>ERZ1740067.1430-NODE-1430-length-16394-cov-9.331538_pt1 | contig 16394 bp, 14 predicted proteins | sample MGYA00581736_ERZ1740067 | MGnify/ENA primary metagenome ERZ1740067 (study PRJEB43018, sample SAMN04849236) | marine metagenome | isolation source: floating plastic debris | place: Pacific Ocean | collected 2008-08-27 | study: EMG produced TPA metagenomics... | reverse complement strand
GCTGCGCCGCGCTCGCCGCGAAACACCGCACCTCGCAGCCACTGGTAGAGGTAGGCCAAAGACTCGCCGGGGAATTGCTCGATGAGCTTGTTGATAATCGCGTTGCGATCGCCCAGAGACCCGCCGTTGCCCCACCGGGTAAATGCAGCCTTGAGCTTCCCGCGAGTCTTGTTGATCGCGATCTGTAGTTCCGGGTCGGGCACTTCACCAAACGGCGCATCCTCATCGCCTTTGAGTTCTAGCTGTTCGACGGTGAACTCAAACTCGCACTTCGGACAGACAGCCGTGAAGTTGCTGGTCGGTGTATGGCAGTTCGGGCAGACCTTGTCTGGCGGCGCTTCGCCTTTGCGCTTGGAAGGCTTAAGTTGCGGCGGGCGATCGGCGACCTTCAGGACATGGCCTAACCCCGACCGAGAAGTGTTTCCGACGAGATCGAGGATCAGCGCTTCCGTCTTCCCCGTCTCCGGCGAGATCCGCGCCGGACGCCCGCAGCCTTGCACCCACAGGTTCGGCGAGCAGGTTGGGCGCAGCCACGCCAGTCCATCAAGCGGCTTCCAGTCGAAGCCAGTCAGAACCTGCCCGACCGACAGCATCAGCCATACCTCACCGGATTTCCACCGCGCCATCCGATCGCCCCACTCGCCTCGCGGTACGCGCGAGTTGACAATGACGACATCCTGACCGTGTAGCCGCTTCCAGGTTCGACCGAACATCTCAGCCTGCTCGATATCCGAGCACAGCCCGGCCATCCGATAGCAGTCGCGCCCGTGCTCCCAGATGATGCGCGCGCACTTCTCCAAGAACTTGTCGGTCTTCAGCAGCTTGGCGTCGGCGGCCCGCAGGTTGTCCGCGCCGGTCAGCTCGAGCGACGCGATCGCGTTTGCGTCGAGACCACCTTCAGCGTGAATGCGCGGTGGGACGAGGAATCCTGCCGCGATAATCTCGCGCATACTGCCGAACAGCCGCACGACCGCATCTTCCGAAATCCGCTCGTAGGCGCGCTTTGGGTCGAGCTGCCACGGCGTTGCCGTGGCCCAAACCCATCTCGCGCTCGACCAGCTGCCATCCCGCACGGCATCGACAAACTTATCGAAGTATTGCTCGTGCGCCTCATCGACGATCGTGAGGTCGGGAGAAAGCTTCTGCAGTAGGCGCTGGCGCGATCGCAGTGTTGGAGCCATTGCTACGACGATCGGCGCGTCGGTATTGACTTCGCGGCCATCAGCCACGACGCCCGTATGACTCACCGGCCAGCCCAGGTTCCGCAGTTCGCCGAGAAACTGCCCCGGCAGCGTTGCGATCGGCAGTAGGATTGTCACTCGCCGACCCTGCTGCGCTTGCTGCATCGCCAAGCTGCACTGTGTCACCGTCTTGCCCACACCGGTCGCGCCCCACAGCAACAAGTCTTGGTGACGGATGAGCTTTTGCTTCATCTCTTCCACCGCTTTCACTTGGTAGCTCCGAGGCGCGTAAACGGGATTATTTAAGATTGCGTGCGCGCCAATATTTTGGTGCGGCATCACCGCGGAAGACGGCATTATTATAGGCGCGCTTGGCTGGGAATTTTTAACGTTTCTATTATCGCCTAAAACAGCTTAGGCGACAAGGAAGCCCAGCGGTGACGGCGTTTTACTTCGGGGTAAGTCGGCTACGGGGCAAGAAACTCTAGCAGTTCAAAGACCGAAACATACACCAAAAGAACGGCGAACATGACAAACGCGAAAAGAACTAATCCCGTGTAAATAGCTACGCGCAGCAAGTCTTTTTTGAGGCTGGGCGGCTGTCGCTCATACGCTTCAAAAATAGCGTCTTTGATTCGGTTGACTTTGTCGAAGAACAACCGCGCCCAGCAACAGCGAATCCGGGAAACTCGATCTTTTGTGAGCATAACTGACCTTACCCACCAAAGCTGATGTTGTCTAACAGGAAGCAAAGGCCGCTTAAGACCAATGCCTGAGCGCCGATCGGGAGGATGTAATCCGCCTTCTCTTTAATCAGAACGTAGTAAACCAGCTCGGCAACAACGATTGAAATGACAGCGGGCATCCGGAAGATGAATATAAAAATCAGCGCGCCGACTGCCAGGGCCGATCGCGTCTTATACCAATCAAATGCCTCCTTCTCAAACCTCTCCATCGATCGAGTCGTGACACGCCCGGCAAGAAGCTCGAGGTGTTCTTGGAAGTCTTCGATGTCGAAGGTGCCCGAAGTGTGGAGACCTTGAAGCTGCTGTAGAGCACTGGAAGCGTCGGCATACCCTTGCCGGAAAGCGGGTAACTGGCTGAAAGCGCTGTCGTTGGATTCCCATAATCCGCTGATGACACCGAGGAGATATTCAAAGCGATCGATCGCTTCAAGTTCGGAAGAACCATCGAAGTTCTCCTGAATGAGGTGTTTTGCGGTGAAGTAATCCGAGGCGTCAAACTGCATTCGGTACGAGATACCCGAATTTCCCGCCTTTTCTATGGTGATTATCGTGACGGGAAAGTCTTCACTTCCGACGCCCGGCAGACTCTTCCAAAACATCGACAGAACTCTGACCTGCCGAGCAATTCCGTGGAATGCGACTTGGAGTAAATGGGAGTGCTGAATTGACATTGCTGGTTCAGAAAATTAACGATGCAGCCCCGAGGACGACGGCGATCGCGTCGAGCCACCATGCGCCACCGATCGTGCGGCGCTTTTCTACGGAGTATTCGGGACACGTGAGGCTGTGATGGGCGCGAAACTCGCGCAGGGTGATGCCGTCGGGCAGATTGAAATCGAGCGTGTATCCCCGGCCGTTCGGCGCGGGGTATGCCGTGCAGGAGTACATTACGCGACCTCCTGCTCGTCGAGGAGCAACCAGTCGATGACTGCAATCGCGTCGGCGCAATTAGAACCGAGAACCTGAGACGCGATCAGGCTGCGATCGTGAGTTTTTTTGCTTGCCTCCACTGCTGCCATGTGCAGATTTACGACGCTCACCGAGTTCTTCTGCGCATATTGCGCGAGAAAAGTTCGGGCCGACCCGGAGAGATCGGTGCCGATACCGACAGCGCTAGCGGGAGAGGGTTGCTGCGCAGGCTGAGCAGCCGATCGCTTCGGCGCGGATTTCTGCTGGCAGCGCATCTCGCTGTAATCGAGCAGCCACTGTTTGTATTCGGGGTCGAGGCGCGGGATGTAGCCCCGGAACGTGATTCCATTGCAGCGAGCGAGGTAGTCTCCTTTCCCGGTCAGTTGGTGTGCGCCCTCCCATCCCGACACGTTGCCACCCAGCGCCATACGGCTGTCGCTTTCGTTGTCGACTTGGAACGAGATCGCGATCGATGCCTGGCCGCGAATCCGCGTGTTGAGGACATCCGCTTTATGCTGCTGAGCAATTCCGTCCCAGTGCAGTCCGGCAAATCGCGCTTGCGACGCAATGTCGAACATCAGGTTTTCCAGGCGTTGCCAGCACTTCGAGTAGTCCGGCTCTTCGGTCTCGTATTCACCCGTGCCGCGCACCTTCGTTTCGACCCAGTCGCGTCGCTCCGCCCCGATAAGCTCGGGGTTTGCCTTCAAGTCCATCAGCGTCGAAATGAACTCGTCAGTTTTTACGATCCACGCGGGCAAAGGTGCTTCGGGATGCAGCGCGTTGTAGTCTTCGAGCTTCTTGGCGTTGCACTTCACGAACATCTGCTTGCGCTTTTCGAGTTCTTTGTGAACGTCGGACATAATCTTCACAAAGTCGTGCGGGGTGGTGCCGACTGTCTCGACGAGGTCGAGTCCGCGCAACGGCCAGAAGTCAACTTTTTTCGGGTCGTGAATGTAGATCCGTACGGTGTCTCGGGTCTGCGTCTTGTGCAGCCAGAATAGGTCGGCCAGACCGGCTTCGCCCTTCCCGGAGTTCGTGATGCCGCTCCATCGAACCAGACAAGAGAATTCGCGACGGTCGATCGTCACGGTGTTTCCCGCCTCGTCCGTCCCGAGGAATATCGTCAGCTTGCCGTTGTTGCGAGCGATATCTTCATCGCTCACCGCCTCAGACATTGGTGGGTAATTCCATTGACTCGAGCGCTTGACAAAGATCAGCGAGATATCGCCATCCTCGTTGGAGGTGATCTTCGGCACGCGATCGCTCGAAGCATCGATCACCTTCGTGATCTTCGCGATCGCGCGCTGCAGCGCCCGGACGCCGCGAGTGTAGCGAGCCTCTTCATCCCCAAAACCCAGCCCAAGGTCGACCCGGAACAGCAGCGGCATATCCGTCACCGAAATACTGGTCGGCTTCGGCAAGCTGGTCAACTCGATCGCCTTCAAAACCTGGCGCTCGATATCGCTCTGGGGGGCGCATGTCTCCAAAGGAATTCCTGTGGGCTGCATCGCTGTGGGGAGCGACAGTCTTTGTTGTGCTCGCTCCAGTGCCACTGCGGGAGTGGATGGAAGGGTTGGTGCGCCGTGGGGGCAAGCCGGGGCTCGGCTTAGGCGCGCGTCTGTCTCGTAGGACACCTCTTCGATCACCCGGTCGGGGATGCACTCGATATAGTCGCGAGCATTGCCTTGGAACTCACCGGGGATGGCGCGGCAGATTCGGTCGAAGACCTCCCCAAACGCAGCATGAAGGCTGTCTTCGTCGACGCTGCGAAAGCGTTCGTAAGTGGGAACCGCTTCTCGGATTTGGCGCTCCCAGGTCACGAGCTGGGTTGCGGCCCAACGATCGCAGTGTTCGACTTGATGCTTGGAAAGTCGCGCTTTGTAGTACTCGCGATTGGCGAGGGCGGACGAAGAGGTGTCGTTCATGTGTCTATCCAATTCGGTGTTGAGTTTCAGCGTTGGAAAAGAGTTCGCCGACCCAGTTCGCTCCAGGTATTTGGAAACGATCGCCTTGCTGTGGGTTGAGTTGCGCCGACGAGGCCGTGCAGACGAGGTACAGGAGCAAGAATCCGCAAAGCTGTAGTTTCTCGGCGTCTCGCTTCTGAGCCTCGGTCTTGGCGTTCCGCTCGGCCGTGTAGGCGAAAAAGATGAGCGCCAAAGATAGCTGAGGAGCCCAGAGGAGGAGGTGCGAGACGATGCCCAGCTCGTGAATGCCGTAGGGCAAGGTCATAAATTCATTGCTGCCCGGCTTCTGCTGCACCGCTCGCTGATTGGCGTTCGGGTCAAACGTGCTGCCGTCCTGGGGGATTGTCCACGTCATCAGTCCCGTCGCGGTGGTCGCGGGGAAGCTGCGGACGACTTTTTCTCCGTACTGCCGAAAAATCCAGTCATAAAAGGCTCGCCCAGCAGGGGCGGTCGGCCACCAGTTTGTGGCGGGAACAAAGAAGCCGGTCAGGCATATTCCCAGCACGACGCCACGCAGGCTTACCGGGACGGGGAATCGAGAAAGGTTGACCTTGAATTTCGGCATCTCAAATGGGACTTGAGGCACCTGGGAGCGGTTGGACGTTTCCTCTCGTCCGTTGTTTCTTTGGGGAATGCCAGAATTGTAGAGGGCGTTTTTTTGCGAGGTGTCGCTTTGTCTTCTGAGGCCCATGATGTTTGTGGTGGTAGTGGTGTGGTGGTGACTGGTGGTAAAGCGATTGCTAATCGCTAGGGGTCATTAAGGTGAGAATTGCAGCCCCGAGGAGCGAGATCGCGAGCAGATTGAAGAACGAAAATTCTCGGGTTTTGCCCCCCGGGCCTTGGCGAAGGTGAGATCGATCGAACTCAAACCGATCGATCTGCCCGGTGGAAAGGTTGGGGGCTTCGTAGGTGGACACGGGGCGACCTCGTTCGTCGTAGCTATGGCCGCACCACCGGAGACCGCGATCGGACATCGTGCTTGCTGATTGATGTCCGTTGCGGTTGTTGACCGTGACGGACACCGGGGCTTCCGATCGCGTCGCCAATACCTGAAGTGCGTCGACTTGTCCTTGCAGTCGAGCCACGTCCAGGCTCATCGATTGCAGCTGGGCGTGATTGGACGTTGCGAGGGCGGCTGTTTGTACGATTGCGCGGGCGAGCGGTTCGACAGTTTTGTTAATGACTGCTGTGCTCGATCGCTGAGACCGGGAGAGTTCGCCGATCGCGTTTGCGATTGCGGCCATTCGTGCCAGGGCCGTGGCGTTGTCATTCAGGTAGAAAACCTGTTGAGCTGCTTCCTGCATCGCCGGACTGCGTTTCACGACAGCCAGCGGCGCTTGGGCCGCGTCGGCAATGCCTCGCATCACTTCGGTGGGAGTGGTGTAAGCGTCGCCATCCTCATCGATAACGGACTCCAGGACGCGACTTTCGATAGTGGGAGGGGTGCTGTTCATTGTTCTGGGGAGGGTCGACCTCGGTGCGTTGTGCGATTGCCAGCATCAAAGCGGCGATCGAGCAGGACAGGAGAAGAACTAGAAGCGGAAAGACTGACGCTGGATACTGGCGTTTGTCAGCTTGGGGCGAGATTTTTGAGGAGCTGGTGTTGGCGTGCGCTCGATCGGTGGAGCGGAGCCCACCAACGAACCGGCCATAGCGCCGGGCTCGACTCGAAAGCCTTCGCCACCAGACACTCGCAACGCCAATTCTTGAAGCTGCTCGAGGCTGAGACGAGGGAGGGCATACTCCAAGATCTCGTTCGCGAAGGCACGATACCGATCGATGAGGATGTCTTTTTCGCTCACGTCGGGGTGAAATGTCGACTCGATCAGCGAGAACGCCTTGGGTGAGAGAACCGCACGCCGAACCTGAGGACTTGCTTGGGTGTATGGATTCGGGCGGCGTGGCATCTCTTACTCCGCCTTCCCCAGCTCTTGCAGTTCCGACTTAAAATCCTCGAGCTGCTGTTCGATCTCTTCGGCAAACTCTTCCTCGACGGTCGCCAGGTTGCTTCGGCAGTTGCTGAACAGCGGATCGTCGGCAATAAAGACCCGAGTCCGAGGCTTACCGCCTTCGTCAACCCCGTAGGAAAACTGCATTTGTGCGGCTTCCGTGAAGTGCAGATGCAGCCACGTTCCGCCAAACCCGACGATCGGGGCATTGGCAAGGCCGAACTCGTTCTCGAACTCCTGAAGCTCGAGCGCGAGTCGCTTCACTGCGGACTCAACGTGTTCCTTCCATAAGGCAGTCAAGTCCTCGCCAGCGTAGACGACCTGCTCGGACTGCTGAGCTTCGTAGAGGGCGTCACGAATGCCAGAGAAAGACTGAGCGCCCATCGCTCGACCCGCACCCAATGCGTTACCGACGGCTTCGCTATTGGCAAACGTTTGGATCAGCTTGTTGCCGTTCACGCTGGGGATAATAAGTCGACCGCTGAAGGCATCCCCCAGAACCAAACCTTCTTTGCCTTTCATGGCTTGGCTGGTTCCGCCGCCCAGATCGAGTGCGATGTAGGCTTTGGTGCCGATTTCGTCCGGATGATCGAGATAACCGCCCAGCGCACCACCGAAAGACTCGGGGATAAACATCGGAGCGATGGTCATCCGACACTCTGGCGAGAAAACCTCCCGAGAAGAATGCGTGGCAAGACGGCGGAACAAGTGCTCTCCTTTTAGTTGCGTGCCGATCGCGTCCGCAAGATTTCGTTTGTGGGCACTCGTCCCGGCAAACACGGCAACACGGTTCACCGACTGCGGCAGTACCGACAGGACGATGCCACCGACCATCTGTAGCGCGTACTTTGCCTTGAACTCTCCGTTTTTGCCGATAAATATCGAGTCACTTTCGCCGCCAGAGGCAAAAGCTGCGTCACCAGTCGCCCAGACGCCGGCAACCGCCTCGCTATCAGCTGCACCGGAAGAGACAATCTCGAATGCGGTATTACCGGGAGTTTGGTGGACGGAGATGGAAGGCGAGGGGGATTCAAACAGATACGAAGGAACGAAGAATTCCTGAGACGCCAAGCTTTGCTCGGTAATCGAGCCGTTTTGGGGAAAGACGAGCGTAATCTCAACCGCGACCTTCGTGTTCGCGTTACCCGTATCGCAGGCAATGCGAACGATCGCGAGTCGCGGCGACAAATCCGCGAAGACGGGCGCATCGAGACCGGGGGGCGCGGAGCGCCCCGTCTTTTTTGGTGCTTTACCAGAAGCAGTCGTGGTAGCCATAAAACCTCTATTGGTCTTTTTGTGGAATTAAATGACCCGTCACCGCGCAAGAAAAAAGGCGGGGGGAGGGGTGTTTTCGGATGAAGCACCCGAAGATCTTGCCGAATACATGGCATTTAATTCCACAAAAAGATAGTCCCACGGACTACCGGGCGGCGTAAATTGCAAATTGCGACCGTATTGTTAATCGCGAATAAAAAGCCCGCGAGAGAGTCTTTCTCGCGGGCGTAAGCCAAAATTGAATAGTGTTCTGCGGCGATCTGTTTGAGTCGCTAGTTGACTCCCTGCTGAAGGCGGTTAATTTCCTGTTTGAGTCGTTCGATTTCGCTCAGTAAGTTCTGTCTGTCGGCAAGCAAAAAGCGGGCTCGTTGCCCCGGTAGGTAAGGGATGTTCCGCATCTCTTTCTGCCCTTGTCTGTAGAGGGCGGAGCGGTCTATGCCTAGTGCTCTAGCTAGGTCGTCAAGGTTTTCCCATCCGTAGGAGAATTGCATCTCCGAAACGGTTAGGCGTCCTAGGCTGTCTGGGCATACGGGGGGCCGAGCGGGGTTTCCTCGAGTCATTTCGCCGAACTGAGGTATTACGTCAGACTATTTTAGCCGATGTCCGAAAAAGAAGTTCTAGCGAAGCACCCAGTTTCGTTTAAGCCCAGTCAGCAGTTGCTCGATCGTCTCAATGCCTTTGTCGGCGACGGGAATCGAACAGAAGTGCTCATCCTGGCGATCGAGCAGTACCTCGATCGCCAGGATGAAGCTGCTGCGCGCAGAGTCGAGATTGCAGCTCGTAAGGAAATGGCGGAAGTGCTTCAGAATCTCGCCATTGTGACTCGCGAAATGTCTGGAGCGGCGGCCGATCTTCGCGACTCGGCCTCGAAGATCGTGCGGGCGGTGGAGTCGCAGGCAGACAGTTAGGGCGCTGGAATCTCCTCGGCATTAGGGAGCGACTTGAATTGCCCGCTGGTGATGAGAGATTTTTGTCCGTCGCGTGTGACCCATAGATTGACCAGGACTGATATCTCGCGCTCGCCAAAGCTCAGTCCGCCGGTTTCTACAGCAGTCCAGTCGCTCGGCAAGATGGTTGCGGTCGCTTCGAGGCGCTGCGCGGTCGAGGTCGAGGCGCTGATGATGCCGACGCCAGAAGACTTGGAGAATAAAGGGTGCGGCCCGCCCATCGACTTGTCGAAAAACTCGAGGGTGACGGTGTCCGCCGTGAGGTCGGCATCGGGGTCGTCAGTCGTCAGGACGAGCTTGAGTTTTTGGGCGCTATTGCGCGGTGCGGGAAAGATAGTGAACATGGTTGCTTGGTTGCGGGAAGAGCCGATCGATTGGCACGGAGAGATGTGGGCGAGAGCAAACGGTTTCCCGACAACGTCAGCGCTCGCAAATGGTTGACTGGTGACGCTGGTATCAAGACACAAACCCATTGCTGCCACCCCCTTCTTCGTCTTCTCCGATTTCAACCTCAACCCAGAATTGCCCCTGAGGGAAGAACCGCAGCGCAGTTGTGGCGGCTGACAGCAGCTTGTCTTCCTCTTCTGGGTTGCAGGTTCGCCCTTCAAGAATGTCTCCGAGGGTCTTGGTTGCTAGGATTTTTGTGCCCGCAAATTTGTCGAAGTCAAACTCACCCAGCCCGGCGTGATCGATCGACAAAAGCCCCGACGCAGCTTCGATTTGAGACTCTTTCACGTCTTCGGGTGTGTTCATCGCCGTTTCGAGCACTTGAAGTGCGCGCTCTTGGTGAGTCACGACAAAGGTTTCGTAATGCTCTGCGATCGGAAACGAGGAGCTTCGATCGTCTTTGGGTTCCGGGCTTTTCGCTGCATTGTCGCTAGGACTTGTCATGCTGCATGACTCCGTTTTTGACGTAGTGCTATCGCCGCTCTCGAAGTTTTCGTCGGCGACGGCGAAGTATGCCGAGAAGTATCAGCGCGATCCGACGTTGCTGCCCGAGCGAGACATCCTCGAAGACCAGCAGGCGATTGAAGAGAAGTATATTGCTGCGCTCTTGGCGATCGCGGTGCGCAATGGCGAGTATGTCGCCTCGGAAGTCGATCGCGTCTTTGGCGCAAAAACCGACGCTGCCGATCGAGAAGATCGGCTGAACGCGATCGAGTGGTCGATGTCGTCCTCGATTGCCAACGCACTGACGGGGCTTTGGGTCGAGACTTGGAACCTCGCCTCAACCCATGCAACGCGAGAGCTGGACATCCTCGACGGCAAGATCGATGGCCGCTTCTCGAGGACGGGTCGCGTTGCTGAGTTTCGCGAGTTCACCGATCGCGAACGTTATTTCCTGGCCTACCCGCCAGACTACGGATTCCCGCTGTCGCCATCGGAGCTGCGCCAAGCGGTGGACGCGCGCACAATGAAGCTCGCAAACGATATCGACCGTGACACGGCGCGGCGCATCCGAGAGACGGTACGGTTCTTCGTGGAAAGCCGGTCGAACCCCGACGGCACGATGTCCGTGCAGGCGCGAAAAGACCTCGTCGGACAACTCGGGCTCGCGGTCGGATCGGGCTCGCGACGAAAACCGCTCGACGGCAACTATCGCCTACGCACGCTTGAGGAGATCCGCGCTGGCGTGCAAGCCCCCAATATCCCGATCGAGCGTCGATCTGGCACGACGCGCAGCGGCGAAAACCCGGCCGACGGGTTGCGGAAGCGGCTGCGAACGATCGCGCGCACCGAACTGAGCGCGGCTTACAACACCGCGCGCCTCAATGTCTATAAGAAGTCTGGTCGGGTCAAGTACGTGCGCTGGAACGCGGTCAGCGACGAACGACTCTGTCAGTATTGCGAAGCGCGAGTGGGGACGATCCACCCGATCGACAACCTTCTCGATGCGGGCGCGCTGCTGCCCAACGCGCGAACAGCGCGGCCTAAAGCTTACGACCCGCGAGAGTACGTGCTGCCGATCCACCCTAACGACCGGTGCCACTGGGAGCCAGTCCTGGAAGACGACTCCGATCGCGAAGACGAGGATCGCACGCCTGAGTCTCGCCAATCAGCGCTCCCCAGTCGCATCGGCATGGCGGTGGGCGGCGCGGTCAAGTCTCGGTTGCGATCGGCGGCGGGCGCGGCAGCAACCTCAGCGGTACGGAGAGTCGCGCTTAACGCCGTGGCAGTCGCTCAAGCTCGGGCGCAGCAGCGAGAGCAGCAGCGGCAGCAACGCAAAGTCTTCCTAGCAACGGCGGGTGCGGTGGCAACGGCAGGAACGGCAGTTTTGGGATTGAGCTTGCTGTATCGAGCGATTTCGTCAGCCCCGGATCGCGCTACGCAGCCAGAAGCGGCAGTGGAGCCGCGCCCCGTACCACTCTGGGCGGCCGCCCCATCGGCGCTGCGAGAGACGCTGGGCGATTTGGTGCAGCAGACCCTCGACGTGCGAACGGTGACGCGCGGGATGCTTAAAGAACGCGGGCTCAAAAAAGATCAGGTTGCAGCCGTGATGGACGGTATCGATCGCGTCTTGCGCGACGAGGTGACACCGCTATCGAACAAAATTGCACCGCAGCTCCTGTCTTCGCAGCTGCTCCGTCGCTTCCCCCAGCTCGTTGACGTACCAGACTTGCGCAACGTGACCGTCGACGACCTCGTTCGGCTGTATGGCGCGGGGTCGAGGCCAGAGGCAACGCGACTGCTCGACTTCATTCGTCGCGACCTGCAAAACCGCATCCCCGAAATTCCCGACGTAAAAGTGCGCGACACGCCGCTGACCGCCGACACGACCTGGCAGGAGATCTACGCGATGCTGCCGGTCGCGCTGAAAAACAAGCGAGGCGAGAAAGCGGCCAAAGCGATCGTGCAATACGTGCGGGACTCGTACACCTCGGGCAACCCAATCCGCTCGCTTGAAGAACTGCGCAAAGTCAAAGGTGTCGGCAAGAAAACGATCGAGCGCCTGAAGTCTTACGATTACGCCGACAACCCGAACACCTTGGCATTGGGGTTCCTCGCTGACGATCGCGCGGGAGAAATCCTCGCCGGTCAGCTCGGACTCGGCCCCAAGCTCTCGAAGGAAATCATTCAAGAAGCTCGGGAAGGCGGGCAGTACACCGATGTCGAAAGCTTGATTTCGCGAATGGAGTTGCGCCGCCGCCGCGCCGACGGGCTGATGTCGCAGCTCAACTTCGGCGATCGCGAGAAGAAGGCGCTGCGCGAACAGCTCGGCGGGCGGGTGTTCCCGCAACCAAATACGACGATCGGGCAAGCCAGATCGGCAATCCAGCAGCAGCGAGTATCGCTCGGCAACACCTCGGCGTACGAGAATCAGCTGCCACCTTCGACGGTGCCGATCTCACCGGAAGACCGCCGCATTCGAGAGCTGGCCGCTGCGGCAAACGCGGCGCAAGCCAGCCGCTCCACCTCTTCGCCGGTTCAACCAGTCAGTCAATCGCCTTCAACGACAACCAGCTCGACGATCGCGCCCAGCTACGTCCCGCCACTGCGCCGCCGCCCGCCGCCAGCGCTGCCGGGTGAGCGCCAGATCGCTGCACTCGCTCGCGAAGTCGAAGCCGCGCGATCGGCAATCGACTTCTACAAAGGCCGCCAGGTATATCGACAGCAGAAGCTGTTCGGCAAGCGCGAAACATTCGGTGAAGCACTCGACCGGATCGATCGCGACCTCGAAATCGAGCGCGAACGCATAAATAGCCAGGTTCAGCGCCTGTCGGACTACACCGCTCGACTCAATGCCGAAACGAAGCAGCTATTGCAACGCGCGAGTGAGGTAGAGGCGATGCTGAAAAGCGGCGACGATCGCGAGGTTGAGGCGCTGTTGCAATCACTCGAAGCCCCCAATATCGAGCCCGCCCCCCCGACATCGACCACCGAATCCGCCGCTAACACCCGCGCCGCGCTCACCGAGTCGCAAGACCTGCTCACCCGATCGCGCGGTATCGATGCCGCGACCGCACTCCCTCCAGGGCTAATCCGATCGCTGGAAGCAACCGGCGACACCGGCCTGGCCGAAGAAGCGAACAAGCTCGCTGAAGGGCTGGGGCTCCGAGAGGAAGAGCTGGCGGAAAAGGTCAATATCATCGAACGACTGATGGCACGCTTGCGCAGCACGGACAGCTCGGCCGCACTGCAAGCGCTCGCTTCTGCACGCGAACGCGCGATCGCCGCACGAGACAAAATCGCTGAAGTTAAGACCCGAGCGCAACAGCAACTCGCCCAACACCGCGCACTGCAACCCGAAGGAATTCCTTCGGGTTCACGCAGGCTCGATTCTTTGATGGCGGATGTGCGTGTCGCGCGATCGCGTCGTGCTCGTCTCGACATTGAGGGGCTGGCGTGGTTTCGCTCGGCTGCGCGATCGCCTGACGTCGATGCTGAGGTTGACCTGGCGGCACGTTTGAAATTCTTGTCGGATAATATCGACCGCGCCAAGCGCTCGGAGCGCGATGCGGATGTGGCGCTGATGAAGATTCGTCGATACCGAGGCGATACAACGGACGTTGACTATGTCCGCCAGGAGATGATGGATCAGTCGAGCGAGTCGCGATCGCTGGTTGTGGAGATGGAGCGCTACCGCAACTACCTGTCGCTCGTGCGGCGCTTGGCTGATGGTGTGCCGGTGGTCGCGCAGAAAGCTGATGCTTTTCGGCGTGCATTCGACGCGGAGGTTGCGGCGATCGACGACGGGCTGAAGCGAGCACCGCAAGAGCGCCGACTGCCTTCGGGGACGCCTCGCAGCGTGTCGGCCATCAAGTCGCTAATGGAAGCCGATCGCAAGTCTCGCGACCTCGTTGCGTTTTGGGAGTCGCGAGGGTTTAGCAATGTCGAGGCGTCTGCTGCGGCGCTGGATGTTGCAATGGCCCAATGGGAGTCCGATCGCGTTGCGGCGTATCGCGCGCTCGGTAAACAGCCCGATCCGACGAGCGAGGGAGTTGAGGCGATCGAACGGGTGCGCGCGCTGCTGCTGGCTTCGCGATCGACCCTCGTGTCGGACTACCAGCCCAAGATTGAGGAAGGTCTGCGACGCGCACGGGTTCAGCTTGAAGCGGTGCAGCAGCGTCTGCAGTTGCTCGGCGGTAGCGCGCCGGTCGATAGCGAGCGTTACGGATTGGCGCGGCGCGAACTACTGCAACTCGAGCAGAAAGAGGATCTGAACCCCGAAGAGCAGCGGCGTGCGGCGCTACTCGACCGGGAAGTCCGCGATCGTGGGATGGCGCTATACGACCGACTGCTGCCCGAGTCAAAACAGCAGGCGATCGCCAGATATAAGGAGTCAATGGAGCGAGAAATGCAGCGACTGGAGGTTCGCGAAGAGGAGCTGCGGTCGGGTTCTTTTCGCGGCGATCGCGCGCATCGCCTAGCATTGGAAGAAGACATCGCCTATTTGCGGCGTTCGATTTCCCAGTGGCGAATGCTGATCGAGCAAGCGCGCGGCGTGTCTTCTCAGCAAGAGGAAAGTCTGTTTCGTGCCTACACCAGACGAAATACGGCGCAATTTAAAAAAAGCCGCCGATGAAAACGCGAACATCGTCACGGGGTCAAGCGAACCGGCTCGTACCGGAGAGTCCGTCTCTGTTAACTCCAACGGCCGATCGCCCGTGCGGGCACGCGCTTTTCGCGCTATCCCCGGCTCCGGCCCGGTAGTCGCGTTCCGCGACCCCAACGGCGGGTGGGCAGCAGCTCCCGAGCACGTCATCGGGCGCGACGACGTGCAGTCCCGCACTCGCCAAGGCGCGATCGCGCGGACGTACGGCGATGACCCGCGGCGCGTGCGGGAAACGGTGTTCTTGATCGGCGTTCCTCGCTACGTCAAAGCTGCGCGCGTCTTGGTTGCGTTCTCGTTTCCCGTTGAGAAGGAAGAACCCGTCGAGCTGGCCTGCCCGTCCTGGATTAAGGCCGTCCAAAACGATGAGTTTGTCTGTATCCCCGTGCCGTACCAGGCGACTCCCGGTCACTACGACGATTTCCCGAGCTGCCGCGCCAACGAGCCTTACACCTGCCCTGCTGGCCCACCGCAGTCTCCCGGCGGTGGCGGCGGCGGCGGCGGTGGCTCTGCGCCGGTCGTACCGCCGCCGCGCAATCGAGTCTCAACGTTTTGGATTTACGGCTCTTTCCCCTCGTTCGGGCGACGCGGTGCCCACGGCGACCAGATCTTTTTGGTGAAGCGCCCCAGCGGCCTGATTAATGCCGTGATTCGCACGATCGGCGACTACCGGGTGTCAGGGCCGGGGCGGCCAGTCTACCGTCGAGGGCAAGTGCTGATGGATTGGGGCGGTGGCGTCGTCGCCGTCGGTAGCCGCATCTCGGCATACCTCAACGAATCGGACATCCTCGATGACACCGCCCGCTACTTTCATCCGCGCAACAACTGGCTGTCGTTTAGCGGCGGACAACTCCCTTCCTGCGGGCAGTCCTTCAATCACGGTTTCCCGCAGGCCGTGTACACCATCGAAGAGAACATTTCCTACGATGAGTCCGGCGATCGGGTCGGGCAGTCCTACACCTTGATCGGGAAAGAAAATCGTACCGCCACCAGGATCGCGGACGAGAACGGTTGGTGGTATCGCGAAGAGGATTTCCCCGGATGTCCCGACCCCGGCGGTGGCGACGGCGACGACGACTCCGATAACGGCGGCGGTTCCCCTGGTGGCGGTACTGCCCCGCCCGAGCCGCCGCAGCCGCCGCAGTGCTTCCGGACGGAAGGTCAGGCCGATAACGTTGCGCGTCAGTTTTACGTTGGCGCGGAAGAAGAGCCTCGCGAGCCTACCTCACTGATCGAGATTTCCGATGTCGACGAATACGCGCTCTACCTGGAGGCTGCGCCGACGGGCTGGTCGACCAAAATGAAATACGGGATGCGGGAAAACAAGTATTGCAAACAGCAGTCCTTCGGGACGGCGACTTCTGGCTGGCAAGACCCGATCGCGGACAACCTCGAAGTCTACAGCGCTGGTGATATCGCGTCGCTAGAAGCCGACCCTTGCGTGAAGGAGAATGCAGGACTCGATGTGAATATCGTCCGGGAAGGCGGAAAAATATTTAGATACTCGGTCGATCGCGCCCAGCTTATCTCGGCGACGCACTCGCTGGGAAATGCAGAAACGACGCTGGAAGACGAGCTGAAGCGCATCGTGCCGACTGATGGCAGCGACACAAAAGATCCGATACCGGTAGATGTCATCAAAGAGGAGATTGACGTAACGCAGACGCAATCGAGCGACGCCTGTTCGACGATCGCGGCAACAAGAGAGACGCTACCCGGCGCGGTGTACCGCATCGCTTACAGCAGCATATTGCCCGCCGACGCAGTCGTCAGCCAGAACGGCTGCCCGGTTGGAGAGTTCGAGATCGAGCAGCTGTCCGCGCTGATCGTCCCTGAGGTTTGAGCCGTGACCGCTGTAGGATTTAGCGCGCT
>ERZ1740067.1428-NODE-1428-length-16409-cov-6.324875_pt1 | contig 16409 bp, 14 predicted proteins | sample MGYA00581736_ERZ1740067 | MGnify/ENA primary metagenome ERZ1740067 (study PRJEB43018, sample SAMN04849236) | marine metagenome | isolation source: floating plastic debris | place: Pacific Ocean | collected 2008-08-27 | study: EMG produced TPA metagenomics... | reverse complement strand
TGAGAGTGTGTCTCGAGTGCGGGTAGAAAACACTGATTTTTTCAGTGAATTGACCCAAAAAGGTGAGGGAGGAATCAATTCTATTTTCTTGACCAACAGTGTAGGCATTGCTCGTCGTTTGATGCTTGGTTTAAAAGTAAATTGGTTATTTGGTTCTATGTTCAATGAATCTACCGCCAACTTAATCACTGGTAGTAGCCGAACTCGCATTACCTATTTCAATAGGGTGAGAGTGAATGACTTATTGCTTGAACCGGGTATTTCTTACCATCAAAGACTCAACAAAAAAACAATGCTGAACATTGGAGCCACTTACACTATGGCCACTGATCTCAACGCAAAGCGTTTTGTATCTTTTGACCGAAGAAGCGACAACGATGTAGTGGTTGTTCAAGATACTTTGGTGGCCAATCAGGCTACCAGCGTTCGTTTACCCAACCGTTTGCGATTTGGGGTGAGTGTGGAAAGAACCCTCAAATGGCAACTAGGTGCTGACGTAATGATGGAGAATTGGTCTGACTTTGGCATTGGTGACAGCACAGGTAATTTGCAAAATACGATTGGAGTAGCAGTAGGTGGCGAATATACTCCAAACTTCAATAGTCTACGTAGTTATTGGAATCGGATAACTTACCGGGCTGGTTTTCAATATAAACAGAACCCAATCGCCCCTGAAACAGTACAAGATATGTCGATAAGCTTTGGTATAGCGTTACCAGTAAACAGAAACAAATCACTATTGAATTTGTCGGTAGTACTAGGGCAGCAAGGAAACATATCTGATGGTTTTGTTCAGGAACGATATCTGCGCCTGCATCTTGGCGCCACAATAAACGATAGATGGTTTTATAGACCTAAAATTGATTAAATTTTATACACGATGAAACGTTCACTATTCTTATTTGCATTTCTAGCGTTGTTTTTCGGATTAACTAACGCTCAAGCTCAGAAAGGTATCAAAGGAGGGAATCCAAGTTCTTGGCCCGCCGAAGTGAGAGAGAAGTATACGCTATTGGGAGACAATACCAAGCAGGAAAAATTTACTGAGGCGTTACCTGCCCTCGAATGGTTATTAGAAAACCATCCTCAACTACATAAAAATGTATACATCCGGGGTATCAAGGTATACCACGGGTTAGCTGACAAAGCTGATAAAGAGAAAAAAGAGGAAGACAAGATCAAATATCAAGACAAGGCAATGGACTTGTATGATATGCGTATCAAGCATTATGGTCAAAAAGCCACTGTATTGCAATACAAAGTATACTATGCACCTTATTACTGGACGGGTCGTCGTACCGAGGATTTGTACAAACTGTATGAAGAAATTATAGGTATGAGCGGCAACAGTACAGATGCTGATGTGGTAACTCACTACATGGAACTTGCAACTGAAAAAGCCAAAAGCAAGAAATTGACAGAAGAGCAGATTTTAGCGGTACACGACAAATTGACTAAAATTGCGGAAGCCAATAAAGGCAAAGAAGGATGGGCTGAGGCTAAAACCACGTTGGATGCATACCTTGCTACAGTAATTACAGTAGACTGTGATTTTATTTACCGTTTTTATGTACCCAAATACAAAGCAGATCCTGAAAACGTAGAAGTGATTGAGCAGCTTTTGGCGCGTATGATCAGAGCAAGTAAGAAGACCAAAGAAGGAGAAGAACGTTGTACCAGAAAACCTTTGTTCCTCGAATTGGCCGAAAAACTCTTTAAAAAGAAGCCTACTCATGGCCGAGCAATGAACTTAGTAAATGCTTATCGTGATGACAAAGCCAAAGCTAAAGGGTATTTGGAAAAAGCAATTGAGTTGACAGATGACAATGTCAAAAAGGCCGAGGCTTATTTGCAGTTGGCGAGCATACAAAGAGCCAATGGAGCTTTTGGAGCAGCCCGTACCAGTGCGTTCCAAGCAGCCAAATTAGATCCTAAGCAAGCCAGTAAAGCATACTCTATGGTGGCTTATATGTACATGGCCAGTGGTAAAAGCTGCAACGGTACCAGTCCTAAAAACCCTTGTCACGCTAAAGCAATTTATATTGCTGCTTATAACATGTTCAAAAGAGCAGGCAATACTAAAGGAATGGCCAACTCTAGAAGATATTTCCCAACCAAGGAAGATGTATTTACTCACGGAATGCAGGGTAAATCAGTGAATGTGGGCTGTTGGGTAGGTGAAACAGTAACCATTGTTGGAAACTAAGTAACACTTTCAAAAACGAAACCGGAAAACGTGGAAATCTATGAGTTAGGTTTCCACGTTTTTGCTTATAAAACTCTACAAGTGTTTTCCTGCTAATATCATCTTTTCTATGAAGTATTTTCTTGTCGTTATTGTTTTATTACTTCTTGCACTAGTTGGGTGCGAACAAAAAAAGGAAGATAAAATTAAATCTAAATATAAGGGGCCACTCATTGAGGTGATCAATGTAAATGCATTCTATAGCGACTCAGGGAAAGCCAAAATCAATATCAAGGCACCAGTGCAGCAAGAGTATGAAAACGGCGACCGCGCTTTTCCTAAAGGTTTACGGCTTGATTTTTTTGATCAGCAATTGCGAAATAATGGCCGTTTAGTGGCTGATTCGGCCTTTTTTTCTAAAAAAAACAAACTGTGGACTGCACGGGGAAATGTAGTGGTTACAAATTTGTTAGAACAAAAGAACCTAAAATCTGATATATTACATTGGAGTCCAGCCCTTAAAATATTTTACACCGAGTCGCCCGTGAAGATTACCTCGCCCAAAGATGACCTAAAAGGCAAAGGAATCAAGGCACAGCAGGATTTGGCTTGGTATAAAATGGGAAAACCAAAAGGAGTCATTACAGTTAAAAAATAGCGATTAAGTCAGCGAAAATACACATTAATGAAACTCATAGATTCAATTTTATTATCAGCAGCAGTAGGATTGTTTATCATTGGTATTAACCAGCTTTTTGCCGAGAAAGAATTTTACTGGATTTTTATGCTTTCTCTGATTTGTTTATTTGCTTATCAAATTCGTAAATTACAAAGAAAAGAAAAAGCCCCTGAAGCTAAAACCCAAACAAAAAGTGCAGGGACAGCTCCCAAGCAAAAGAAAAACTTTTCCAATACTAATCGCACTAAAAAGAAAAAACGCCGGAAATAGTCCATGGAATTTTACCAAACCATTGGTGTGTTGATGTCGCTGGTTTTATCAGCATTGTTTTCAGGAACAGAAATCGCCTTTGTATCGGCCGATAAGCTCCATATTGAGCTACAAAGCAAGAAAGGGCGGCTACCTGAACGCTTGATGGCGCATTTTCTCGATAACTCTTCCTACTTTATTGCCGCTTTGTTGGTGGGCAACACGGTTACATTGGTAGTGTATGGCATTTATATGGCCGAAATTTTAGATCCATTACTTGCCAGTCATCTTCCGGCCAGCATCAATAGTAAATTTAACGTACTACTGTTACAAACCATCCTCTCTACGTTGGTCGTACTGATCACGGCTGAGTTTTTACCCAAATCTATTTTTTTAATCAATCCTACCCGTTTGTTGACATTGTTGGCCTTGCCCATGTCGCTTATTTACTACTTGCTATTCCCTTTTGTGTATGTCATGGTCAATTTGTCCAAGTACGTCATTCTAAAGGTATTTAAGTTGGATTTTTCGGAAGACAAACCAGTGTATGATTTGGTAGATTTGGACAAGTACGTGAGCAATATTACCCCCAACGAAAACGAAACCAGTGAGTCTCCCGAAATAGATCCTAAGATTTTTTCGGCAGCGCTTGAGTTTCGAGACATCAAGGTGAGAGAATGCATGGTGCCACGTACTGAGATTGTAGCAGTAGAAGAAAACGATCCTTTGGTAAAATTAAGAAAGGCCTTTGAGGATTCGGGGCATTCCAAGATTTTAGTCTACCGAGACAATATAGATGCCATTGTGGGGTATTCCCATTCTTTGGACTTGTTCAAGAAACCAGAGAACATTGTATCGATTACTACTCCAATCATTAGTGTGCCCGAGAGTATGCCCGCCCAGGAACTCTTGGTCCAGTTTATCGCTGAGCACAAAAGCATTGCCTTGATATTTGATGAGTTTGGAGGAACTTCTGGAATTGTAACGATTGAGGATGTGATAGAAGAGATTTTTGGTGAAATTCAGGATGAACACGACAAAGAAGCCTGGGTGGAGCAACAAATTGATGAATACAACTTTATATTGAGTGCGCGCCACGAAATAGACTATCTGAACGATAAATATACTTGGGAATTGCCCGAGGATGAATATGATACCTTGGGTGGTTTGATCTTGCACCTGAATGAAGACATCCCCAAACCCAACCAAGTAATTTATTACCCTCCCTTTGTGTTTACAATTTTGAGTATTCAGGATAGAGCCCGTATAGATACGGTCAAAGTATCGATTCAGAATGGACAAAACAAGCCTAAAAAAAATAGACAGCCTTCTAGAGTTTCTAAAAACTCCTAAAAATAAACGTGGTAGTAGAGAAAAACAGACAGTTATTGCGAACGCGTTACTCAATAAAAGGATGGCATATCTGTTTTGGGTTGCCTTGATGTTTACATTAATATCACACCAAGGAATGACTCAAGCAGTCAAAGAAGACAATTGTGTCTTCTCGAAGGAAAAGTGGGAAGCTGATGGCAAAGGAAAAACTGGGTATCGATATGTGGTACTCACTGCCTATGAATGCCCAGTCTATGAAATGCTTTTCTCGAACGTAGTTGATTCTACAAGCATTATAGCGCGTTTTGGAATGCCAGATTCGGTAGACCAACGTAAGAACAAAGGCTTGGTGATTACTTACCATGTATATCAAGGAAAATTCCTGAGAGAAAAAATACACTTTCATTTAAATCGCTATCGTAAATTCGAAATGGTACTGTATACCAAAGTAGGTGGATAATTATAAGCACTTCATTGCTCAAAACCGTGTTACCTCTACCAAAGGTACGACCTGATTTATCCCAAAAAGCAATAAAAATACACCCAATACCCACCTTAAAAAACGGTTATCCCTTGGGAGTTTCTCGGAATCCCTAATATTTCTAGGTATTCGATGTCGAGCATCTCGCAAGAAATCGTATCTTTGCGGAATCCTAAAAAAACCACTGTGGATGACACAATATTTTTAAATCAATTTTTTTAACATAGAAGCATACATAGGAAGATGGCTATCATTAATTCAATTAGAAAGCGATCTGGGTTGGCCGTGTTAGTGATTTCTCTAGCGATTGCGGCTTTTATTCTGACAGATTTATTTGGTAAGCTGGTACAGGGCGGTGGCCCCGAAAGCATGAAAGTGGGAAGCATTCAGGGTGAAAGCATCTCTTACAATGATTTTAACCAAAGAGTCAGTATCATGGAAGCTCAGTTTGGTAACATGGGACTCAATGCTCAGCAAAGAGTTCAATTAAGAGAACAAGTTTGGAACGACTACATCTTTGAGAAAGTATACAAGCCTCAATACGATGTATTGGGCCTTACTGTAACCCCCCGTGAAATTAGAGAAATCTTACAAGGAGACTCTATCATGCGTGACCCCCAATCACAAGTGATGCGTCAATTGATGCCTTCTTTCAGAGATTCTACTGGCAAATATGACAAGGGAAAAATTGGAGCGTTTTGGGAAAGAGCCCCTAACAATCAAAAAGACCCAATCAGACAAGGTTTACGCAAAGAAAGATTACAAAAGAAATACTCAAGTTTGTTAGAGTTTTCTACTTACGTAACCCAGGCAGAAGCCAAGCGTGACTACGTAAATAAAAATACCAAAGGTGACTTCAAATTTTTGTATGTACCTTATACTTCGGTTCCTGACTCTACTGTAGAAGTAACTGATGCTGACTTGGAGGGCTACATGAGAGATCATGCTGATGAGTATAAATCACAAGAAACCCGTACCCTTGAGTACTATGTGCTACCTATTGACCCCTCTCCTGAGGACAGTACCAAGTTTGCTTCAAATATTCGCGAAATTGCCAAAAGTTTTGCCAAAGCAACCAATGATTCTCTCTTTGCCAGTGGAAGATCAGATGATGCACAGCCTTTTACTTTTCAAGATCCTACCAAATTGCCTAAAGAAATCTGGCAAACGGTACCTACCTTAGCCAAAGGCGCGGTAGTAGGTCCTTTGAATCAGAAAAATACTTACACCATTTACAAAGTAAGTGACGTAAAAGATGATTCAGTATATTATGCCAATACTGCCCACATCTTGTTCAAGGCTGATTCTACCTTGAAGCAAAGTGAGCGCGATAGCATACGCAACAAAGCCAATGAGATTTTGCAAAAAGTATTGGATAACCCCAGTGACTTTGCGAAAATGGCACAAACCTATGGTTCGGATGTTACCAAAGACCAAGGTGGAGAACTTGGTTGGGCCAACTTGAGCAAATATGTGAAAGAATTCAAAGATGCGATCATCAAAGCCGAAAAAGTAGGTACAATTCCTAATTTGGTGAAAACCCAGTTTGGCTATCACATTGTAAAAATTATTCACCCTGCTTCCAAAAAACTATACAAAGTAGCAACCATTAAGAAAACATTGCTACCCGGAAAAAGTACGCTGGATGCTGCTTTCAAAACCAGTGACAGACTGGTAAACGAAAGCAAAACACTCGAGGAGTTGAGAGCCAACGCCAAGAAGAATCCTAAGATGATTAAGAATACTGCTGATAAAATTCAGCCAAATGCGACTAATTTAGGGAGCTATCAGAATGCACGCGAAATTATTCGTTGGGCATTTAAAGATGGTACCAAAGTGGGCGACATTTTCAATCAACCTACCGAGCTTTCAGACCAGAACGTATACATTGTAGCAGCATTGACTGGTGCTACCGAAAAAGACGAACTTAATTTGGAAGCCAATCGTAATGCCCTTAAGATAAAAGTATTACAAGAGAAGAAGAAAGCGCTGATTATCCAAAATTTAAAGAAGGCGAAGGGTGAAAGCCTGGAAGCAATCAAGAAATCTTATGGGCCTTTGGCACAAGTAAGAACATTGAGCGCGGTAACCTATGATAATAGCTCGGTACAAGGTGCTGGTTTTAATCCAACGGCAGTAGGATATGCGTTTGGTACTAAAAAAGGACAACGATCTAAGCCAATAGGAGACCAAACGGGCGTGTTTATGTTTGAGACGACCAAGATAACGCCAGCGGGTGAAATCAAGGACTACACCAAACAACAACAGGAATTGGTAAATCGTACCAAAAACATGTCTCGTTTCTTCATTGACCAGGCATTGCGAGAGTTAGCCGATATCACTGACAAAAGATACAAATTTTATTAATAGTGCATCACTATTGATTTAGAAACTAAATTATATCTTCCTATGAAAATGCCACTGAACTCATTGCTCAGTGGCATTTTTCTTTTATTGCTATTTACTTATTTCTTGTCATATAGGTTTAAAAGGAAGCTAAAAAATCAACTTTTTCCAGAAGGTAGCTGCTTATTTTGGACTTGTTGCTAAAGAAAGATGAGGCAATGCTAACAAGTATCATGAACAACTTATTAAATTTGAGTGTTTTTTGAAAAGATGCTCAACAAGTAACCTTTAAAAGAAATGTTATGAACACAAGCACTGAAACCAATACTATTTTTGATATAAATAAAATCAGGGCCGATTTTCCATTACTTACTCAAGAAGTAAACGGCAAGCCCCTGGTGTACTTTGATAATGCAGCTACTTCCCAAAAACCCAAGGTAGTACTAGATGCTTTGAGTGATTATTATACAACCACCAATGCCAACATTCATCGGGGTGCGCACTATTTGGCCTCCAAAGGCACCCAAGAGTATGAAGATACACGAGAAGCCATTCGTCAATTTTTGAATGCTTCCTCCACCGAAGAAATTATTTTTGTACGGGGAGTGACTGAGGGAATCAATTTGGTGGCGTCTACCTTTGGTCGTCAAAATTTAAAAGAAGGCGATGAGGTGATTATATCGACCATGGAGCACCACTCCAACATTGTACCTTGGCAAATGCTATGTGAAGAAAAAGGGGCGGTCCTAAAGGTAATTCCAATTACCGATGAGGGAGAGTTGGTCTTAGAAGCATACGAAAAACTGCTTAGTGAGCGTACCAAAATAGTGTCTATTGTACATGCCTCCAATTCATTGGGAACAGTAAACCCTGTAAAAGAAATGATTGCAATGGCGCATAAGGTAGGAGCCAAGGTGCTGGTAGATGGTGCCCAGGCTTCAGTTCACTTGAACATTGACGTACAAGACCTGGATGCGGACTTCTATGTTTTTTCGGGACACAAAGTGTATGCCCCTACTGGTATAGGAGCGCTATACGGTAAAAAGGATATCTTGAATGCCATGCCTCCCTATCATGGCGGGGGAGAGATGATCAAAGAGGTAACCTTTGAAAAAACCACATACAATAGTTTACCCCACAAATACGAGGCGGGTACTCCTAACATTGCCGATGGTATTGCCTTTAAAAGTGCGCTAGATTATATAGCAGGCTTTGGAAAGGAAAGCATTGCCCAATATGAAGAAGAACTACTGCAGTATGCTACCGCACAGTTGCAAGAGGTGCAAGGTTTGCGAATTATTGGAACTGCCCCGAATAAAGTGAGTGTAATTTCTTTTGTAGTAGAAGGAGTACATCACGGTGATATTGGTATTTTGCTAGATACCCACGGTATCGCAGTTCGAACTGGGCATCATTGTACGCAGCCTCTGATGCAACGCTTTGGCATTGCGGGTACTTCTCGTATATCATTTGCAATGTATAATACCAAAGAGGAGGTAGATGTTTTGATTGATAGTTTGAATAAAGTACTAAAAATGCTGCGATAATCGGGTAGGTCAAATAATTTGTTGAAGTTAATTATAAAATTTATGATGATTATTTGAACAATTTTCTCTAGTTTGATCTTTTAATGATATGTTAAAAACTGACGGTTTAAATAATTGTAACAACTAAAGTGACAGTTTTTTCGTTGAGTTAATATATGTAATAATTGTCATATAAAACCCCCGATCTAAATTGAACTATTTGAATTCATTTTTTGTACTAAATAGGCAAAACGAATTCCTTATTCAAAAGACATTTATTGCGATAATATAGAAAAACAATTTTCATTACTATAAAAATAATTTTTAGTCATGGCAAATACACTTGCAATTACCGACGCAAACTTCGAAGAAGTTGTAGCAAATTCTGATAAACCAGTATTGGTTGATTTCTGGGCTGAGTGGTGCGGTCCCTGTAAAATGTTGAGCCCAATTGTAGAAGAATTGGCTAGTGAATACGATGGTAAAGCTGTGATTGCTTCAGTAGATGTAGATAGCAATCCTCAAGTTTCTGCTAAATTTGGTATCCGAAGCATTCCTACTTTGTTGTTCTTCAAAAATGGAGAGATTGTAGACAAGCAAGTTGGGTATGTGCCCAAAGCCGCATTGGCTCAAAAACTTGATGCTGCGCTTTAATCGCCAACACGATATAAATCATCGAAACCAACGAGTATCATCCAATAATGGTACTCGTTTTTTTATTTAGTAATAGGTTCAAAATGCGTATATTATTTTGTGAATGACCTCTTAAAATAGATGTAAATAAGGGAATCCTTTTGTGCCTTTGAACATATCCCACTTTTATTCTTAAATTTACATATACAAACAGATGAATTAAGAAATATGCGATTGACATTTTGGGGTGCAGCACGTCAGGTGACGGGAAGCATGCATTTGCTGGAACTGGAGAATGATTTTAAATTGTTGATAGACTGCGGGCAAGACCTGGAACGAGAGCGAAAGCTTGCTACGGATGGTACTTACCAGCCTATTTTTCCCTTCGAACCTTCCCAAATCAACGCTGTGGTACTGACCCATGCCCATATCGATCATTCTGGATTTTTGCCCAATTTGGTGCGTGAAGGTTTTGAGGGTGAAATTTATTGTACGCATGCGACTTATGATTTGGCCAATCTGCTGTTGCATGATGCTGCTTCGTTGAATCAACGCAAGATTAAAAAAATTGACAAAAGTAAAAGATACAATCCAGCCCATAAAGAACAAAAATTGCTGAAACGAGAGTTGTATTTGGCGGCTCACGTCAACGAAACTTTAGGCCACTTTAAATTGCTCAACTTCAAGCAACGTAAAAAAATTGGTGATGGGCTCTACATCACGCTGATACCCACTGGGCATTTGCTGGGAGCCGCCAATGTAGTGGTAGAAGCCGAAGAAAATGGAAAAACGACTCGCATTGGTTTTTCAGGAGACCTGGGGCGTTTTGATTATCCTTTGTTGAGCGATCCTGAGCCCACTCCTGAGGTGGATTACCTGGTGTGTGAATCTACCTATGGCAACCGCCACCACCGAGCCACCGGAAACCCAGAAGAAATCGTATTAGATGTAATTCAACGTGCTTGTGTAGACAAGCCAGGGCGTTTGCTAGTACCTGCTTTTAGTGTAGGGCGTACCCAGGCGTTGTTGTTTATACTCAACAAATTGTGTGAAGAAGAACGTTTGCCAGCGATTAAGATTTATACCGATAGTCCACTAGCCAAGGCAAGTACTCAAGTATATCAAAAACACCTCAGTCTGTTGAATCAAGAAGCCAGAGATTTCTACAAAGAAAATGGGAACCTGTTTGATTTTGAGAACTTGATTTATTTGGACTCGACCAAAGCCAGTAAGGCCATTGCCAACTATACCCACCCTTATATGGTGGTATCTTCTTCAGGTATGATTCAAGGAGGGCGCATTGAGTACCACATCAAGCAAAACATTCAGAATGCAATGGCTACGGTGCTCTTGATTGGTTATTCGGCTGAAGGTACACTAGGTCATGATTTGTTAAATGGGCGCAAATATATTGTCGCTGATAAACATGAGTTGGCCGTAAATGCAACCATTGAAAACACGGATATTTTCAGTGGCCATGGTGACTTGGAAGACTTGGTTAAGTTTGTGAAATGGCAATCCCCCGAAAAAATCAAGAAGGTGTTTTTGGTGCATGGCGAGCACAGCTCTATGATAGACTTCAAAGAAACGTTGGGCAAAGAGGGGTATACCCAAGTAGAGATACCCGAGAAAGGGCAAGGTTTTGAACTCTAAAGACATAGCGAATTTTTTGCAACTTTTACGCTCACCAGAACAGAAGAATGTGGAATTGGCTTTACAGTTGGGCAAAGGGAATGCAAAGGGTCAACAGGAGCTTGATAAACTAGCAAATGTTTATCACGCTCTGTTTAGTCGTCCATTGGGTTATTCGTCAACGGAGTCTGCAGAGGAATTGATCACGCAGGGTTTATTTCTTGATCTTAACTCAGATTTTTGCTCTTATGTGGAAAACGGGATTACTTATTTACCCGCCGAAATTGATCAATTGATTCACCTGACCTCTTTACATATATCGGGTAATTTTTTGACTGAACTTCCCAAAGAGATCGGGAACTTGACAAAACTGGAGGAGCTATGGATGGGGAAAAATAGCATGACTCATTTACCTCAAGAGATAGGTCAATTAAAAAACCTAGTTTGGTGGGATTTGCCAGAAAATGACTTGGAATTTCTTCCATCCAGCATTGGTAATTTAAAAAGCCTGAAAGAACTGAATGTGAGTAATAATAAATTACAAACCGTGCCCGAGGAAATTGCTGGCTTAAAACAACTCAGAAACTTGCAGTTATCGGACAACCCAATTTCTGAATCTGAACAAAAAAAGATTCAGGATTGGTTGCCCCATTGTGAAGTATGGTTTTAATGATTGAAGGAGAAGTTCACTTTTACTATACTGAGTAAAACAAAAAGTCAATTATAGACAAGGTTCGTTTTTAAAAATTAGAAAACAAATCCTTCATCTTTACTAAAAATTGATTGGATAATTGAGAGGTTTCAGAGGCCCTCAATTCTTTGGAAGCCTTCTCAAAAATGCTCGAGTTGCGTAGTTCCCTCTCGGCGATGATAAGACTAATGGTTTCTAACATTTCTACCCTTTGGTGCAAGATAGGCATCATATCTTCCCGAGTAATTTTATACAAGATGGCATCAGTGGCTGCTTTGGCGGTAGCCGAACGGTTGACTCCCGTCAGGAGTGATTTTTCGCCTAGAAACTGACCAGGTTTGATTGAACCTACCCGAAGTTCATTGCCGTCGCCAAATACATCTACAAATACCTCTAGCAGGCCCTCTACCACGATAAACATCGTACCTCCTTCCTCACCTACTTTAATCACAGTATCCCCCATTTTATAGTGTTCTCGGCTAATGCTTTCCCCAAGTACTACCAGTTCTGATTCGTCCAGGGGTTTAAACAATTCAATTTTACGTAATAATGGGATACAATCCTCACCAGTAGCTGAATCAAGGTGACGGCTAGGCATTTTTTCGTGGTAAATGTCTTGTTTGGGATAAGCAATAGAGATACCCGCATGACGCAGTTGTTCTAGCATGCTGGCCAGTACCCGATGGCGAGCTACTGGGGGCGAAATTCCTTTCCAGGCATTGATCCAATATTGTACTTCGTATTCTACGCCAATTTCATTGATGTTTTTGACAATTACTTTGGGTTCTGGATGTTCATAAAAACCGTATTGACTGGTGACTGATTTGGCTCCAGCCAGCAATACTCGAGTGGCGCGTTCGGTTTCGATAGAAAAATCCAAACTGATGAGTACTTCAAAACGACTCTTATGATCTGGGTAAGTGTAGTTCTTAATCGGCTTGATGCCAATGTTACTATTGGGCACCCTTACAATGTTATTTTGGGGAGTACGAATACTCGTTGTTCGCCAGTTGATCTCCTCCACGCAGCCTTCCAACCCACTCTCAAGTACGATCCATTCGCCAATTCGGTAAGTTTGTTCTATGTTAATGGCCAACCCGGTAAAAACATCGGCAATCATAGAGCGTAATGCAAAACCCAACACAATACCGATTACTCCAGAAGTAGCCCAAATACCTGCCACCGAGCGATCAAACACAAACGAAATAATGCACATGATGGTAATGGTGAGAATAATGACCGCGACCATGTTATGAATAAAAGTAGGAATGCGACCTTCAATACGTTTGGATACCCAAGTATCCAGTACCAATACGCTCAAAAAGCGGGTAAATAAAAAAGCCGCCGAAAGCCATAGTCCAGTGAGTAAAAAATGATCTATCACTGAACGATAAAGTTTGTTTTTGATGTATTGGTGAATCACTTGGTTGTCGAGCAACCAACCTGCTACAAAAGCTACCGTAAGAAAAAAGGGCAACGCAAATTTTTGTAATTTGGTAGATTTCAAAGTATTGATTTTTAGTTCGTTTAATGACTGGAGAGCACAAGTTCAAAAATTGAGCAAGTTCCTGGATTACAAGTTATTATTTTGAAGAATTTAAAAAAAGCGATTCCCTAATCAAAGAGAAATTATTTGTAGTATTCAGAGGTAAAATTAGCTATGAAAGGTTGAAATGTATCATCAACGAGGATTTATAAATATGATATCACAATGCCAGAACCTTTATATTTAAAAGTAATATCCGAGTACATTCCAAAAGTTGTTTTCAACGCTGATGAAGGGATTTTTGAAATGCGTGGAGATGTGGTAGCAGCATCTCATCGACGCTATGATGCTACCCTCGATTGGCTGAAAACATATGCTGAGGCTCCTAATAAGGCGACTACCTTTTGTTTTTATCTTGGCTATATGAGCGAAGGGGGAGAAAAGTTAATTAAAGACGTGATTGGTATTTTAAGAACCCTTCCTGATATTATCATTGAATGGCAGTATCAGAGGTATGATCGAGATTTAAAAGAATATGGAGAAGATTTGGCCGAAGACCTCAACTTTCCATTTAAATATGCACCGTTATAAAGCTTTGCTTGAGCGTAGCAAGTTTTTCTATTTTAGATGGGTGATATGAACTCGGAGTTTGCCAAAAAAATGATTGCTTCAAAACCAACCGACGCTTCCGCAACGTTAGAAAAATACATCTATCATCTGGTAACTTTAGCCAGATTGAGAAATTTAAATCAAATTACCCAACAAACTCTACAAGATATGGCTTTTACCTACGACATTCAAAATGATGCTTTGTATCAACAAGGCATTGCGAAAGGTATCGAGCAAAATACTCGGACTTTTGTATTGAACATGAAAAAATCAGGTTTCTCTTCTGAGGATATCAGTAAGGCAACTGGTTTGACCAAGGATCAAATCGATCAAATTGTTGGAGAATAGTTGTGATAGGGTCAGATTGAGGAATACGCCTCAAGTTATCCTGAATAAGCTCATTCAATAAAAAAAAGCCTCTCAGTTACGAGAAGCTTTTTGTGTGCCTTGGCTCAAAGAACCACACTATTTCTTTTTATTAATATTATCTACTTTGGTTTTGGCATCATCCAACACTTTTTGGCGTTGAGTTTCGGCTCCAGTAAGAATAGAGTTGGCTTGACTGAAACGTTGTTGGAATTGATGTTCTGCTTTAGAGTAAGCCTTTTGCTTGAGCTTGGTGGCCGTTTTTTCGGCTATTTTTCTAGCCGCTGCCTTTAGCAATGGATTTTTTACCTCCTTGAGTTTCTCTTCAATAAACTTGTTGTATTCGGCGTCCGCTCGTTGCTTGGCTTCATCCATTTTTTTACGTGCTTCGGCTTTGGCTTCATCCATTTTTTTGCGGGCATCCGCCATAATCTGGTCGGCTTTTTTCTGAGCATCCGCCAGTATTTGCTTGGCTTTGTCCTTGCCCTCGTCTATTTTGTCATCAACCACCTTCTTTACTGCATTGGTTACACTACTCCCCAATACTTTTACTTTAGGATCATTGATTTCACCAGTAATGCCCAACTTTAAATTGATGCGATCAGAATTATCAAAATCGACTCCGGCCAAACGACCAATGGCACTGGCGGCATTTTGACCAATTTTACCTTTAGGCGCATCAATATCTACTTTGAAATCGAGCAAACCATCTACACCATTGTAACCTCGCACATTTAGGTTGTAATTACCTACCTTGATATCAAAAGGCTTGTAGGTCATTTTTCCGTCCTTGATCTCAGTCTGGATGTTTACCCCAGCAATTTTTAGTTCTTTCAACTCCTGAATACCCGTTACCATACTCAAACTCCTCAACATGCCCGATCCTTTTACCTCAGTATTGGTCAGGTTGCGCGAACCCGATCCATTCAAAGAATTATCCAGTAGGGGAGTCATATATTGCGAGAGCCCCCCTTTGATCTTCAAGTTGGTAGATAGAAACCCAGTAATGTTTTTGGCCATTGGGATGAGTTTTTTCACCATAGAGAAACTTGAGTGGGCTTTGCCAATAGACAACCGTTTGATACCCATATTGAAATCATACTTAGGATGGGTAATGTCGTAAGTATCATAAGCCCCACTCATAGTAAAACCACCTTCCAACATATTAAACTTGAGTCCATTTAAGATGACCCGGCCATCTTTCACTACAATTTTTCCATTTACATTTTTAATCTGTAAATCCTCATAGTCTATTTCACCAATGGTAGAGTTGAGCACGAAATCAATGTTTTTGGGTACTTCTACCAAGGTTACTTCATCGCTTACCAGAGTATCAGGAAGCGTTTTGGGGCTGCCCGAAGTTTGCGTAGCGGTACCACCACCCGTGGTGCCACTGCCTGCTTCCCCTTCAGTACTGGTCATCCATTCGTCTACAATGAACTTATTAGATTTAAAAGTAACATCTCCCTTGATGGTGTGTTCCTTAAAAATATAAGGAATATAATTAGAAATGGTTCCTGTGGCGTGAATATCACTTTTACCCAAAAATCCATCAAATTTTTCAAGTGTAATCGTCCTAGGAGTAAACTTGGTAATGGCTTCGGTAATTTTGAATCCTTGCGGTAAGTCTTCTTTGCTTACAAAAGAAAAATTGTTGACATCAATTTCACCACTGGTAGGCAATTTATCATACTCTTCTTTGTCGATGTACGACATCTTACCCGCAGTAGTCACATCAGCGTCAATGATTCCAGCCAAAGTCATTCCCTCCAATGGATAAATATGGGTAATCTTGGTCAAGTCTAATACCCCTTTCATCCGAGCATCATAAGTAATGTCAGCAAAGTTTTCTACCGTAGCGGTCACCTTAAATGGCTTGCCGTCCAAATCCCAACTCAGGTCTTTCACCACTACCTTCGAGTCTTTATAGTCTCCAGTAGTATTGGTGATCGAGGCATCCAGGGTGAGTTTGTCCAAGGCATCTGGTTTTTACGTAGCCATTACGCAAAGTCATATTTGCCGCCAAACTAGGCATACTAGAGGCATTGTAAACTCCTTTAGCAGTTGCATCCAAACCAAAAATACCTCTGACCGTAGCCGGCATAGGAAACATTTTACCCAAATCTCCCAAATTGAGCTGGGCTTTCACGTTGGCATCTATCTTAAAGTTAGACAAACCCTCTACGGTGGCCTT
>ERZ1740067.1427-NODE-1427-length-16422-cov-6.672695_pt1 | contig 16422 bp, 14 predicted proteins | sample MGYA00581736_ERZ1740067 | MGnify/ENA primary metagenome ERZ1740067 (study PRJEB43018, sample SAMN04849236) | marine metagenome | isolation source: floating plastic debris | place: Pacific Ocean | collected 2008-08-27 | study: EMG produced TPA metagenomics... | reverse complement strand
ATGTCGAGTGGGTCGACGCCGTTGCCCAAGGACTTGGACATCTTCCGCCCGTCGCCGTCCTGGATCATCGCGTGGATGAACACATCGTCAAAGGGCTGCTGCGGCGTCGCGGCGTCTTCATCGAGGAAGTGCCGGTTGAACATCGCCATGCGCGATACCCAGAGCGTGATGATCTCGCGGGCCGTGCAGAGGACGGACGTCGGGTTGAACGCGCATAACAGCTGCTTCGTGTCGTCGTGGTCATCGCCCGCGGGCCAGCCCATGGTCGAGACCGGCCAGAGCGCGCTCGAGAACCAAGTGTCGAGCACGTCGGGATCTTGAGCGAACCCAAATGACTCGAAGTGCTCGACAATTTCGGCATCAGCTCCGTTTGGGTCGCGGATCGCCACGAGATTCATGTCGTCGTCGCTCGGGGCCATGTCTTCGTTTTGGGCAAATTGCTCGCGCGTCATCCGCTTGATGCGACCGTCCTGTTCCCAATGACTTCGCTGAAGGAGCAGTTCGTGCGCATCAGGATTACCACCGATGCTCCACTTGCCGCTCCACACCGGAATCCGATGCCCCCACCAGAGCTGTCGGCTGATGCACCAGTCGCGCAAGTTGTCGTGCCACGTCTCATAGGTCTTGGCGTAGCGCGCGGGATGGAAGTGTGTTGCCCCGTCGCCGGGGGTGTCACCCGCCGCCGACTCCGGCCATGCCTCGAGCGAGGCGGGCGAGCGTTGCTCTTTCGCCAGCGCTCGCTGGGCGGTGCCGCGCAGGCGATCGTCGGTGACCTTCACGTACCACTGGTCCGACATGTACGGCTCGATCGCCGCGTGCGAGCGATAGGAGTGCCCGACCGCGTGGCGGTAGGGGACCTTCTTTTCGAGCAGGCCCAGCTCCGCGAACGCTTCGAGCACCCTCTCGCACGCGTCCTCGCGCGAAAGCCCGACGAAGCGTGCGGCGTCGCCCACGTCTTCCCACCCGTGCGCGTCGGAAATCGAGGCGTCGGGCGCGAAGACGTTGATGATGTGCGTGCCGGCCGAGCAACGCGCGGCGATGTCGGCCTCGTGGCGTTGGCCCAGCTCGTAGTCGTTCGTGTCGTGGGCGGGCGTGACCTTCAGGAAGCCGGTCGCCATCTTTGCCTTGGAGTCGCTCGACTCGGGGTCGGGCAGCACGACGTAGTCATCCTCGATGATCGGGATTGTTCGCCCAACCAGCGGCAACTCGCAGAGCATGCCTCGCAGCGCCGGTGCGCGGGGGTCGGTCGGGTTGACGGCCACGGCCGTGTCGCCGAAGTAGGTCTCCGGGCGCGTGGTCGCGACCGTGATGAACGCGCGGGCACTCGCGTTGCAACCCTCGGGCGCGGGCATGCCCTTGGCAGCCAGGTCGGCCCAGGTCGGGTGCGAGCCATCCGGGTTGGTCAACGGGTAGCGCATGTACGCGAAGATGCCATCGACGTCGATCGAGTCGACCTCGTCGTCGGCGAGCGCGGTTTGCGTCACCGGGTCCCAGTTCACCAGGCGCTTGCCGCGGTAGATGAGCCCATCGCGGAAGAGGCGGAAGAATGCCTCGCGCACGGCACGGGCGCAGATCTCGTCCATCGTGAACCGCTGGCGCTCGAAATCGCACGAGCAGCCCATCTGCTTGAGCTGGTCGGTGATGCGGGCCTCGTACTCGTCTTTCCAGGCTTGGACCTTCTCGACGAAGCGCTCGCGGCCGGGCTCGCCCGCCGCCTCATCGCGTTTGTAATCGGCAAGCGCCGGCTCGCCCGCTTCCTGCAGGCGTTTGTCGACCATGGTCTGCGTGGCGATGCCCGCGTGGTCGGTGCCGGGGAGCCAGAGCGGCTCGAAGCCCTTCATGCGGTGGGCACGGGCGAGGATGTCCTGGATCGTGTTGTTCAGCGCGTGCCCGAGGTGGAGGACGGCTGTCACGTTGGGCGGCGGGATGAGGATGCAATACGGCTCGCGCTCGCCCGAGAGCACCCGCTGCGGATCGGCGTGGAACGCGCCCGAGGCGTCCCACCGGGCGCGGATGCGGTCCTCGTGGTCGGACGGCTGGTATTGCTTGGGAAGGCCCGCGGCGGCGGGCGTGTCGGTGCGATCGGCTGCGTTGGAAGGGGCGGTCTCGCTCATGGCGAGCAGTGTAGGAACCGCCGGTGCGGTTCCCCGCCCGATCCGGCCGATAGGGTTCGGCATGAATATCAGCACGCGAGCGAGTTTCGGATCTTTGACTGCCACCCGGACTGCCAGCCGACGCGGGGGCATGAACCTCGCGGTCGTCCTGACGATCGCGCTCGGCGCAGCGTTCATCGCGGCGATCGTGTTTCTGCGTCCGAGCACGGCGACGCCCGAGCCCGACGCCGGCCCAGCGGTCGCGACGCCCGAGACAGCCGAGGCGGTGCTCGACGCGGCCCACCGCATGCTCGCGGAGGATCGCGTGGGCGAGGCCGGGGCCGTGCTCGCCGAGGCCGTGCGCACGTATCCGGATGATGCGGAGATCCGGCGGATGTACGGCGACGTGCTCATGCAGCAGGAGCGGTTCGACGAGGCGTACTCGGCCTACGAGGCGGTGCTCGCGCTGGGCGAGCGCAGCGCGGGTGTCGAATTCACCGCGGGCACGCTCGCGTCGATGACCAGGCAGACGGGCCGGGCGCTGGAGCACTTCGCGGCGGCAGCAACGGCCGAGCCCGGCAACGCCGACTACGCGCTGTACCACGGGCAGGCGCTCATTGCCCAGGGCGAGGTCGATGCGGGGCGTGCCCAGCTCGTGCGTGCGACGGTGATCGATGACAGCCGGGCTGTGGCGTGGGGTGCGCTCGCGGAGCTTGCCTTGCGCGAGAACAAGGTGTCGCTGGCGCTCCAGCACGCGGCCAAGGCGCGCATGCTTGAGCCGGAGCGCACGGCCTGGCGGGTGATCGAGGCGCGGGCGGCGACGCGCGGCGGCGAGCCTCAGCGGGCGCTGGATGTGCTCGAGGGGCTCGACGATGCGCAGCGGGCCGAGCTGGGCGTGCTTGAGGCGCTGGCTGGTGCGTATGGCATGAAGCGCGAGCCGGCCCGTGCGCTGGCGGCCTATGAGCGTGCGGTGCAGTACACGACATCCGATCCGGCGCTCGCGCTCGAAGCGGCGTTGTGGGCCGAGCGTGCGGGCGAGATCGAGCGGGCGATCGAGCTTGCCGAGCGTGCGGGGATGTTGGGCGAGGCGCGGGGTGCCGATCTTGCGAGTCGCTTGCGATCGGGCGACTGAATCGGAATCAGGCGAGCGATCGGCCGCCGTCGAGCGGGATGATTTGCCCGGTGACGTACGTCGCGTCGAGCGCGAGCCAGCAGATCATGGCTGCGGCATCTTCGGGCGTGCCGGGCCGATCCAGCGGGACACGCTTGAGGTATGCCTGCTGGGCTTCGTCGTCTGATTCGTGACCCTCGTCGGGCCATGCGACCACACCCGGCGCGACGCCAACGGCGCGGGCGTGCGGCGCGAGATCGCGCGCGAGCGAGCGGACCATCTCGACGAGTGCGGCTTTGGACATCGAGTAGGCGGCGAAGTCTTTGCGAGGCCTGCCCATCGCGTGGATGTCGCCCATGCCGACCACGCAGCCGCCGCCTGGCAGGGATGAGTTGCGTAGCTGCGGCGCGAGGTGCTTGGTGAGCAGCAGGGGGGCGAGCGCGTTCACGCGGTAGAGCGCGAGGGCACGGTCGGCGTCGGTCTCGGCGAGTGGCGTGGGGAAGTAGATCGAGGCGTTGTGCACGACCACGTCGAGGCGCTGGCCGGAGTTTGCGAGCGACTTGCCCAGGTGCTCGACGGCTTCAAGATCGTCGAGGTCGAGCTGTTCGGCGTGGGATTTGATCTTGTGCGCAGCCAGTTCGGCGAGGGTGTCGCGGGCCTCGTCGTGGCTCGTGCGATAGGTGATGGTGACGTCGCAGCCTCGGCGCGCAAAGGCAATGGCGGTCGCCCGGCCGACGCGTTTGGCGGCTCCGGTGATGAGAACATGCGGTCGATTGCTGGTCATGCCATCAGCCTAGGTGCTCAAGATGAGCGCACGTTCATCCGCGCCGCCAGCGGCAGGCACCGTTAGGACTTGGGCGGGTCGGGGGAGTCGACGATGTCGGTCGCGTCGTTGTCCGGGTTGGGCGGGTCGAGGCGTTTGCCGGCCTCGGCCCAGGGGTCAACCGGTTCGTCGATCGCGGGGGGCGCGCGGTGCGTCTGCGTGCCGAAGCGGGCTCGACGGCGGTGGCGGAGGGCGGCCCAGAAGAGCAGGGCTGCCACGATTGAGAGCCCCAGCATCGCGACCGCGAAGAGCAGGAAGACGCCCCGCCCTGCGGCGTTGGTCGCGTCCGCGGCGGGCGCGGTGGCATCGACGGGCACAGTGGCGATCGCTTGGGCGAGTTGGGCGGCGAGGCTGGTCACGCAGACAGAATCGCAGAACTGGGCGGGCGAGGCAACGGGCGCGTACAGTGCCGCTCGCACACGCGAAGGAGCGACGAACGCATGCACTACGACGCACATCAGCCGATCATCGACGGCCTCGAGGCGCGGATTGTAACGATCCGCGACTCTCTTTAACTACGACGCCAAACGCAACGAACTGCTCGAACTCGACAAGAAGATGTCGGCTGGCGATTTCTGGGACGATCAGGACGCGGCCAACGTCGTCGTGTCCGAGCTCAAGGTCATCAAGGCCCAGACCGATCCGCTCAAGAGCCTGATCGAGGACTTCGAAGAGGCGAAGCTCGCCTACGAGATGGCGAAAGAAGAGGGCGACGACGAGCTCTTGACCGAGGCAGACGAGGCGCTGTTTACGCTCGGCGGACGCATGGACAAGGTCGAGCTGCAGAGCCTGCTCGCGGGCAAGCACGACCACCGCGATTGCTACTTCACGATCTCGGCGGGCGATGGCGGCACCGAGGCGAACGACTGGGCCGACATGCTCATGCGCATGTACATCTACTACTTCGAGCAGATGCGCTTCAAGGTCGAGGAGGTCTCCAAGGGCTTCGGCACCGAGGTCGGCATCGACCACGTGACCTTCCAGGTGAAGGGCGCGTACGCGTTCGGCTACCTCGGCTGCGAGCGCGGCACGCACCGGCTCGCGCGCGTGAGCCCCTTTAACTCGCAGGGCAAGCGACAGACAAGCTTCGCGACCGTCGACGTCACGCCGATCTTCGATCATGTCGATGTGGACATCCCCGAGAAGGACCTGGAAACCACAGCCTTCGCGCGGTCCAGCGGTCCGGGCGGGCAGAACGTCAACAAGGTCGCGAGTGCGATCCGCCTTGTGCACAAGCCGACGGGCCTGATGGTTGTGAGTTCGACGCACCGCGACCAGGGGCAGAACAAGCGGCAGGCGATGTCGCTGCTGATGGCGAAGCTCGAGCAGATCGAGGAAGAGCGCCGCGAGGCGGAGATCGCCGAGGCTGCGGGCGGCAAGCTCGAGCACCGCGGCTGGGGCGCGCAGATTCGGAGCTACGTGATCTACGACAACCGCGTGAAAGACCATCGCACGGGGCACGAGATCATGGACCCGACCAAGGTGCTGAATGGAGAGGTGGGGTCGTTCATCGACGCGGAGCTGCAGCGGCGGCGGTCGGTGAAGGGTTAATCGCGGGGCTTGGTTCGAGAGCTTTGCAGAATCTTGCCAGATTGCGGACTTGCACGGTCAGGTTTCCCGTGCATGTTAGTGACATGAGGCACAGTGCATGCTTGGCTCTCGCGATCGTGTGTCCAGCGCTGGCTGGTTTCGGCGAGGTCGAGGAGTCTCCTCCCAACGGCACGGTGAGCGTGTTCGGTGTGGAGCGACCCGCCAGCTATGCCATCCCGATCGGGTTCGGGCTCGCATCGACCAGCACGATGGAAGTACACAACGGGCACCTCTTCATCGCGACGACAATCGGCGATCCGCGGCACGAGGTCATGCGTCTCCCGATCGGCAACGACGGCGGTCTTTCGGCGGTAGATACCATCACCGCAGACCCGCTGCCACTGGGTGCCCCCGGGTGGTCTGAGTACAGATTCAGGACAAAGCCCTTTGGGTTGGCGTTCAATACGTCCGGCGCAGGCTATGCCGCCGACCTTTCCGACCAGGGCAACCCGATCGCGTTTGCCAATATTGGTCAGAGTGTTGCCGGGAAGCTGGCGACATTTTCGGTTGGCCTTTCGCCTGCTTCAAGACCGACTGTCGATCGGTTCCGCTCGACCGAGGACGGGTGGCGTCACCACGCGGACGTTGAGTATGTTGCCTCGATTGACCAGTTCGTCATTGTGACGAATCGGCCCGACCCGTCATTACAGGACGGGCGCCTCAGGCATCGGCTCGCTTTTTTCGACCACTCCGCCGACGGCATGGCCCTGTCCCACGAGGTTCTGTTGGACTCGGACGAGGCGTACCCGCTTCGGGCGATCGCCGCGTGCCTCGTCAGCGGCACCATCGCCGGGAGACTCGGGGGATTCGAGGCCACCGAGCAGGAGGCCTTGATGATCGTCGAAGAGCAGTCATTTTTCGATCGGAGCCAAGCGATCCGCTTTGCATCGCTCGACGGAGAATGGCTCGGCCGCTCCAATGTCGAATTCTCGTCCATCGACATCTGGAGTCATGGAGTGGACGGAATCGAGTTCCACGAGCCCTCCCAGACGCTGTTTCTTGGCGTCTCCAGCGCCCAAGCGATCATTCCGATCCGCGTCCCGGGCGTGTCGGGCGGCTGGCTCTGCGCACTTCTCGCCGTTGGCCGTCGTGGTTTGCGTCGGCAAGGTGCAAGCCGTGCTGTGGCTGTGGGCATCTTCGTTTCCGGGGGTGTCGCCGCCGCACAACCATCATTTCCCGAAGAGCGTCCGTCGAGCGGGACAGTTGGTGCATTTGGCTTCGAGTTTGAGTACGACGCCCATACGTCTCTCGGAAACGCAGACCTGCGGACGATGCAGTTCCATGCCGGTACCTTGTACCTCCCGCAGCCGACGCTTGGGTCCCTACGTCGGATCGTGGAAGTCGAGATCATGCCGTCGGGCGGGCTCGGGACCGTTGAAACGCAGACTTGGATCGACCTGGCCCTATCTCGTCCGATGCAGTGGCGAAACGGTGCCGTCTTCGGGATCGCGTTCAACACGTCGGGAGGCGGGTATGGCGCGGTGTCATCGAGCGAAGGAGCACCGATCGCGTTCGCGCAAGACTTGTTCTCGCCGGGCATCGCGACTGTGGTAAGCGCGGACGACGGCGATCGCCGCGTCGTCTCCCGCGTCGATCTCGTCCCCGAGAGCGTCTATTCGGTGGAGGCCGAGTACCTTGCGTCCCGTGACCAGTTTGTTTTGATCAGTTCGGGCCCCGACACCGGGCTGCCCGGTCGTAACCACATCATCAGTTACTACGACCACTCCGTCGATGGTCTGACGCTCACCGGGCGTCTGCCGCTCGACTTCGGCGCTCAGGCCCCCTTCGAGCATCTGCGCGGCGCGTGCATCGTGAGTGGGGCATTCGCGTCGGAGCTGACCGGGACTTCGGTCGGTGATGCAGAAGTCCTCCTCACGCTCGGTATCAGCGGCTCCGACTCTTTCAGACGGGACGAGCTCGCCGTGTTCGATCTCGCGGGTTCGCTGATCGCCTCCTCGCTCGTTGACTTGCCGCAGATGGTCCCCGGCACCGGCTCTCTCCTGACGTCGCTCGAGGTGCACGAGCAGAGTGGCACGCTGTTCTTTGGCAGCGACCAGATCGATCAACTGCTCTCGGTGCGGATCCCAGCGCCCTCTGCATCACTCGCGATGATCTGCGGCGTCTGCATCGCCGCGCGGCGACGCCGCTAGACCAGCGCGATCTTCCCCTCGCTCATGCTGTCCGGCCGTCGCGGCATCCGCCATGCGTCCAACGCATCACGCACTGCCACGACTTGCCGGGCGTCCTTGATCTCGTGCTCGACGTGATCGAACGGCGTGAGCGTTGGCCAGATCTCGGCGATGGTGATCGCGTCGTCGCGGTTGGGCTCGGCTTCGAAGGGCCAGAGCCAGCAGCGCTCGGCGAGCGACGGCTCGGAGATGATGCGATGGATCGCCGGTAGGCCCAGCAGCGATTGGGAGCCGACCGAGCCGGTGGTGTAGAGCTTCCACGCGGACTGGATGCCGAGCTTGCGTGTGTCGCGGATGTGCCGCTCGACGGCTCGGTACTCCGGGACCGACTTCATCACCCGCTTGGTGGGCAGCAGCAGGCCCGATGATGTGTCGCGGTTGTTTGGGCAGCCCCAAAACGGCCCGTGGGGTTCGTCGAAGCACTCGGCGATCTCGGCGTTGAGCTGCTCGGCGACGTCGAAGCGGTTGTTGCGATTGTCGGGCTGGTCGTCGATGAGGCTTGCCAGGTGTGCGCACAGGGCTCGGCCGATCGGCATGACGGCCGAGCCGTCGGTCGCGAGCGGATAGCCGAGCGGGAAGTCGAAGCCGACGAGCGCGGGGCCACTGTGCGCGGTGAGCAACTCGATGATGCGCTGGGTCGCGTCGTGCCGGGTGCGGAGGTACTCGGGCGGGTGGTTGATGTGATCGGCGTTGTGCGCGATCCAGATCGCGTCGGGCGACGGGCGCTTGGGGCTCGGCGCGGAGCGTGCGGACCAGTCGACGGCGATCGTGAGTTGTCGGACGCTCACTTGCGGAGGAAGCTCGGCGGGCGTGGGCCGGAGCAGCAGCCCACGGCTTTGCCCTCTTCGGTCGAGCAGCAGGCATCGTTGGCGTCTTCCGCTCGGTCAGCGTCGGCATCGCTCGCGTTGAGGAGTGTGCCGATGGCGATGGCGACGATGGCGGTGGCGGGCAGGATCGGGTGCAGCACGAGGCCGAACGCGGGGAGCACGACCCAGAAGAGGACCGAGAGCGCGGCGATGATGATCGCGGCGACCGAGAGGCGGCGCATGACCAGGGGCACCGAGACGGGGTCGGCGATATCGAGGGCCGCGTCGTCGTTCAACGGGTCGAGGATGGACGCGGCGCGATCAGGCGTGCGATCGAAGGGGATCGCGGCGGGCGGCCGTGCTGACGCGCCAGACGGGGCTTTTGTTGCGGTTGGTGCATGAGGCTTTGCGACGGCACGGGGCGAGCGCGGCTGGGGGCGGTCGAGCCCGGGGCCGGTGAACGTGGTCGTGACGATGGTTGGCTTGCGTTGGTCGGCCATGGTGGTTGGACGCCGATGGGCTCGCGGGGTTTCGAGATTCGCGTTACCGCTGGTCGGAGATGTCTGACATTGTATCGGGAGACGTCACGAAGAAGGCCGTCAAAAGCCCCAGCCCGAGCATGAGCGTGGCAATCGCTGCAAGTCGCGCGGGGTTTGCCCAACGCCGGACCCGCCTGTCGACATCCCTGGGCTTCCGATTGATGATGAATCGCTCGTTCGGGTCGGCTTCGGCGCGGACGATGTAGGTGGTGTGTTCGGGAAGCGGGTCAAAGTCCACGATCATGCGCTGGTGGTTCCCGAACATCGTGATGTAGGTATCGCGGCCGGTTCGCTCGGTCGAGGCAACGGGGGTGCCATCGACGGTCGTGAGTGTGAGCGAGAAGTCCCGGGGGTTGGGCGCCATCGTGTCGACCCACATGCTGATGACGTAGCCATTATCAGTTGAGGGAATGGTGAACGTGTGATCGATGCCGGGGTTGAAAGCTGTGACTGGATCGGCGACGCGAACGATGATCGTTCCGAACAAGAGCACCGTGACGAGTGCCAGTGCGACGCCGCCGATGGCCGTGCATCCCAGCGCAGCTGCTAGGTACAGGGCTCGACGTTTGGGGCGGGCGGGCATCGCTGATAGCCTACACGGTCCCCACAACACACGGCCCGGTGCTCACGAGACGAACGGCCTTTCCTCGCCCGGCTCGTACCCGAAGTCTACGAGCAGCGAGGTAAGTTCCTCGCTCGGCTGCCACTCACGAAGTGCCTGAGACTTGGGCGATCTGTGGCGGCCGATGTTGATCGGCGACAAGTGTTGCCAAGTCTCTGCAAGCGGGTCGAGTCCCGCGAATCGAAACAGGTTGTTCGCGTAGAGGCATGGTGCTGCGGCGAGGTCCTCGTACCGGATGAGGCAGACCGGAGTCCGCGCGGAAAACCTCTTCAGCCAACGATAACCTTCGACAAGAGCAATCTCCCGTCGAGTGATCGATGCGGTGTCATCGTGCTCGTCCCAGTGCTCGTGCTGGCTGGCGATCACGTCTCGAGGGTCGCGCACAAGGCCGATGAAGCGGACGTCGTGGTTGGATTCTGCTAGAGCTTCAAGCAGGGGGTGCGATTGGGGACGCGTGAGGTACGGGCTCTTATCGAAAACGATCGGCCCTTTCTCTCGCACAACAGTACTCCATGCCTCGAGCGCACTCTCGGTGTCATGGGGGAGTAGGGTCGGCAGCGCGGGCACCGCCTCTGCGGTGTGATCCAGGTAACGTGTTGCGTCACCGTCGATAGCGCTTTGGGCAAATGCGAAGAAGTTGAACTCCCAATTGAGTACTTGCTGGTTCGTGTGGCAAACCTGCACCATCGGATGTCGCTGAAACAGACGTTGAAGTGCAGTTGATCCGGACCGCTTTGCGGTCAGCACGATGATCGAGCGGGGGGATACAGGCATCGCCGCCGAGGTTACACCAGCAGCGATGCGGGCGCTTCGAGCAGTTGCTTCACGGTGTTGAGATATTGGGCGGCCATCGCGCCGTCGATGATGCGGTGGTCGGAGGAGCGGGTCATGGACATCTCGTGCCCGATGACCAGCTCGACCGCGCCGTCCGCGTCGCGCTCGACGAAGGGCTTCTCGACCGCAGCGCCGACCGCGAGGATGGCGGCGTTGGGCGGGTTGACGATCGCGGTGAAGTGATCGACGCCGAACATGCCGAGGTTGGAGATCGTGAAGGTGCTGTCTGACATCTCCTCCACGGTGAGGCCCTTGTCGCGGGCCTTCTTGGCGAGTCGCTTGGTCTCGGCGGAGATCTGGCGGAGGCCGATGCGGTCGGCATCGCGGAGTGTCGCGACGACCAGGCCGCCGCCTCGTTCTTCGGGGAGTGCGACGGCGACGCCGACGTTCACCCGGCCGTGCAGGTCGATCGATGGGCCTTGGGGGTTCCAGGAGGAGTTGACGAAGGGGTGCTGGTGCATCGCGAGGCCGCAGGCGCGGACGAGGAAGTCGTTGACCGAGAGCTTGACGCCTTGCGTCTGGAGCTGATCGTTGAGCTGCTCGCGGAGTGTCATCAGCGCGTCAAGGCGTGCCGAGACGGTGACCTGGTAGTGGGGGATGGTGGTCTTGGACTCGACGAGCCGCTTGGCGATGGTTGCGCGCATGTTGCTGAGGGCGACGGTGCGGTCCTCGAGCTCGACGGCGACGGGCATGGGAGCGGGCGTGGGAGCCGAGGCGGCGGGCGCAGCCGCGGGTGCCGCGGTCTGTGCCGTGCCGGGCTGGGCGTGCTCGACGTCCTTGCGGACGATTCGGCCCGAGGGGCCCGTGCCTTGGATACCGCTGAGGTCGAGGTTGCGCTCGGCCGCGATCTTGCGAGCCAGGGGCGAGGCGAAGATGCGCTCGCTGCCGTTTCCTCCGGGCGCCGGTGCCGCGTGTGTGCCGTTGGACGTGCCGGTTGCGGGTGCTGCGGGTGCGTCGGCGAACACAGAAGCAGTAGAGCCCGGGTAGCATCCCCCCGCCCACAAGACCGACCGCACTGCGGCTCCGCCGGCCGCTGCCTTGGCCGCGGCGACGTCCTCGCCCTTCTCGGCGATGACAACGATCAGTGCGCCCACGCCGACAGTCTCGCCCTCGGGGATGGCGAGCGAGGCGATGGTGCCGTCGTCGAAGGACTCGAGCTCCATGGTCGCCTTGTCGGTCTCGATGTCGGCGAGGACCTGGCCGGTCTTGACGGCCTCGCCCTCGGCGACGTGCCACTTGACGACGGTGCCCTGCTCCATGGTGTCGGAGAGGCGCGGCATTGTGACTTCAATGGGCATGGCAGAGTCTCGTGTGGTTTAGGCGACGTTCGAGTCGTCGGTTGTGTGTGAGTTGGATTCGATCTGCTTGAGCAAGGCCAGCGTTCCGCCCTGTGCTTGAACAATGGTGCCGAGGGCGAGGAGGGGCCCGCCGGCTGCGATCGCAGAGGCGATGGTAACGCAGATACTCATGAGGACGCCCATGTCACCGGTTATTCGATGCCCGAGGATCGCCGCGATGACCGACACGAAGAGGCCGCCGAGTGAGTAGAGCTTCGACGTGACGAGAGTTTCTGCAGCCGCGTTGTTGGCTCTGTCGAGCGCGTTTCGGCGGTGCTCCACGTTGTCCTCACGGGCCGGCATTGGCGGTGTTCCTTGTCCCTCGTCAGGCCATCACGCGGCTGACGGCCGCCACGATCTTGTCTGCGTTGGGCAGGTAGGCCGCCTCGAGTTCCTTGGCGTACGGCGTGGGCACGTCCTCGGTGTTTACGCGGACGGGCTGGTGGTCGAGGTAGTCGAAGGCGTGCTCGATGACCTGCGTGCAGACCTCGCTCGCGACCGAGGCGAAGGGCCAGCATTGGTCGACGACGACGATGCGGTTGGTCTTCTTCACGCTCTCGACGATCGCGTCGATGTCGAGGGGGCGGATGGTCCGCATGTCGAGCACGTCGCACTCGATGCCTTCGGCGGCGAGTCGCTCGGCAGCCTCCATGCAGAAGTGGACGGGCCGGCCGAACGAGATCAGCGTGCAGTCGCTGCCCTCGCGGCACTGGTGGGCCTTGCCGAAGGGGATGTAGTACTCCTCCTCGGGGACGTGACCCTTGTCGCCCAGCATGCGCTCGGACTCGAGGAAGAAGACGGGGTCGTCGTCGCGGATGGCGGTCTTGAGCAGGCCCTTGGCGTCGTAGGGGTTGGAGGGGATGGCGATTTTCACGCCGGGCACGTTGGAGTAGAGCCCCTCGACGCACCAGGAGTGCGTGGAGCCGAGCTGGCCGCCCGCGCCGTCGTTGCCGCGGAAGACGACCGGGCAGCCCCATTGACCGCCGGACATGTAGAGCATCTTGGGGACGTTGTTGAGGATCTGGTCGGCCGCGACGAGGCTGAACGACCAGCTCATGAACTCGATGACGGGGCGCAGGCCGTACATCGCGGCACCGACCGCGAGCCCGGCGAAGCCGTTCTCGGAGATGGGCGAGTCGATGATGCGCTTCTCGCCGAACTCGTCCAGCATGCCCTGGCTGACCTTGTACGCGCCGTTGTACTGCGCGACTTCCTCGCCCATGAGGAAGATGCGCTCGTCGCGGCGCATCTCCTCGGAGAGCGCCTCGCGCAGCGCTTCGCGGAACTGGATCAGCCGGTCGCCCTCACGCGAAGGCAGCGGCTTGGAAAAGTCCGGCTGCTCGCTGGCGAGGTGGGCCACGGCGTTTTGGGGATCGGCGGCGAAGGTGGTCATGGTGGTGTCTCGTGTGTGCGTCGGCGACGAGTGTGTTGCGCGTTGTGATGGCTGTCGTTGGCGCGACCGCCGGGTGTCCCTGATCGTTGGCGTTAGAGCAGTGGGTTCTTCGAGCCGTGGATGTAGTCGCGGGTGGGCGACAGGTTCGGCTGGATGTTCACGAAGACGTCGGAGTAGAGCTCGTCCTCGACGCTCGGCGTCTCGGCGGCCTCGGCGGCGGCGACGGCCTCGCGGACCTCGGTGCGGAGCTCGGTCTGCATGTCGTCCCAGCCGTCCTCGGTGATGCACTTGCGGTCGTTCATCAGGTGGTGCACCAGCGCGGCGATCGAGTCCTTCTCCTTGAACTCGTCGACCTCGTCCTTGGTGCGGTACTTCTGCGGGTCGGACATCGAGTGGCCCTGGTAGCGGTAGGTCTTGAGGTCGACGAAGGCGGGGCGTTGGAGGTCGCGGCACTCGTCGACGAGGGGCTTGAAGTGGTCGTAGAGGTTGCGGATGCAGAGGCCGTCGATCTCGACGGATTTGATGCCGTAGGACTGGCCTCGGCTGATGAGGTTGTCGCTGTTGGCGGTGTGGCGGTGGATGGCGGTGCCCATGGAGTAGCCGTTGTTCTCGATGACGTAGATCACGGGGATCGAGAAGACGCTGGCCAGGTTGAGCGCCTCGTGGAACGCGCCCTGATCGATCGCGCCGTCGCCGAGGTAGCAGAGGGCGACCTTCTTCTTGGGCTCGCTGCCGTCGACCGCCTTGCCGAGCACTTCCCATTCGTAGCGCGAGCCGAATGCAAGGCCGAGGCCGAGGGGTGTTTGTGCGCCGACGATGCCGTGCCCGCCGTAGAGGTGGTTGGGGCGGTCGAACATGTGCATCGAGCCGCCCTTGCCCTTGGCGCAGCCGGTGATCTTGCCGAACATCTCGGCCATGCACGCCTCGGGCGACATGCCGCGTGCGAGGGCGTGCCCGTGGTCGCGGTACGCGGTGACGACGGGGTCGTCGTGCTCGACGGACTGGATCGTGCCGACGGCGACGGCTTCCTGGCCGGTGTAGACGTGGCAGAAGCCGCCGATCTTGGCCTGCTGGTACGCCTGAGCGCAGCGGGTCTCGAACTCGCGGATGAGCTGCATGTCTCGCAGCCATCCGAGGAGCGTCGCGTCCGGGAGCGAGTCCGAGAGGCGATCGGCGGCGGGCTTGGCGGTGGCCTGTGCCATGGTGGGGGCTCCGTCGTGCGCGGGTGGTGATCGTGCGCGTGGTGATCCGAGTTCACGACTCAGCTGGATCGTAAGTGTCCCGGCGCAGAGATGGCTGATCCCAGCCGCGTCTGCGCCGAAGCCAACTCTAGGGTTTCGGTCGGTGGTGGACAATGGACGGGCCCGCCGCTTTGGGGCTTTCGCCCCATTCCTGTGGCCCGTGCGGGCCGGGTCGCGGCAGGGAGGCATCGGCAGCGCAAAGAAACACCCCGCCGGGTGTGCCCTGCGGGGTGTGTGGAGGTGCGTTGGGCCTGCTGCGAGGAGTTGGGCTGGCTCAGTTCTGGACGCCGGCGGGCTCGACGCCCGTGCGGCCTGCGATGGGCGATGCGGCCGACACGCGGGACTGGAGCAGGGTGAGCGCGGTCTTGAGCTGGAGGTCGGTGCCCTCGCTCAGGAGCGTGTTCGGATCGGGGCGGGGCTCGTCGCCCTCGAGCACGTTGCCGTTCTCGTCGAGCTGGATGACGTCGGCCTCGATGCGCAGGCGGATTGAGTCGGCGTACTGCTCGGGGAGCATGGGGATCTCGAGATCGGGGTCGACGCCCCACTCGGCCGAGCCGGGCTCGCGGTGGATGATTCGGCCCGAGGGCAGGCGGTAGTATTGCGTGGTGAGCTTCTGGGCACTGGTGTTGCCGGGTAGGCCCCAGACGTTCTGGACCGAGCCCTTGCCGAAGGACCGCTCGCCGAGCACGATTGCGTCGGCCTTGCCGGTCTGGTCGTAGTGCTGGACAGCACCCGAGACGATCTCGGACGCGGACGCCGAGCCGTTGTTGATGAGGATGACCACGGGGATGTCGTCGATCGTCGCTCGTGAGGAGCGTGCCCGGCGTTCATCGGCGATGCGGCCGTCGGCGTACTCGGTGCGGACGATCCAGCCCGAGGGGACGATGCGGTTGGTGAGTTCGACGGCTTCGTCGAGCAGGCCGCCGGGGTTGTAGCGGAGGTCGACGATCAGGCCGTTGAGGCCCTCGGCCTTCATCTCGTTGACCGCCTTGTCGACGTCGTCGGTCATGCCGGGGCTGAACCCGGTGATGCGCAGGTACCCGATGTTGCGATCGGGATCGACGAACCAGTTCCACTTCTCCTCGCCGATGAGCTCGCGCTCCCAGCCCTTGACGTTGCCGATCTTGATCGACTCGCGGACAAGCGGGTAGTCACGCGTGATCGTGACGGGCTCCGGCTCGGGCGCCGCCTCGCCATCGGCCTCGGCCAGTTCGGCGGTCTGGTCGGCGGGTTGATCGGTATCCGATTCATCGGTCTCTTGTGGCACCTCGCGCTCGATGGTGAGCGTGACGGTGGTGTTCCGCGGGCCCGTGATCAGCTCGACAGCTTGGTCGAGCGTGAAGCCCGCGGTGGACTCGCCGTTGACCTTGCGGATGACGTCGTCGGTGCGGATGCCGGCCCGTTGGGCGGGCGTGCCCTCGATGGGCGTGACGACCTTGATGTTGTACTGCTCGTCCATCTGGATCTGGATGCCCACGCCGACGAACTGGCCCTGGGTCGACCGCTGGAATCGGCGGAGCTCGTCGGGCCAGATGATCGCGCTGTAGTCGTCGAGCGTGTCCATCGCGCCGTTGCCGAACTCGTGCAGGAGCGCTTCTTCGGGCACGGCGACGGTCTGGGCGTTGATCGTCATGAGCGCGTTGAGCGCCGAGCGGAGCTCGCTTCGGCCAAGCAGCGGGTTGTTCGCGTAGCGATCGGCTTGCTGGTCGAGCAACTCGAGGAAGCGGTCGCGGCGGGAGTCGTCGGCGAGCCTGCCGAGCACGGGGTGCAGGTCTCTGTTGTACCCCTATCATTAAAAAAAAAACGTCGTGTAGGGTAAGAGTGTAGATCTCGGTGGTAGCCGT
>ERZ1740067.1426-NODE-1426-length-16426-cov-11.059862_pt1 | contig 16426 bp, 15 predicted proteins | sample MGYA00581736_ERZ1740067 | MGnify/ENA primary metagenome ERZ1740067 (study PRJEB43018, sample SAMN04849236) | marine metagenome | isolation source: floating plastic debris | place: Pacific Ocean | collected 2008-08-27 | study: EMG produced TPA metagenomics... | reverse complement strand
TACTTCCTGGAATAGCCCTGTGCTCTAGCTTTGAGTAGTTTTTCAGGGACGACTACTTAGCCTTTATTAGCCAATAGCTTGGATAAGTAGCCAGCCTTGCCCAAATATGGATGAAGTCCGCTTGTCAAGAGTTCTACTGTACGCGTTTGCGAAAAATCGCCCTTGACGGCGGGCCTTGTGGTAAGTTATTACGTGCATTAAATCAACTGGTGTTGCTGGAATGTTTTATTAAGAACATATCTCTAGCTTTTGCCACTTAACCCATGTGAGGAATTTTAGATGAGCACTCGTTTTGGTCGCCGTTTGGCGGGCGCAGCCCTAGGCAGCTTTGTAGGGGCAGTGGCGGGCGCTATAGCGATCGCATTATCCACACAAGCTCCGGCAAAAGCGCAGGCAGCTTACGGCAGCTACATCGGGATCGGTCCAGCCTTTGGCGATGGCGAAATTGGAGTCGCTATCAACGGTCGCTATAACATCCTAGAAGTGCCCATTTCTATTCGCGGTGCGGCTTTTCTTGGCGAAGGTTCAGCTTTCGTCCCTACCGTTTCCTACGACTACCCGCTCAACTTCAGCACAGATATATATGTGGGTGCAGGCGTTACCTTTGCCAGTGAGGGCTCTGTCATGGGTGATGGTACATCCTTTGTACTTCAGCCAGGCATCGACTACACCGTAAACAACAGCTCATTGGTTTGGTACGGCAACGCCATCATTCCTATCGGCGGCGATACCAACACGGCTATTCAGGGTGGCGTGGGTATCCAGTTCTAAGTTAATACTCGTTTCAGAATAATCTGGCGTCTAGCACGCTCAAAAAGCCCACAGTTACTAGATTTAGTAACTGTGGGCTTTGCTCTGTTCTAGAATTTCGTCGCAGCTTTCTGCGGGGGCCTTTCCCTCTGTGTAAATGGTGCGCTTTGCTAACTCTCTATTAGAGGGATGCCTAACAAACAGCTCATTGATATCGCGGGTGTTGTCAGGCAGATCGCTATTGCGCTCATTCAAAATCCGAATAGACTCATCTACATTGGGAGACGGTAACAACAACACAACATTGGAATAATGCACTAAAGCCTGTTTTACCGACTGAAATAGACGGGCATTTTCGTACACAGAGTGACCCGCGCCAAAGTCGATAACGCAGTTGCGACACTCTGCTAGTAGTCTCCCTACAGCGTATGCCTCAAAGGGCTTCCAGTAGTAATGCAGACTCCATCCACCCGCTGCTCTCTTTTGCTGTGCGACGGCTTCGTCATAGCCGATCTCTTTGTAGTAGGCCCACCGCCGATCGTCCATAGAACACTGCGGCAGCTTTAGCCTGGCTGCAAGCAGCTCACCCAGTGTAGATTTTCCCGCACCAATAGGGCCAATAAGAACGATATCCGAAGTCATAGCACTTAATCTATGTAGCTTCTTTCAGTTTATCGATTTCTTACTGGCAGAACCAATGTACTAAATCGAGTGTTTTTCCGTTACTATTAGCCCATCGCCTAACGCGTAGATCCCTCTAGGATCATAGCCCGCAGTCAATCAGGAAAGTCAACATGCGTGAAATGCATCCTTTGGGTTCTGTTATTCAGGGTTCCTTGAGTAAAGGGCTTGAAGTTCGGCTGCATCCAGATGTGCTGGTAGAAGAGATGCGGGTGGGTAAGTTTTTGGTGGTGCAGGGGGTGCGATCGCGCTTCTTTTGCATGCTCACCGATGTTGCCCTAGGGACTGCAAGCCAGCGAATACTAGCTAGCCCACCGGAGCCAAGCAATATTTTCTTGCAAGAAGTACTGGCAGGATCAGGAACTTACGGGACAGTGGACTTAACACCAATGCTGATGTTTACCCCAGCGGAGGAAGGGGAGAAAGGGCGCAGGGGAGAGGGGAAGAAAAGCAATCAGTCCAATGGGTTGGCGTCGTACGAAACGAACTCTGGTGCGCCGCTTCAACTGCTGCCGGTGAAGACGATTCCGGGGCACTTTAGCCAAGTGTATGACGCATCGGAGAGAGATTTTCGAGCGGTGTTTGGCTGGGAAGATGATGTACACAGGCGCAACTTTGCAATCGGGGAGCCGATTGATATGTCGGTGCCGATTTGCATCGATCTCGATCGCTTTGTAGAGCGCAGTAACGGTATTTTTGGTAAGTCGGGAACGGGAAAGTCTTTTTTAACGCGGCTGATTCTCTCAGGGATTATTCGCAAGCAGGCAGCGGTGAATCTAATTTTTGACATGCACTCGGAGTATGGCTGGGAGGCGGTAAGTGAAGGTAAGGAATTCAGCACGGTAAAAGGACTACGGCAGCTGTTTCCTGGCCAAGTACAGATTTTCACGCTAGATCCAGAATCTACAAAGCGCCGAGGCGTGACCGATGCGCAGGAGCTGTACATTAGCTTCGACCAGATTGATGTAGAAGACTTAATGCTGATTAGCCGCGAGCTGAATCTCTCGGAGGCGAGTCTGGAAAATGCCATCATCTTGCGAAATGAGTTTGGCAACAGCTGGATCAACAGACTCTTACAGCTGAGCAACGAAGAGATTCAAGAGTTTTGCGAAGTAAAGATGGGCAGTAAGTCATCGATTATGGCGTTGCAGCGCAAGCTTACTCGCCTAGCAGAGCTAAAGTACATTCGAGGCAGCTGCCCGCACAACTACGTGAACCAGATTCTGGAAACCATTGATGCCGGGAAGCACGTGGTGATTGAGTTTGGGTCGCAGAGCAATATGCTCTCGTACATGCTGGCGACCAATGTGATTGCCCGGAGGATTCATGCGAGCTATGTGCGTAAGGCGGATCGGTTTTTGCAGAGTAAGAATCCGTGCGATCGCCCTCAACCCCTCGTCATCACCATCGAAGAAGCTCACCGCTTTCTGGACCCAGCTACTGCCCGGCAAACTATCTTCGGTGTGATTGCCAGAGAAATGCGCAAGTACTTTGTCACGTTGCTAGTAGTCGATCAGCGCCCTTCTGGCATCGATAACGAAGTGATGTCGCAGGTAGGCACACGTATTACCGCATTGCTCAATGACGAAAAAGATATTGAGGCGATATTTACCGGCGTATCGGGCGGGCAAAGTTTACGCTCGGTGCTCTCTAAGCTGGATTCTAAACAGCAGGCGCTGTTGCTAGGTCATGCGGTGCCAATGCCAGTGGTGGTGAAAACGAGACCCTACGATGAGAAGTTCTATCGAGAGATTGGGGATACGGCGTGGGGTGAGATGCCGGATGAGGTTGTTTTTAAGGCGGCGGAGAAGGCGATCGCGGACTTGGGATTTTGAGATGACGGCAGTTGCTAATGTCGTAGTCAAGGGTGACAATGCTACAGAACGTCAGGCAGACATCTTTCCCCTGTACAGCCTCACATGCATACCCCTTAGTTCATTGCTGAATGCCCGGCAAATTTCATGAGCACACCCACTTCTGAATCCCAACTTTCTCCTGAGCAAACTTCTCCTGATATCGATATCGAGCAGCTCATTTACGATATCGCAGAGCATGCTAGAGATGAAGACTTTACTCAGCTCTATCAAAGCCTACTCAGCAAAGAGCTATTCATACCGGTAGAAAAAGAATCACTCGGGCGGATTCCGCAGCATCTCAAGCCAGGTGAAACGCTGCAAACCGATGGTGATGACGGAATTAAAATTCGCAATGTAGAAGGCCCTAGAGGTGAACCCTTCGTTCCTATTGCAACGACAGAAAGTGCACCTATCTTGGCAGAAGCTCATTTGGGGATTTACTGGCTCGATGCACTGGCAATGGTGCTTAAGGTTGAAGAACCCGCAGGCATTCTATTGCAGGGCAAAAACTCCTGGGTCTGTTTTTATAAGCCGCAAATTGAGAATATTTTGAAAAAGTACGGCCAAGGTAAGCCCCGTCAGTCTTGAAAAGCCGATCAGTCTTGAAGAAAGAGTAGACTCTGAGGAACTGTAGAGTCTTGGAGTCTCTAGAAAATGTACTGGTCGCGCGGACGCTGTGGCACGTCATTCGTTTCGGCATCGACAGGTTGAAGTGGCGAGCTAGCAGCGCAGTACGCTCTTTCTATCAGGAACTGTGCCTGAAGGCGAGGCACTTCTTCCAGCATGCTTGTGCTCGGCGATCGCGTTTGGCAGCTGTCTTCGGTACGGCTAAACGCGGGGTCTTCTAGTAGTCTAGTCCATGAATTTTTGAGTGATTCATCTGTGAGCTGAGTGAGCTGAGCCGGCACCAAGGCCTCAGGCAAAAGCTCAAGTGCGAGATGCATTCTTACAGGTTCGTCTGTTATGGAATAAAGCAACTCGCTGACAGAGGCCGGTTCGGCTACCTCAGCATACTGACGAACCGCATTTTCTATGTCGCCTTGTTGAAACGATAAGTTCTCTTGCTCAGCGATCGTGATCAGACGACGCATTGTATCGAGTTCAGCTTGTGCCTCACCTCTCTCACTTTGGTTGATGGCGATCAGCGTCAGCGTACGAATTTTATCTGTTGGGTCTGCGATGAGTGCCAGAAGCGTTTCGATCTGTTCTGTTTCTTGGCGGTCGCTCAAGTCTTGAAAGATAGCAAAAGGAACGGTGAAATCATCTGATTCGTTGGCAATTTCTATCACCTGAGCATAGTCACCCACTGCCTGCAAAAGGAGAAGCCACTGATAGATTTCCGTATCCCATAGTGTTTTTCTCGCTTCTGCGCTGTAGAGCGGCTGTAGCTCAGCTATCAGCAGCTGCGCTTTGTCTGTTTCGCCTACTTTCTGGTAGGCCATAGCAACAAGGAGCAAGCCGTCGCGCCGGTAGATATTTCTTTCTGGAATAAGACGGGTCAGGCGCTCTGCTTCTATCGCAATGTCTTGTACAACGACATCCAATGCAGCATTATTCCAGGCAAGCTCTGACCGTGGCTGTGTATCTGCAACTGTCAGAAAATTCACCGCAGACACAAGCTGCTCAACCTTGTACAAAATCACCTCTGCATTGTCTGCATCGGCCAAAGGCATGTGTCGATAAGTTTCAACCATCTCTATGCCTTTATCGATTGCGCCTGCACGGACGTAGAGTTCGGCTAGCTGAAGCGGATAGCGGCCAGGCGCAACAGCATATAGGGTGTCTCCCTCAGCAAGCGGATCTCCTAACGTCAATATTTGCTCAGTGCGAACTAATGAGTCTAGGGCCAAGTCGTTTTCACCCAGATCAAGTAATCTTTGTGAAAGCATCAGATGCTCCCTGGCTTGGTCCTGATGCTTAGGCAATTGCGCCACCATAGACTCATACAAATCCAGCAGCTCAGCCGTTTTTTCAGGGGGTGAGTTGTTCTGTTGATGAGCTTCTATCAACACGCTGATGGCGGTGAGTTGCTCGGAGATTGTAATCTCTACAGGAACTGCTCGCGGCTGCGTGTTGTTTTCAAGGTTATTGTCAGGGATATAACCCACGCCAAAATCGGAGGCCAGGATGAATTCTAGAAGGCGATCGCTTTTACCCTTTGCGACAGCGCCTTCCGCCGAACGCCTGACCAACAGTCTCTCAATTTCTGCTCTGAGGTAGAAAGTCTCGACATAGGCGGGAATAGCGTAGGCCTGTTCATATTCACCCGCATCGATGTAGGCCTCTGCGATGCTAAGTAGCATACCGGGCTGTGAGAATGTGGAAATTGCGCCTGTGTGCACGAGTGCGATCGCTTCGGACAGTGCGGCTTCCACCCCAGCGGTATCATGGGCTGCGTTGTGGAAAGTGGTTGCGATCGCGATTAAGTCCTGCGCTCGACGGTGCGCATCTTCAATGTCGGGCGTCGCTGCCAGTGCTGTTTCTAACGTCGCAGTAGCGGCTTCAGGAGTACCCGTTTCTGACTGTGCGATCGCTATCTGAATCAGCAAAGAAATCTTCCACTGAGGATCTGCAACTTGCTCAGTGACAACCAAAGCAGTTTCCAGCAAAGCAGACGCTAGCGATTCGCCTTGGGCGATTTCTTCAGCGGTTTCTTCGGTTACCTCTTCGGTTACCTCTTTGGCGAGTGCTTCATCGGTCTTTGCCGTTGCCTCTGTCGCTGCCACCCCTGTTTCCGGCAGAATCGCTTTTTCGGTAACCGCTTTTTCGGCCACTGCTTCAGAGGGGGTATTGTGCAAGACAGTCAAGCTTCCAGCCATTACACAAGTTGTCGCGAATCGCCGTAAGCTGCCACTTCTGAGCATTGTAGAAAGCTGAAACCAGGACATAAAAAATAAGCATAGAAACCTATCTCTTAATACCCAACTTTGCTTACCTTTTCCTGAGATAACAAAAATTTTGCCAGTATCAAAATCTCTTAAAATATCTCAAAATATCTACGGATGACTAAAAGAAGTCTTTAATCTCTGGCACTTCTTGCGCTTTAATCGTCAGTGCCCGCGACTCCATAATCTCCAAAATTTCATTGCCCACATTCTCGTAATCTTGCCAACCAGCCTCCGCTCTAGCATCTTTAACCGCATACACTGGCAATCCCTTAAGCGCCGCTTTTTGAAATGCTGAAAATCGGCGAATGCCATGATTAAACACCGGTAAATTCGCCTCTTGCAGGAGCTCTTTGACTTCCTGCCCTGCCTTGCTCGGTTTCGGTGGAATAGATGTGATCAAAATGCGATAGTGGCTAGTGCTAATTGCCTTGAGGTATTCCACCGTGAGCACCAGCGCATCGAGGGCAAGTACATCAGGTGTGGTGGGCAATACGAGTAAATCACAGGTTTCTGCAAGGGCAGAAAGATCTTCTGGCGTGGGTCTGGCCTGAGTGTCGATGACTACATTGCCGTCGGGGTTCACATTTTGCCCAGCGTTCCATTCATCCATCACCTGAAATGGCAGCTCACCTCGGCTGGCCCAGCCCAGCGCCGATCGGTTGGGATCCGCGTCTACCAGCAGCGTTTCGGCCTGTCCTTGTAAAAAAGCCGCGAGGTGAATGGCAGTCGTCGTTTTGCCGACACCGCCTTTAAAGCTGGCAACGGTGATGATCATGGAAAGAGTTGAGCCTCACAATCTGTATACAATGTATAGCAATCCGCCTCCAGCAAGGCTCAAAGAACAGGCCAGTAGTTATTGATTTACAAGTCGTTATTGATTTACAAGTGGTTATTGATTTACCAAATGCACAGGCAACCCAGGCACTTGGCCAAGCACTCGGCGAGCAGCTGAGCGCAGGCAGCGTGCTGCTGCTAAAAGGTGACCTGGGTAGCGGCAAAACAACGCTTGTGCAGGGGCTAGGCCTAGGCTTAGGCATTCCAGAAATCGACAGCCCAACGTTTACCCTCATCAATGAATATACAAAAGGAAGGCTGCCGCTTTATCACATCGATCTGTACCGGCTTTCGGCGGTCGAAGCCGATGGTTTGTTTCTAGAGACGTATTGGGATGGGACAGAGGTTGAGCCGGGTATTGTTGCGATCGAATGGTCGGAGCGGCTGACATACTTACCGCCACAGTCGATAGAGATTACGCTGAGCTATTTGCCCACTGGACGACGGGGAACCGTCACAGGCCTGCCGAGTGGAGTGACATTGGTGTCCTAGCTATACGGCAGCTGCAGGGCCGAGGCTGAAACAACGCCCATTGTCATGCCCCAGTTAATTAGCACCCGGTAGGCCATTTGCAGGGTTTCGCCAAAGGTCACAATGCCGTCTTCGTGGCCCGCCATTACAAAAATTCGCTGCTGAAGCAAGGGCGTTGATTGAAACAGACGCTGGGTTTCTGTCGCCATTTCGGGTGTGCCGTAGGGCACCGCAGCCCCAGTAGTAGGCACTTGGTTTAGTAGCCGCTGCCATAGCTGCGGATGATGCACATGGATGATGGCACCGATTGCAGGATGCGTGTCGTAAATGACACCGTGTGTCAGAGACTCAGAAGAGGCTTGACGCAGGCCTTTGCAGGTGAGGGTGTTCTGAGATGGGTTGAAGGCGGTGACTAGGGAATAGTCGACGGCGGTGAGGGTGGGGAGGTGACCGGTTTGGGTGCCTGTGATTAGAAAGAGAGGGTGAGAGGGCAAGGAGGTGAGGGGAGAAAAGCGCCGGGAGATGTTGCCAAAGCCGATGCCGTTGGGGTATTCGCCGATAAAGTTTAGCTGGTGGAGGGCATCTCGATAGCGGGTTAGTTCGGCAATTTCAGCAGGCTCAATGACGGATTCCTCGCTCCAGTCACAGCGATATTTGATGTAGCCTTCATCCATCATGATTTACACAGCGCCTATTGAGCGACATTGAGCCAATCTAGGATCAGCTTATTGACCAGTTCAGGTCGCTCGTCGTGGGGGCAGTGCCCTGTATCGGGAATCGCCTGAAACGTCACAGGTTTGTCGACATCCGCAGCCATTTCCTGATAGATATCTGCCGCTGAGATTGGTGTCCAAGGATCTTTTTCGCCCCAAAGTACTAGCAGGGGCTGACTCACTTGAGGTAGCAACTCACTGGGTCTGGGGCCTGGGGGCGCTGTCAATATAGAGGCAAATACTTTTTGCGCGCCGGGCTGACAGGCAGGGCCGTGCAAAATATCGACTAGCTCTGGGGTGATAGCTTCGCGGTTACCGTATACCTGCTTGAGCGAGCCACGGATACGACCTTTCGTACGGACTTGGTTGAATAAAACAGGACCGGTGATATTTGAGCTGACGAGCTTGGCGAACGCGCCCATCACAAAGCGGAGTCCGCCCGGTAAGTCTTCAGGTCGGTGGTTTAGGCTACCAGCACAGTTCAGCAGTACACCACCGCTGGCAGTTTCTGGATAGCTGACGAGGGTCATCAGTGCCATGAGCGCGCCGATGGAGTTACCGACGAAGACGGCGGGTTCTTTGACATGTGTTTTCCAAAAGTCGTGAATGACTTTGACCCAAAACTCTAAGCTGTAGTCCAAGTTGGGTTTATCTGAATCGCCAAAGCCGAGAATGTCTATCGCATAAACGCGGTGGCCAGCAGCAGCAAGCTCAGGAATATTTTTACGCCAGTGGCCGATAGAAGCGCCAAACCCGTGCAGTAGCACCATAGGAGGGCCTTCACCGTAGGCGACGTATTTAATGTCGTAGCCGCGCCAGTTCCAGGTTAATTTCTCGCCTGTGTAGGCAGTTATCGTTTCGGCACGCTCAGCGGATGACTGAAGTGGGGCGTTTGCATCCGATGTGCGAGGAAAAATCGCGTCTGAAGGTGTGATGCCTGAAGGAGCGGAGGGTAAGCCAGTGGGGGCAATCATTCTGATAGCTGGGGGCGTATGAAGTCTCTGTTATCTATCATACGAAATTGCTTCACAGAATGCTGGCTGTAGGAAAAGGGCATAGTCCAGGTTCTATCGATTAGGAGGCTCGGCAAGGGCGCATGCCGACCTGCTGCAAGAAGGCGTCTAGCCAGAGGGATTCTTCGCAGCGGAGTGGGGGAAGCGGGGACTGCTGATAGTTGACGAGAAGATCGGTTCGATCGCACGCCTGATCTACCGCTGACTTTAGGATCAAGGGCAAACCATCATCCGCGCCTTTCAGCGGCAGCATAATCGCAGGGATGGGCTCCATCACGTTCCAGGTATATAGCTGAGCCCGAGGCCGTTGCTCGCTGCGGCTGATGAGAATACGATAGTCGCCAGCTTCATCTGGGCCGTAGATAGAAGAAGGCTCCCAGCCTCTAAGTAGATCGATTTCAACAAAGTGAGCGTCGCTACCAAAGATAGTTTCTCGCTGACGTTCGTAAAGATCTCGGCCACGGCCAGGACGCTTTTTCTTAGGCGAGAGCAATTCGATAACGGTCACAACGGTTTCGTTGCTATCGACAATCTCTAAATAGGTTTCGTGTATTTTCTGAGGAACAGGTACCAGTACGGGAATAGGTCGCCTTTCTAGCTCACAGGCGGGCACACCTGTAGGACCAGTATCTGACGCGGTGGTTTCTAGTGTCGCTAGGGCAGGAGATGCTGTCGCGCCGCCGCCGTTGAGCGTTTTAGCAGCGCGGCTCCAGTCGAGGCCAGGAGAACCGACGACGAGGGAGTCTTCACCACTGACCTGATAGCGGCGATCGCACAGATGGACTTGGTAGGTAGGCGGTAGCTGGCGCTTTAGAATTTCGGCTAGGGCAGAAATAAAGCGCTGATGGACGGTGGGCCAGAGATCTGGATGCTCCAGATAGGGATTCATACCGGGAAATGGAATAGGCATAGTGCACACGTGATTCGCAAAAGCTAAAAGTTGTAAATAGAAAGGCAAAAACCGTAAAGCTCAAGGTGAAATCAAAACATTTCGTGAACTTTATTGCGTTTTGCGCGTATCTGCTTCACAGTTACTTTTTACTGTTCAACGTAATGTACGTGATTCAGACATGTTTCCGTATTTTTTCTGATAAAAAATGAAAATTTCATACATCAACAAAAGTTGATGGATTATAATCCCGTCCCCGATTGCTTTTTCAGCAGCTCCGTAGTCGCCATGTTTTTGTAACGATATGTGAAGCACTTCGAGGGGTCAGAGCCCGCATAGGGTAGGGGTAAGTTTTCGCAGGAGCCGTTTTCGCAGGCCATAGAAGCGGTAGTCTAATTGGGTAGATCGTGTTGCTACGCGCGCGCTTTTTTTGGCGGCTGAGCGTAGCCAAAGCCATGGAAACACTCAACTTCATCATCTGGGCTGCTGTCGTCATCGGTGCAACCAGCTTTGCCGTAGGCTCAATGGTCAGTGCCTATCGCAAACCCATCGAGCAGGTGCCTTTTCCCGACGCCATCATCGATCAGCCCTCTGTAGCCGTCTCCACCGAAGCGCTGAATACCTTCGTGGGGGCCGTTGGCACATACAAGGCGAGTGACTATCGCGGCGCGGTTGATCAGTTTACAGAGGTACTGAGCAAAGAACCGAACTGCGCAGAAGCTTTTCACAACTTGGGGCTAGCCTACGCCAATATCGGCGACAACGATAAGGCCCTCAGAAGCCTGTTGAAAGCTGGAGATGCTTACGATAAGCAGGGAACAAAAGAAGGGATTGAACAAATTAAGCGAGATCTAAAAACACTGAAAAGTAGTGGCTAAAGTTGTTACTGAGATTGTTACTGAGATTGTTACTGGCACATCTAAAACTTCGCATACCTTGAACTACAGCCAGTTTCCTAGCAAAACATAAGCAGACCAATACGTTGGATGGCGATAGTCTGGATTCTCCAACAAACTAAGCTGGGCTCGCTGCAACGCTTTAGCTTTGGTGATGTTTGGCTCCGCCAGGGCCCGATAAAACTGATCGATAAAGACAGCACCGGATTCGTCATTTAAGTTCCAGAGAGAAGCCAGGGTACTGCGAGTCCCAGACTGTAGCGCCACACCCGCTAAACCCAGGGCAGCGCGCTTGTCACCAGACGCGGTTTCGCAGGCACTGAGAATGAGGAGCTCAATCGGGTCTAGTCGGTTGAGCTCACCCGTTTTCAAAATGCTGCTGAGCTCATTCACCAAAATAGGGCGGTCCCAAGCCAGGATAAAGGTATCGTCGGCACTGGAGCTAAATTGACCGTGGGTGGCAAGATGAACAATGGGTCGGTTTGAGCGATTTACCTGCTGGGTGAGACTCGTGCTGGTGAAGTCTTCATCCACCAGTAGGCTGCTGGCGACTAGGCGCTCAACGGTCAGCAGTTCGTCCTTCACATTTTGCAATTCGCCAAACCCGTGCCGAGCTTGGGTTAATCCGCCTAGGAGTGCGGTGACACTAGTATCTTGCAGCGCCTTGGGGCCCAGCAACTGCAATCCGGGGGCCAAAGCAACCGCATAGTCTTCAATCAGGTAGTGGCCATTGTTGTACAGGGCGGCCATAGGCGCACTGCGCAGCGCCCCATCGAGAACAAAGGTTAAAGTGTTTACGTTTGCCGCCACGAGGGCAGGCTGCATGGGTTGAATAATCCACTGATACAGCGATTGACCTAAGACTTTACCCTCAGGGGTAGTGAAAGGCTTTTCTAGGTTTTGTCGCCAGTCGAGTAGGGTTTGTTCTAGCTCACTTTGGGAAACGGTGGATGTGTATTGCTGTAGAGGTTCTCCCGGCAGGCTGACGAGCAGCTCTAAGCGATCGCGCAAAATAATCGGATACACGACCGCCGCATCTGTTGATTCAACCTCCTCTAGGGCAACCTGCTGACCTGCCAGACAGGCTGTTCTAAAAAAATTATCGAGTTCGGCAACCTGAAGAGACTCAATCACATCTCTTGCTTCTTGCTGTGGCGTTACGTGAGTGACCGCTTTCGCACCGGCCGTTGGAGAACTGGCCGTTGGAGAAGTGGCCGTTGGAGAACTGGCCGTTGGAGTGGCTGGTTGAAGTAACAAATCAACTAGCTCGCGATAGATCGGTTCTACGCTATCGCGAAAAGAAAACTGAAGCGTTTGCTGAGTAGAGACTAAGTCCTGCCGGATGGACTGAAGAGAGGCGTAGGCATCGCGGTAGGCTTGCAAGGCCTGTTCTTTTTGATTCTGTTGTTTTAGCAGGCGGCCCAGCTGCCACTGCCACTGGTAGGCGATATCAACAGCTTGAATAGTGTTCGCGGTGGTCAGCGCCTCTTCGGTCAGGGTCTGAGCTTCAGCCCACTGGCGAGAAAGTTCGTACGTGTGACCGAGGTAGCCTCTTGCATAGGCCTCTGCGCGGCGATCCTCAAGGGCTTTGCTTTGCTGAATGGCGATAGCCAGCCAACGGGCAGCGGTTTCAAGATCGGTTGGTGTGCCCAAGGTCATGAGGCTTTGGGCACCGTGAATATAGGCGTAGATTTGGCTGCGGCCTGGGGATTCGAAGGTGAGGGCATCGGAAAGTGGTGCAATGGACTGGTGCGCCGCGACAGGGTCGGTGGTAGACAAAACCTGAAGTCGGTTGAGCTGGGCTTTGAGCTGAATGGCAGCCTTACTGGATTGGGCGATCGCTTGATCGTAAAATGCGATCGCACCCACCGAATCTTCCTGGGCCCTGGCAGTATTGCCCAGCTCAATCAAAATAGGGCCAGTTTCTGTTGCTTGTAACTGCGCCAGAGACCGAGCTGTTTCTAGATTAGAAACAGCAGCCTCCAGATTACCTGTAAGACGATAGGTTTGCCCTAGCCGCTGGTAGCCAAGGATTTGTAGCGACTGAGGCTGCTGCGGCAATGCGGCTTCTAGCGTAGCGAGCGTATTGGCAACCTGATGGTAGTAGCCCAGTACTTGCTGAGCCTGCGCTTGATTTAAAAGATTGTTTAAGTAGCGCTGTTCATCACCACTTTGAAGATAAATGTCAGCGGCCATTTGCCATGTTTCGAGGGCGAATTGGCTGAGGCCTTGGGCAAACTGCAAACTACCCAAGGTGTTGTGTACCTGGGCGCTAACGGCTGGGCTAAGCGTAGACTGGCTATCGGCAACAGTGATGAGGTCTAGGCTTTGATTAATACTGCGATTGGCATCATCCCACTGGCCGAGCTGTTGGTAGGCAGCGGTGAGATAGCTGAAGGCCAGCGCTTGTGTGGAGATATCGGTTGGCGCGGTGAGTAGATCTGTGGCTTGGCTCCAGGCGATCGCAGCGGCTGAAAACCGCTGCGCCTTGTAATGCTCTCGGCCCTGATGCAACAAAGCCTGCGCAGAGGAAGCATCGGCGGCGACGGCATCGGTAATAGCAGGAGAAGCTACCTGTGATGTCGAGGCAATAGGCTGAGCAGCCTCAAATGTATAGCCAACGGCTGGCGTAGTCGCCACAACGAAACCCAGCAGCAAGCAAAGCAAAAGTTTGAGACGCTGACGCACGCACCGTCTCAAATAGTGTAAGTAAGCAGCTACATTTTGACGGTGGAAAGGCATAGTGTAGGGCTCATAGCTGGGTCTAGAAAACTAACAATACAACGCAACCTCTAGAATCGCCAGCTAGTCGGCGATAAGCGGTCTACCTGTTGTTGCTGCGCATATTTTGCCAGGTGCTGTAAGCCTTCTGTAAGCTTGCTCGCCCCTATTCCCAAAGCCGCACTACTAACCACAAGGACTATCAGTATCCCGCTTAGGGTAATGGCCATATCTTGCCAAGTAGACGCCTGAAACTGGGAGGCATCCTCGGTTACCGGGTTGAGTGTAAAGTCTGCCTTGTCTGTTTCAACGAAGCCCTCTAGCTGGAGATACGTTTCGCTGAGGTGCTCGGTGCCGGGATAGCGCTGATGGAGCTGATGGAGATTTTGAGGGGTGTTCATCATCGGTCATCTCTGTTTTTAATGCAGCATGTTTGTCTTACTGATGATGGATACACGTGGCTTTTAAAAAGTATGCAGTATAGCGATCGGTGCATACTTCTCTCACCTTGGATGTATAGCCCCTTAAGCACCACATTTTGAGCCACAGAATTGAAGCCGTAATGCTGATGCGATTTTCACAGTCTTTCAACAGCCTCTAATAGGATTCATCTCATGAAACTACGATTTTTCTCTACTCTCTGTGCATTAGCTGGTGTATTAGCTGCGATCGCAGCGTTGCCTCCCGCGCAAAGCATTGCCCGCAAATCCATCGGGCACGCCACATATACACAACACCAATCGCTTGTAGGCTCACCCAAAGGAACTAATACCGCCCACACGCGTAGAAGCAAACAAACGAATACTACAGTAGAGCCCCTCAGTGGCGTTAGAAATCCGAGCAGTGGCTTTCCTAGCTTTCCTGACAGTCCTAGCTTTCCTAGCAGCCCTAACAATGGAGGTGGTATCACAGTTGAACCCGTAGGCGGTGCGACTGCTACAAACATCCTCACGCTGCATCACACGCGTCAAAACGCAACAACAGGCCACACCGATCAATCTGCTAAGTACAAGACATGGGGCGGCAGTAATTGGGAGGCACGTATCAATCCAGCAGGAGAGTTTATCCACACGCAGCAAAATGCACAAACGAGTCACACCGACATCATCATCAACTACATCTCATGGGATGGGCAAGCCTGGACCGCCACTATCAACCCTGCTACTAAGGTCTTTACACATACTCAGCGAAGTACCGGCGCTAGCCATACGGATAGCATCTTGAACTATGTAACGTGGGATGGAGCGCAGTGGACAATGCGGCTGCAATAGGTATGATCAGCTGGCACATCCGTTTGCCTGTGCTAGATGGGATGGAGGCTCAACAGACCGAGCGATTAACGTCACTATCCCATCAGCAGTCCGGCTCTAGCCTTGAGCTTCAGCAATCGCTTTTTCTGTTTCCTCTGCATCTGTAAATGCAGAGGAAACAGCTATAGGAGAAACAACAGCTGTTATAGCGCCCCCATCCCCGCTGTCACGGGGTAACCAGTTGATCCTTCGTTAGCTTGATAACTGACTCCTTTTCTAAGCAATAACAGTGTTTGATGATTTGATAGGCCAGAAGTACAAGAAATTATTTTGTTGCTGTTTGGCCGCCTTAGTCAAGATAAATCCATGCTCTTTGAGAAAGTCTAAATTGAATTTTTCTACCATTCGATGACCGGGCAGCGACAGGTTTTTGACATGGTCAATAACATAGTGGTCGCCATAGTAGCTGTGCACTTCTGCGGGTGTAATGCTAAACGGTGGGGCATCTCCCAAGTAAGGCTGAAACTCTAGCGTCACTAGCAAGCACTTCGATCCTGGATGCATAAACGTATTTATTTTTTGCCGATAGCGCTGGCGTAGGTCTATCGGTAGCGCGACTAGAGCAGCGCGGTCATACACAAAGTCTATTCTGCCAAGGTCAGCAGGTTTAAGATCAAAAATATTACGGTTAAAAAGGGTGATGCCCTCGGCTTCGTAGCGATCGCACTCTATCTTTCGGTAGGTCAAATTGTTCTCTTCAAAAAACTGTTCGATAGCAGTCGCTGAGAGTTCTACACCAATGACGTGTTCTGCGCGATCGCGATACCACATCAGCGCATTATCTTTCCCGCACAGTGGCACCAATACCCGCTGTCCGCGCAAGAAGTAACCCGGTGAAAACATTTTCACATAAGGATGAATGTCCCGGCGATGGAAGCTGGTCTTGGTACCACCTACCTGCCATGACTGTAGCCAAAATTCTGGGTTCATGATGATCTCCTAAAAAAAGGTAATAGGTAATAGCTGTAAATATTGAGCTGATAGCAAAGTATTTTCACAAGACCTCAGTCATAAACACTTACAGTCAGTATTGGGAAGATATGCAGCTTCCAAAGAATATTTTCTCATTACGTCTTCGGGCAGCACCTCCTCTCATAAGCTACTTTTACAAGCTTTAGTCTGCGCAGAGATTTTATATTTCAGCAGCCAACTGCATAGTCCTACGGAGCGCACTGTATTCTCTTAAGACAGGTTTTCGAGCCTTTCAACAATCCAACCTTTCAGCCCAACCTTTCAGAGTAGAAGTCTTATTTTCACGATCAGTAGATAGAGACTACAGCCTGTTAGCCAACCAGATGGCCAACCGAATTTGCCCGAGCCGAAAAACTTTTTTTGTTTCCCATTTTGGAAACTGTTCTGGCATTCGCTCACTCATACTGTTGTCAGATTCAACAAACAGAAATT
>ERZ1740067.1423-NODE-1423-length-16453-cov-7.916819_pt1 | contig 16453 bp, 13 predicted proteins | sample MGYA00581736_ERZ1740067 | MGnify/ENA primary metagenome ERZ1740067 (study PRJEB43018, sample SAMN04849236) | marine metagenome | isolation source: floating plastic debris | place: Pacific Ocean | collected 2008-08-27 | study: EMG produced TPA metagenomics... | reverse complement strand
CCAATAGCCAGCTTCACCAGTTTGGCCACACCACGCACCGCCACTCCAGTAGCCATAGTCATACTCACTGCCGTACGAGGCTTCATCCGCAGGACAGTTCAACACTTGTTGAAGATTCGTATACCGCCCGCCTGCCGAGATTACATCAACACTTTGAGTCAATAGAACAGGAGACTCTGATGTGGTGGCTTCTAGTGATGAGATATCCAGAGAAGGCTCAATTACCGTAGAGGTTTCTCTTGCGCTCACAGCATCAGAGAAACCTATAAACATAACCATGCTCAACATGGGTAGTCCAATACGGCTGAGATACTTTCGGAGATTACTCTGTGACATAAATATTTTCTCAGTAAGCGTTATTGCTTACCCAATATGCCCAGAGTAAAGTACAAACTACAGCGCCGTACTCTAGCAATGCCCAGGGCCTGAGCATCTATCCGCGAGCAAAGTGTTACGTTTCTTTGTTCTTTTCAGCAAAGGTATAAAGCAGCACGATCTCTCCTACCTGTGTGCTTATACGATAGTTTCAACTTTAAAATACGTTAGAGATCACTTAGAAATTACGAGGAGTCGGTGATGATTCTGAATGGATCACGGCGTTGGTTCTATGTGTTACTAGGAGTATGGGCTGCTGCAATACTGAGCATAGGCAGCTTGTTCTTACACTATGAAAAAGTCTTTGCAGCGGGCCACACAGAGTATGCTTCACCCGCCAATGCAGAAACGGTGCACTGGGGATACTTTAGCCAAACGCTAGAACCTCAGCTAGTCATAGACTCTGGCGACACGGTAACAGTCGAAACCTTGACCCATCACGCCAATGACGATGCCGAGCGCATGGTGAGCGGTGATCCAGGAGCAGAAAGTGTATTCGCGTGGAGTGCAGATGCCAAAGGCGTTGACCGGCGAGGTGCTGGGCCCATGGATGCGGAAGTAGGCGCGGGCGCAGGCTATGGCGTACATATTTTAACCGGACCCATTTATGTCAATGACGCAGAGCCAGGCGATGTCATTGAGGTGCAAATCCTGGACGTAGCGCCTCGGCCTAGCGCCAACCCCGAATACACGGGTAAAACCTTTGGCAGCAACGCAGCGGCCTGGTGGGGCTATCACTATCAAGACATGATCGAAGAGCCCAAGCCGCGCGAGGTCATCACCGTTTACGAAGTGGATGCCACAGAAGAACAGAACTGGGCTGAGGCCGTGTACAAATACCAGTGGGTGCCACAAACCGATCCCTATGGCGTTGTGCATGAAATTATGGACTATCCGGGCGTACCTGTCGATCACAGCACTATCGAAAAAGATTTTGACGTCTTGGAAGGGGTGCGAGTACCCATTCGTCCTCACTTTGGTACGATGGGCCTCGCGCCAAAGGAAGCTGACCTTGTGAATTCTATCCCGCCCAGCTACTTTGGTGGCAACATTGATAACTGGCGCATCGGAGAGGGTGTCACCATGTACTACCCAGTGGCGGTAGAAGGTGGATTACTGTCATTAGGCGATCCTCACGCGGCTCAAGGCGATTCGGAGTTAGCTGGAACAGCAATAGAGACTTCACTGACAGGTCAGATTAAGGTGATTGTTCATAAGCAGGCAGACTTACCAGGTACCATCCTAGAAGAGCTAGACTATCCCTTGCTAGAAACTGACGACGAGTATGTTGTACACGGATTTAGCTATACAAATTATCTCGCAGAGCTGGGAGAGACCGCTCAGTCCGACATTTTTGAACAGTCTTCTGTAGACGGGGCGATGCGGGATGCGTTTCGCAAGATGCGTCACTTTTTGATGACGACCCAAGGGCTCTCGGAGGATGAGGCGATTTCGCTGATGTCGGTGGCGGTGGACTTTGGGGTAACCCAGGTGGTGGATGGTAACTGGGGCGTGCATGGTGCGATCGCTAAAACAGTGCTGCCGAGTAGCTAATATGCCGTAGAGGCAGTCAAAGCTGTTATTGCCTATATTTCTTAGCTTCAATTTTAAAGAGCCTATGGGAAATTTCCCATGGGCTTTTTAGTTATGGCACATGGCTATCTGTAGAAATCATGGGGTTGAGAGGCCAGATGATATTTGTGCAATATGAACGTACTATAGTGTCGGTCACGGGGTTATATGACGCTGGGTTTCTATTGAGAAGTCTGGGATTTAACGTTATGTAACCTGAGCTATGGTTCGGATGTTTGATGAAGTTAACGCTTGCCCGCTTAGAAACGCTCTTGATGTCTGCTTGCGATGACCTGCGCGGCAGTATGGATGCGAGTGAGTATAAGGAATACATTTTTGGCATGCTGTTCCTTAAGCGGGCCAGTGACCTGTTCGATCAACGGCAGGCTGAGATTCGGGCAGAGTCGGTAGCGGCGGGGATGGAAGAAGAAGAAGATATCCAGCTAGAGCTGAGCGATCCTGACAAATACTCGGGTAAGTATTTTTATGTGCCGCCTCGGGCGCGGTGGAATGAGGGCTGGGAGGAGACCGTCATCGAAGACGATGAGCCTAAGCTGATTCAGCATCCGGCGCTAAAGCATGTGAAAGAGAACGTAGGCACGATGCTCAATAAGGCGCTAGAGGCGATTGAAGACCACAATACGGATGCGCTGCAAGATGTGCTGAAGGGGATTAACTTTAACCGTAAGATTGGTCAGCGGACGTTGGATGACGATACATTGGCGGATTTTGTCACGAACTTTGAGAAAATTCCGCTGAAGGATAGCGATTTTGAATTTCCCGATTTGCTGGGGGCGGCCTATGAGTGGCTGATTAAGTATTTTGCGGATTCGGCGGGGAAGAAGGCGGGGGAGTTTTATACACCGGCTGAGGTGGTGCGCATTTGTGTGGAGGTGTGCGACCCGCAGGAGAATATGAGTGTGTATGACCCGACGGTAGGCTCGGGTGGCATGTTGATTCAGATGCGGGACTACCTACGGGAGAAGGGGGGTAGTGCAGAGGAGTTGGCGCTGTATGGTCAGGAAAAGATGGGGACGACCTGGTCGATTTGTAAGATGAATATGCTGCTGCACGGCATTTCCCATGCGGATATTCGCCAGGAGGATACGATCCGTGAGCCGCAGCATATGGATGAGGATAACGAACTTAAGCGGTTTGATCGGGTGGTGGCCAATCCGCCGTTTAGCCAGAACTATATCAAGAAGGATTTGAAGTTTCCGGGGCGGTTTCCGGTGATGCTGCCGGAGAAGGGAAAGAAGGCGGACCTGATGTTTGTGCAGCATATGCTGGCGGTGCTAAAGCACGATGGCCGGTTGGCGTCGGTGATGCCGCACGGGGTGCTGTTTCGTGGCGGTGAGGAGCGGGCAGCGCGGCAGCATTTTATTGAGTGTGGCTATTTGGAGGCGGTGATTGGGCTGCCGAGTAATTTGTTTTATGGGACGGGGATTCCGGCGTGCATTTTGGTGATGAACAAGGCGGGTGCGCAGGCGCGTGACCATGTGTTGTTTATTGATGCGGATCGGGAGTATCGGGAGGGGAAGGCGCAGAATCATTTGCGACCGGAGGATATTGACAAGATTATTTATGCGTATAGAAACGGAAATGATATTCCGGGGTATGCACGGCGGGTACCGAGAACAGAGATTGCGGAGGAGGAGTATAACTGCAATATTCGGCGCTATGTGGACAATGCGCCGCCGCCGGAGCCCCATGATGTGCGGGCGCATTTGCAGGGTGGGGTGCCCAGGGTGGAGGTGGAGAGTTTGGCTCACTTTTGGCAAAACTACGAGACTTTGAAGGCGGATATTTTTGTTGATAGAGACGAGAAGTATCTGGACTTTTCATCTGCGGTAGGTGATAAGCGAGAGATTGCTGAGTTTGTGACGACGCATGAGAGTGTGGTGGCTTGTCATGGGCGGTTTATGGAAACGCTAGAGGGGTGGTGGCAGGAGAATCTACCGATTGTGGAGGCGTTGGCTCCGGATGCGGAGAATCAAGAAGGCCGATCGCGCAATGTGTATGTGATGCGTAGTAGCTTGCTCAGCAGTATTGAGTCGGCCCTAGCGGAACAAAAATTGCTGACGCCGTTTCAGGTGCGGGGGGCGTTTGCAAACTATGTGGATGTGCTGAAGGCTGATTTTAAGTCGATTGCGGCGAGTGGCTGGGGGCCGGAGCTGATTCCGGATGAGGATATTTTACAGAGTCAGTTTCCGGAGATTTTGGCGGAGCAGGAAACGGCGCAGGCTCGGCTGGCGGAGCTGCAAGCGCTGTTTGCGGCGGCGGGAGAGGAAGACTTTGAGGATGAAGAGGATACGGGGGTGTTGCCTGCTGATGAGGTAAAGGGTAAGAAGGGTGAGCTGAAGACAGCGACGGCAGAATGGAAGACGCAGCTGAAGCTCGTAAAGGATTTAGCGGGGGATATGTTTACGGAGCTGAAGGGGGAGGAACTGTTACCGGCTGGGGCGAAGAAGAAGTTCTATTGTACGGAGGGGTTTAGCCAGAAGGAGCCGCAGTTTGCGAATGGGCAGCGGATTTTGGGGTTGGCGGCTGAGGCAGGATATGTGAGTGAGTACGCGGGACCGCTGAAGGATGCAATGGAAGCGGGGGAGCGGGCTTTGGCTGCGGCGATAAGGATTGCGGAGAGTTTGGCGCGGCATAAGGTGCTGGAGGATGAGGTGAAGGCGCTGCGGGCGACGATTAAGGGGATTGAGAGTAAGCGTGATGAGCTGGTGCAGAGTGCGCGGGTGAAGATTTCGGCGGATGAGGCACGCGGGGTGATTGTAGAACGATTGCGGCGGGTGCTGATGGGGTTATATGAGGCGTATTTGCGGGCGGATGTGCGGGCTTGTGTGCGGGCGATTGAGAATTTGTGGAGGAAGTATGCGGTGACGGCGAAGGTAATTGAAGCGGAGCGGGATGAGGCTTCGAGACGATTGAAAGCGTTTTTGGGAGAGTTGGGATATGAATAACTGGCCAAAGACAACAATTCAAAAATCATCCTACTTGAAAGGTCGCATTGGTTGGCAAGGTTTGCGAGCTAGTGAGTTTCTAGAAGAAGGACCTTTTCTGATTACGGGCACTGATTTTCAGCACGGAAAGATAGACTGGTCAAATTGTTATCACGTCTCAGAAGAACGTTATAACGAAGCCTCTTATATTCATGTAAAAGATAACGACTTACTAATTACAAAAGATGGAACAATTGGGAAGATAGCCCTAGTCGAGAAATGTCCATCGAAGGCTGTACTAAATAGCGGGATTTTTTTGCTTCGTTCAAAGAATGCCTCTTATGATCATAATTTTGCGTACTACATACTAACATCTGAAATATTTGAAAAATTTCTTCGGCTCAATTTAAATGGCTCAACCATAAATCACCTTTATCAGTACGTATTCGAAAAGTTTGAACTTCCTATTCCACCTCCTGAAGTTCAGCAGAAGATAGCAGGAGTCTTGAGAACTGTTGATCACGCGATCGCATCCACCGAAGCCCTCATAGAAAAATACCAGCACATCAAAGCGGGGCTAATGCACGACCTGTTTACCCGTGGGATTGGTGCCGATGGCAAACTGCGTCCTCCCCGCGAGCAAGCCCCTGAGCTTTATCAAGAAAGTGTGATCGGCTGGATTCCTAAGGAGTGGATTGTTCACTCCTTAGGAGAACTTTCTGACATTTCTTCGGGTGTAACATTAGGATCTAAAAGAGCACTAGATCAAACTATTAATGTCCCATATTTACGCGTTGCTAATGTGCAAGATGGCTATCTGGATTTACATGACATCAAAGAAATTTTGGTAAACAGAAAGACATTTGAAAACCTACTTTTAAAGCAAGGCGATGTACTGATGAATGAGGGTGGCGATTTCGACAAGCTTGGAAGAGGAACGGTTTGGCAATGTGAAATAGAACCATGCATTCACCAAAACCATGTTTTTAGAGTAAGAACTGACTCCCAGAGATTACAACCGTTCTTTTTGGCTTATTGGTCGCAGTCAATATATGGAAAAAGATATTTTGTTCTTAGTTCCAAGCAATCTACTAATCTCGCATCGATTAATTCAACCCAATTAAAAAAGTTCCCAATAGCATTGCCATTTCTAGAGGAACAGCGAGAAATCGAACATCGAATTGATATAGCAAATACAAAAATTGATTCACTTAAAAAGGAAAGTCGAAAGCTGGCATATCAAAAGAACGGCCTCATGCACGATCTCCTCACCGGCAAAGTCCCTGTCACGCCCGACGCTACTGTGATTAGCCATAGCTAACCCCCATCCCCATCTGCCTGCACAAGCTAAAAACGAACTAAAATAAACTCAACTGAAAAACCTATCGACTATGCCAAACTACGCGTCACCATTTCAAAAACTAGAATACTTTTCGAACGCTCAACGGGTAACACCCTATGAAAATTACACTTAACCTCGACGAATCCCTATTCAACGAAGCGCTTCAGCTCACGCAGCTCGCGACTCAAGAAGAATTAGTAAGCCTTGCGCTAAAAGAACTCATACAGTCGCGCCGCAAAAAAAATCTGCTCGACCTTGCCGGACAGATTCAATTTAGCCCCGACTTTAACCACAAAACCCTACGCGAAGTTCGCCGATACATCACCCATCAGCAACCTATTGCTCATTGGGCAGCTGCCCCTGCTCAAGGCACTCTACGGCCAGTTAATCATTCCTGACGCCGTATTCCAGGAAATCAAAGCCCTAGAAACCTTTGATATTGACGTATCTACCGTTCAAACCGCAGACTGGATTGAGATTCGAGCTGTGTGCGATCGCATCTTCACCCTCATGAATGCCCGCATCATCGCAATCTGAAACATTGGCGACTGACAGCGAAAACGATACTGTATACACACTGCCGCGTAGCAAAGTAACCACTCAGCAAAATGCTAGCCCTGACCTACCCACACATCGAAAAGCAAGATAGTCAGCCAGCACGACTACAGCGGCTGCCTCGCATTCGCGTCGCCCAAATCGTGATGGACTACCTCAGCTATGGCTGGTCAGTAGAAGAAATCTGTCGGCAGCACCTTTACCTCAAACCCGCCGAAGCTCACGCAGTAATGGGCTACTACTTCGACCATCAAGAGGAAATCGATCAAGAAATCACTCAAGAATGGGAACAGGTACAGGCTAGTACAACGCCAGCAGTGCGATCGCCCTTTCACACACGTATGAAAGCAAAAGGGCTGCTATAAATGGCAATTGCTTTATATATGGATGTTCACGTTCCTCAAGCCATTACAAATCAGCTGCGTCGTCAGGACATAGACATACTCACAGCCTTTGAAGACAACACTCAAGAACTTCCTGACGACCAGCTCCTGCTAAGAGCCACTCAGCTCAACAGAGTACTGTTCACCCAAGACATCCGATTTCGAGTCCTAGCTGAAACTTGGCAAGCCACAGGAAAGCCATTCTGTGGGCTAATTTTTGGCCATCAGCTCGGTGGCACCATCGGTCAATTCGTCAAAGACCTAGCCTTGATTGCGAAAGCTTCAGAACCAGATGAATGGCTGAATATGGTTGAGTACATTCCCTTTAAGTAACAAAGCCACCTCACCCAATTAACCTTTCTCTTATAGTTAACGCGCAGCCCTGGCATGTCCGAATACACCGAAGTCGAACAACCCTTCCTCCAACAACTCACCACCCTGGGCTGGCAAACCATCGACCAAGGCCAAGGCATCCCCAGCAATCCCACCGCCAGCCTCCGCACCACCTTCCGCCAGTGGCTCCTCCCCAACATCTTCAACCAAGCCGTTGCCGCCCTCAACACCACCAACGGATCATCCTGGCTCACCCCCAAACAACTCCAAGACCTCCAAGACCAAATCAGCCGCCAGCCCAACCGCACCCTGCTAGAAGCCAACGAAGCCATCCAAAAGCTTTTATTTAAGGCCCAAGTAGATACCAACGAACAAACCGGCGAACAAGACCCCGTCGTCAAGCTCATTGACTTCGCCCACCCCGAGCGCAACCAATTCCACGCCATCAACCAGTTCCGCATCGACACCCCCGGCTGCGTCAAAGCCTGCATCATCCCCGACATCGTTCTGTTCGTGAACGGCATTCCCCTCATCGTCATCGAGTGCAAAAAAGGCAGCGCCACCTGTGCCAACCCTATGACCGAAGCCTTCACCCAGCTTCAGCGCTACATGAACCGCCGCCCAGACACCACCCAACAAGGGCTAAAAGAAGGCGAACCCAAACTCTTCCACACCAATCTCCTCCTTATCCGCACCACCGGCATCGAAGCCGACTACGGCACCATTACCTCCGGCGCAGAACACTTCTACCCCTGGAAAACCCAATGGCCCCAACCTGACGACGTTGCTGAGGGCATGAACCAACAGCAGCAGCTCATCAGCGGCATGCTAAACAAAGCCAACCTGCTCAGCATCCTCCGCACTAGCAGCGTCTTCATGGATACCGACAGCGGCCCCCGCATCAAAGTGGTATGCCGCTACCAACAGTTCCGCGCCGCCAACAAAATCATCCAACAGCTGCGCAACGGCACCACCGCCACCGAACGCAGCGGCGTCATTTGGCACACCCAGGGCTCCGGCAAAAGCCTCACGATGGTCTTCGTCGCCCGCCTCATCCGCGCCGCCCACGACCTCGCCGACTACAAAATCCTGCTTATCAACGACCGCAAAGACCTAGAAAAACAGCTCACCAAAACCGCCACCCTTATCGGTGGCCGCATCCACACCATCGACAGCACCGCCACCCTTCGCACCCAGCTGTCCACCGACACCTCCGACATCAACATGGTGATGGCCCACAAATTCCAACAGCGCGATACCACCATGCCGCTCAAAGTCGCCGAAGCCCTCGGCACCTATCTCTCCATCCCCAGCCGCGAAACCTTCGGCATCGTCAACCCCTCCCCCCGCATCGTCCTCATGGTGGACGAAGCCCACCGCACCCAGGGCTCGGATCTTGGCGACAACATTTTCGAAGCCTTTCCTAACGCTGCCCGTATCGCCTTCACCGGCACCCCCCTCATCACCGACCGCCACGGCGAAAAGAAAACCCACAAACGCTTTGGCGACTACATCGACACCTACCGCCTCATGGACGCCGTCGCCGACGGAACGACACTCCAAATCCTGTACGAAGGCCGCACTGCCGACGCCGCCCTCAATGACAAACACGGCTTTGAAACCCAGTTCGAAAACCTCTTCAAAGACCGCACCCCTCAAGAACTGCTCGCCATCAAGAAAAAATACGGCGCAACTGGCGACCTGCTAGAAGCCGAAGCCCGCATCGCTGCAATCGCCAAAGACCTCGTCACCCACTATCTACAGCACATCTTCCCCAGCGGCTTCAAAGCCCAAGTCGTGTGCCACTCCAAACGCGCCGCCGTTCGCTACCAAGCTGCCATCACCCAAGCCCTCACCAACACCGCCCGCCAACTCGCCACCCAACCCACCGTAGATCTGGCCTATCTCAAAAAAATCCGCTTCCTCAAAGCCGCCGTCATCATCTCCGGCGACGGCACCAACGAAGCCGCCTACATCACCACCGCCCGCAAGCAAGCCAGAGCCTGGGACGCGGTGAACAACTTTTGCAAGCCCTTCGACTTTGACGACCCTGAAAAGGCCAACATCGGCATTGCGTTCTTAGTCGTGTGCGATATGCTGCTCACCGGCTTCGATGCCCCCATAGAACAGGTCATGTACCTCGATAAAAAGATTAAAGAGCACACACTCTTACAGGCGATCGCCCGCACCAACCGCGTTAAAAAAGGCAAAAATCGCGGCTACATCGTAGACTACATCGGCCTCACCGAAAACCTCACCGACGCCCTCACCCTGTACGCCGCCGCCGATGAACAGCAAGAACTTGCCCTTGGCCTCAAAAGCATCGCCTCCGAAATCCCCGTCCTCGAAGAACGCTACCAGCGCCTGTTGCAACTCTTCTCCACCCACAAAGTCAGCCACCTACGCGAGTACGCCGAAGGCAAATTAACTACTGTAAAAGCCGACGCTGCCGTGGTCCATCAAGCCGTCAAACTCCTCAAAGACGAAAAGCTGCGCGTTGACTTTGACGTGTACCTCAAGAAATTCCTCACCAGCCTAGACATTGTTCTTCCCAACCCCATCGGCCACCCCTACCGCATTCCCGCCAAACGCCTCGGCTACATTTTGCGCGTCACGAAAGAACGCTACAAAGACACCAGCCTAGACCTAGGCGACGCCGGACAAAAAGTAAAAGACCTGATCAACGAGCACCTTATCAGCCTCGGCATTAATCCCAAAGTGCCCCCCGTAGAGCTGCTCTCCACAGACTTTATCGACCAGCTCAACCAGCACGCAGACGGCAACCCCGAAGCCAAAGCCAGCGAAATGGAACACGCCATTCGCAAACACTGCACCGTCCACCACGACGAAGATCCCGCCTTTTACCGCAGCCTCTCGCAAAAGGTTGAAAACCTGATTGATCAATATCAAGATCAGTGGGAGAAACTCGCCGAGGAGTTAGAGAAAATTCGTACAGAAGCGATCGCCGGTCGCCAGCAAGGCGAAGATGGCATGAGCCAAGAAGCCACCACCTTTTACGCCCACATTGCCAATGAAGCCTTTGCCAATGGCGAAGTGCCCGCTGAGGCCAAACCCAAAATGAAAAAGCTCATGGAAACCGTTGTCGAAACTTTGCAACACACCATCGGCAGCATCGACTTCTGGAATAATAGCGACAAGCAAAAGAAAACCCGTAGCGAGATCAAAACCGCCCTCACCCTGACTAGCATTACCGAGTTAAAAAGAAATCGCGAGCGAATCGCTATAGAAATTATGAAACTCGCCAAAAACCGCCACGACGCCCTGCTCACAGCCCCCGACGATCGCCCTCAATAACTGCCATGACTTGCACTACCCGTTGTATTAGAGATATCGAATATCAGCTATTACCCAGTCGCTCCCGCCGAACCACAGATATTGTGATCGAGCGGGATGGTATTGTGACGGTGCGATCGCCCATAGGCCATACACCAGAGCAGGTAGACGCTGTAGTAGAGAGCAAACGCCTGTGGATATACCGCAACCTTGCCGAATGGAAAGCCCTCAATGCCAGTGCCGTTATTCGCGAATGGGTAAACGGTGAAACTTTTTTGTACTTAGGCCGTGCTTATCGGCTCGCGCTAGTCACCGATCAAGACTGTGCTTTGCAGCTAAAAGAGGGGCGGTTTCACCTTAACAGTAAAGTACTAGAAAAAGGCGGAACCTCAGCGGCTAAGCGAGCCTTTGCGGCTTATTACATCAGTAAAGGAAGGGATCGGTTGAGCGATCGCATTCAACACTTCTCGCCCAAAGTCGGCGTTCAAGTCACCGGTCACACGGTCAAAGATCTCGGTTACCACTGGGCCAGCTGCGGCAAGCAGGACCATCTCAACTTCCATTGGAAATGCATGATGGCCCCCCTAAAAATTATCGATTACATCGTTGTACATGAGCTGTGCCACCTGCACCACCGCAACCACAGTGCCGCCTTTTGGAACGAGGTTGACAAAGTTATGCCAGACTACAGCGAGAGAAAAGTATGGCTAAAGGAACAGGGTGCTAGCTTAACGATATAAGCGCATTACCCGTGACATGTAGGGACCAAAACATCATCCCAAAACCAGCTCACTTAAAAAGACCGCACCGACGCCGCAAAGAGCGAACACGATAAACCACAGCACCCTGTAAGTTCTGTCTTATCTGGTTAAAACTTCTCGCAGTATATTTAATGTTGAATGCTTGTTGCTATTTATTGGCAGCTTGATTTACTGCTAAAAACTAAGCCCGCTTCCTTGGGTGCTGTCGGCGATGCTTTACAGTTCAACAGCTGAGCCGTTTGCGCGGCTAACTCCTCCGAATTGAGCACGCCTGATTTGAGAATCATCTTTTCTAGGGTGGTGAGCCAGCACTGATAATAGTCCCATTCAGGGTCATCAAGCTCGTGGGTGGTTTCCCATTCTTTGATAGTGGCCATCAGCGTTTGGCGAAAGTCTTCCCACTCGTAATAGCCTTGCTTGGAAAGTGCGATCGCCACCCCAAACGCCATCTTTTCCCAGTCTCGGTCAAAGTGTAAGTGTCCAGCCTTTCGCGGCGGCGCTTCCTCTGGCGACCCCATCAAGCTGGTCGCCGCAAAGTGTTCAAACTTTGTAAACATGTCACTTTCCTAATTACACCTGAGCCTATTACACCTGAGCCTATTACACCTGAACAGTGGCGACACCCATCATGGCTTCTGGCGTCAGCAAAGCCGCCAAGGCTTCCTCGCTCATGCCTTCTGTTCCCGCTGGCCGCATTGGTAGCACCCACCAGCGGATTTGGGCACTGCTATCCCACACCTTCACTTCCACCGAGTCATCAATATCCACCCCAAACTCCGAGAGCACCACACGAGGCTCTCTCACGACGCGTGCGCGGAAAGTGGGGTCTTTGAACCAGTAGGGAGGAAGTCCCAAGGTTGGCCACGGATAGCAAGAGCAGAGCGTACACACAATCACGTTGTGCACCTCAGGGGTGTTTTCCACAATTCGCATGTGCTCGCCTTCCGCACCAGACATGCCTGCGGGAAAGTCCAACTCATCGCACGCAGCATTACAATCCGCGATTAGGCGATCCTTAAACTCAGGGTCTACCCAGGCGCGAGCCACGAGCTTCGCCCCGTTAAAAGGGCCCATTTCTGTTTCAAAATAGCCCAACACCGTATCCACGGTATCGCCTGTAATCACCCCTTTCTCAATCAAAAGAGATTCTAATGCTTTTACCTTAGCCGCACTGAAAGTTTCCCTATCAGCATCGTACTGAAAACCTGGATAATTGCTTGGCATTTGTTCTACTCCTCTAGTGTTTCACCTTGCTAAGCTGCTTCAACGTACACTTCAAAAATATCGTTGTAATAAATCATATTCGGCTCGCTCACAGAGCTTTCCCAAAGCTCTTCTGCTTGAAAAGCCAAGTTGTACACTGGCATCGGTTCACCAATTCCATCAGTGGTAGGAAAGAAATAGGCAAACGCCTCGTCGTAGACCCTAACGACCGTAGCACTCTTTCCCTTCAAGTTTCCAGGCAAACGGCTGTGCTCACCCGAATTCACCTCTTTAATTTTCACCAGGTCACCTACGGCAAACTTCGCCGGAGCTGGTAAAGCCCGCATTGGAGAATCACCTTCGCGTAAATATTTCACGACCTGTTCATCAATCGCAGGTTCCCCACCTGTGGGTAGCGGTGCTTCAGCCAGTTCACTACTGGCTAAAAATTCAGCTGTGCGAGTGTCTAGTTCTTCTTGAGTAATGTAGCCTTCTGACACAAAAAAGCCAGAAATACCGCCTAGCCATTTTTCGTAATAGCGCAGTCGAAAATATTCGAAAGGATGCATATTTTCTGCACCCATACGCAAATGCCCCCAAGTCCAAAAGCTTTCGAAGGTCGTAGGAACTTCCTCAATCGCATATTGAGGTGGCGAAGAACCCAGCTGATTGCTCAGTGCCATCATCGCGGTATGGATACCGAAAATTCGGGTTTCCCAAGGTTCAACAAACACTTGAGTTTCGGTATTGACTGGGTCCAAACCCTCTAATCCGCCAAGATTGTGTTGCAGTTTCATAGATTTTCTAGCCTAATTCAGATGAGATGAAGAACTATTTGATATAAGGTCGTTTGTCTGGAGCTATTTGTCCTCGATTAAGCAGCATACGCAGGAACAGGCTGCTCTATAAAACAGCTGTGGAAGCCTTCTCTCAGCTCTGCTTCATCCAAATTTCTGCCAATAAACACCAGCTCATTACGGCGAGTCTCCCCTAGTTTCCAGGGCTTTCCAGGCCGTCCATCTAACGTCATATGAACGCCTTGAAAGACAAATCGGCGCTCGGCATTATCCACGTTTAGGATGCCTTTCATTCGGAAAATATTTGGGCCGCGTGCCTGTACGAGCTGATAGAGCCAGCGATTGAGTTTGTCGCTATCAACGCTGCCAGGTTCGGTAATGGCAACCGAGAAAACAGAATCATCGTGCTCGTGGGCTTCTTCTTCCAAGAAAGCCGGGTCGATACTCAAGGCATTCTTTAGATCGAAAGCCTGCACACCTAGTATGGTGTCGATGGCAATGTCGCAGTTTTGAGTAGGATGAATTTTGGCGATCGCATTCATTCCTCTCACCTTTCTCTCCAGCACACTCAAGATATCAGGCGTCACCAAGTCACGCTTATTCAGCAGAACAATATCCGCAAAAGCAATCTGCTCTTGGACCTCACTACTCTCCCAGTGATTCCAAACATGCTTAGCATCTACAACAGTGACCACCGCATCTAGCTGCGTCTGCTGCTGCATCACCTCGTCCATAAAGAAAGACTGAATCACGGGGGCTGGATCGGCTAGCCCTGTTGTCTCAATGACCAAATGGTCAAAGCTATTTTGCCGTTGCATCAGCTCGCCTACCATGCGGATCAGATCACCCCGCACAGTACAGCAAATGCAGCCATTGTTCATTTCAAAAATCTCTTCATCGGCATCCATCACTAGCTGATGGTCGATACCGACCTCGCCAAACTCATTGACAATGACGGCCACTCTCTGATGGTGTTCTTCTGTCAGAATGCGATTGAGTAAGGTTGTTTTTCCCGCGCCTAGGTACCCGGTCAGAACCGTCACTGGAATTTTCTGAATTAAGGCCATTGGTGTCGTTCCCCTGATTTTTCAGTTAATTGAAACAGTCGGTTAATGTAGACGACGGTTGCAACAGCTATGCTGCTACTACTCGGAACCCAATTGTTCGATTTAGTCCAGTTTCTGCGTAGCCTGATCGGCTAGTAGAACGAAGTTTGTGCGGCGCATCTAGCCAGCTGCCACCGCGAATAGCTCGCATCTGTGTTGGCTGACTGGCGATAGATTGTCCTTGAGTGCGCCGATTGTTGCCATGCCAGCTATCGGCGCACCATTCCCAAACGTTGCCATGCATATCTTGCAGGCCAAAAGCATTGGGAGAGAATTGTCCTACCGGCAGGGTTGACTGGCGATAGCGTCCGGCAGTCTCAGATTTGTAAGTATAGGTGCTCACGTAGTCGGCCAGTTCACTCGTGATGGTCTCCCCTGTATGAAAGGGTGTGTGGGTGCCCGCACGGCAGGCGTATTCCCACTGTGCTTCTGTGGGCAGCTGATACTGGCGACCGGTGTGCTGGGTGAGGCGATCGCAAAACTCTACAGCATCCACCCATGAAACACTTTCTATTGGCAAATTGCTGCCTCGAAAGTGCGCAGGGGTTGGGCTCAGGTCTCTTTTCGCTTTTGGTAGACTTGCAACTGCTGACCACTGCAACTGTGTAATGGGATGCTTACTCATGAAAAAAGGTGACACCTTGACGCTGTGGAAAGAAGACCTTCCAGCGCTCAGCGCAACCATCTCCAACAAACGATGGCTACCATCAACGCTAGAGTGAGTTTTTGACGTTGCTGGAAGGGGTTCAGGAAAAAACTGAGCTGAGAGCGACTGCTGTCGTTTAACGCGACCTGTTCGATCAACAGTCGTTGCTGTGAATTCAAAGGAGTTTAGAGGAACGCCCAAGGACAAAGCTTGACTGTCTGCTGTACCAGCAATAGCTGCTAGCGATCGCTCGTTTGCAGCGACCACAAGACCTACACTTCCTAACCCTGCATAGTGAAAGAATCTTCTTCGCTTCATGACTCTTTGTGGTGCCTCATATGATGCCTTAACAGAACAGCAAAGTCCTCAAGGAGCCGTATACCTGCTCCGCAAACATTGTTTATAAGTTTTCCAACGCTCTTCTAAAGAAGAGGTTAGATTTCTATATTGAATACTAGAAACAGTAAATAACAAATGCATCCAAAGCTGTTGTATACATCGACACATTTACTCACTTACGTAAAGAAACTGAGATATTGTAATGAAACGAGGAGATGTTTTATGCCGCTGCCTGTGTTAGTTTGCGTCGCAGCATAGCCAGATAATCGGCCCGAAATTTTCTCAGCTGATAATCCTGCGGATCGTTTTCCTTCATTGCTTCCCAGGCGGCTTCCTTCCCACTCGCACTCTGTTGCTTGGCGGTTTTTACCATCGATTCTGTAATCAGTGTCGCCCCCTGAGTCATGCGTTCGTAGCCGTAGTAGCTCATGTGCTCAGCACTTAGCGTTTCAATCAGCTGAATGTTTTCCAAGCTCAAATCCTGTTTGAACTTATCCACATTGGCAGGAATGGGCTCAGAGGAATTGGTTGCCCATAGCTCAGAGAGTCCTGAGAGCCCCTTCGCCTCACGAGAGCGGGAGACATCAAGCATGCTATCCGAGAAAGTAATACCGAGGAATGAGCAAACTTTTTGTAAAACGGCCGCTTGGTTTTGAATAAAATCTTCGTAGCGAATGGTGAGTACTCTCTCTGGATACTTCTCGGCCAACGCTCTCCCAGCATCTTGAGCCTTGACCCAAGTTAGCGTATTGAGCAAAATATCGAAGTCATGGATGATAGCGCGATTGATGCTGCTAAT
>ERZ1740067.1422-NODE-1422-length-16454-cov-11.997622_pt1 | contig 16454 bp, 11 predicted proteins | sample MGYA00581736_ERZ1740067 | MGnify/ENA primary metagenome ERZ1740067 (study PRJEB43018, sample SAMN04849236) | marine metagenome | isolation source: floating plastic debris | place: Pacific Ocean | collected 2008-08-27 | study: EMG produced TPA metagenomics... | reverse complement strand
ATCGCTCATGAATGCATCAAACATTACATCAGCATACTAGAACCCGAAGAGCCCGAGGCTCATTTGTAGATCTAGCGATCGAAACGCTGTTGCGACGAGTTTGCAATGCAGCTTCTGAATCATTATTCAAAGCTTGCGTGATACTTAAGTTAACAAGCGTGTGGGCTTGTAAAGAAAGATTCTGGCTTGCCTGTGCCAGTTCGATACTTTCTGTATAATCAGCAATTGCTTCCTCAGGTCTTCCCAGGTGCTGATAGGCTATTCCTCGGTTATTGAGTCCATGAGCAACTGTATTCAGATCATTGAGTGACGAAGCTAAGGTAATTGCATCTGTGTATTGCTTAATGGCCGATTCATAACCCTCTAGACTATCTTGATATCGATATAGATTGCCTAAGCTTAATCGAGCTGTTGCGATCAGATTAGATGCATTATGAAGTTCAGCCAGTTTAATGCTTTCTAGCTGAGCTAGGATAGCAGAGTTATAGTTTCCTAATATTTCATAAGCATTTCCAATCAATCCCTGGAGTTGCGCTTCACCAAGGTGATCCTCTTGAAATCTCATGATGACTAGGGCTTGCTCATAATGGCTAATTGCAAGGCCATAGCGTCCGGATTCTAAATAAGCGATGCCCAAATTCCCTAAAATTTTTGCTTGCAAAGATTCACTGGCCAAGTCTTTTGCTAGGTTCAGAGCTTTTTGCCCATAGGAAATCGCATTATCGTAGTCCTTTAAAGCAAGATTCACAGCAGTTAATGCATTGAGGGTGATAGCCATATTGTGGGTATCGTTATCCTCACGGTATAGGGTAAACGCATGATGTAAATACTCGATAGCCGCTTCGTATTGATAAGTCTGAAAAGCTAAAAGCCCCTGATGAAAGTGAGTCTCTCCTGTCTCCATCTCAACTTGAGCAATAAGTTCAGGAGTCTCTTTTAGTGGTAAAGGCCTACTAATCGTCCCTGCTAGCATAAGGAGTATTCCAGTTAGCATAAGAATCATCAGAGGCTGTTTTCATATAGATCACTCCTAACAAAGTTCTGGACTCTAATCAAATTAATCGAGCTGACATCCAGCTTCGGTAGACGCTAGTTCAGGATCGATTTCAGCAGAGCCAGCTTCGGAATATATTGCCAATAACTCAGGATCATCAGAAAAGCTGTCTTCAGCATCTGCAGAATCTACAGTTTGAGGAATACAGGTTGATTCAGTTAGCTCGACAGTTAGTACTTCTTCCGCTCCCTGATACTTTGACAGCTTATCTGTTTGAGCAGTCGAATCAACCAAGTTCTCTAGTGAGGTTATCTCAACCCTTATTTCCATAGGAGGAGGTAAAGTTATACCTGGAATCCCACGAGTCCCAAGCATATCTGAATTGCCAGGACCATTTGGCAGTTCGTCAGTTATAGGCAAAGATTGTGACTCAACTGGCACAATGTAAGGGAGATTGTGTATTGAAGATATATAATTTCTATTGAAGAGACCACCCCTCAAGATGGTTCCTACAGTTCCACTAGAGTTGTCAGGAAAACTCTCACTTCCCACTAACAATGGTGCAAGAGGAGCGAGAAGAGGTAAACCGAAGGATGAACCTTCAGGATCAACTACAGATATTGATTCTTCCTGCTGTGGACCTACTACGAACTGGATATCGGAGTAGGTGCCAAGGCCTTTGATTACGATACCGCTTTCATTGTCGATGATATCTTTTATCCCCCCATGTATGATCGTAATAGGACCAGCCTCAACTGCAATGCTGATCGGTATTTCAATAAATGCAAAGCTAGCTCCCAACTCATCAACTCGTGACCTAATTTGCTGAGTAGCTTCTTCTGGAAAATATAAGTCGATTATTTCTAAAGCTTCATATTCAACAACTGTCGAACCTAATACTCGAAATTGCTTCGCTGCTTCAATGTATAGCCCCCCAGCCCCTCCATAAACTCCCTGCCCCACAAGGATGGAACCATTTTCAGAAATGAGACTAATTCCAGCTTCAGCATCGCTATTGAGAGCAGAAATGTTCTCTAAGAAAACATCCTCATCTGTTCTTACAAAAACACTCCCATTATCGGCTTCTATGAAACCGGCAGTTAGCATTACTGCATCGATATTAACACTGCCATTAGCTTCAAAAGTACTCGAATCCACATTCAAGATTCCGGTTACAGCAGCGACACCATTTTTATCAGGAATCGTAAGCTCGCTGCCTACTAATGCTGTAGAACCATCGGGCAAAATTTCTAACCCTGTTGCAAATTCAGTATGTCCTCCTGTCAGTAGCTCTGGCAAAGACATTGGATTAAATGCAGCCATTTCAACTGGAATGTTTTCCGGTGGCATTTCCAACGCTAAACTCAACAGCATTCCAGGTTCGTTAATATGGACATTTTTTTGGCCTGGCACAGCTGCGATTGTTATATTCCCACCTGGAGCAGTCAGCGTTCCTGTGGAGAGTACCTGTCCACCGATAAGTTGAATAGATTCTTCAGGAAGCACCTCTAAATTACCTCTGTTCACAATTGCCCCTGGTGCTTCGGCTGAAAAAAGAAAGCCTGTAGGGTCACTATCTAACTGGGTGTAGTCAACACTGCCAACAGCTTCCAAAATACCCTCTTCGAACTGTACGCCATTGGCTGTGACAGCACCTATGGAACCAGGAAGATTCAGTTGAATATCAGGTCCAAATAAAATACCTGAGGGATTAATGAGATACAAGTCGGAAGAGCCACCAGTGCTTTGCAATAAACCGTTAATAAAGGATGGGTCCCCCCCAATCACTCGCCCTAAGATATTTTTAATATTCGGAGCAGAGAGAATGTTGGCCACCTGCCCAGCATCTAAACTGAACTGCTCGAAGCTGTGGAATAAATTATCCCCAGCACGAGTGCCACCAGTAATATCAAATATGTTGTTGGTCTGATTGACGATCGTGCCTGTACCATCGACAGCTTCGGTAATGTTCTGAGCAAGTTGCAGTGGACCTATTAAGCTACTGTCGAACTGAGGGCTATGTTGGGCTAAAGGCTCAGAAGCTGTTGCTAAAAACGCTGGAGTTGCTTCAGCCTTATCTAATGTATGGTGAGGCTGAGACATGGTAGAACCCTGGTTAAAAACCATCAACTCCGCAGCGTGTGCTTCTATAGTGTCAACTAACCACAGACCAACCAGCACAATACCTGGAGAAATACTTAACAGAGTGTTAATAAACTTCTGCACGGAGCTTGCGAAAAGCTTATTCATAGTCAGGCGGAATATTATCCTATTGGATGAACAACATGGACACTATCAGATTGAACTGACAGAAGAAAACACCAGTGTCAATCAAAAACAGCCCCCTCAAAAGGAGGCTTAAATACACCCAAAATTTCCTGAGTTATAGAAACAATCAGAAAGTAATAACCAACTCCGTGTGCATCGATAGACCAGATTTAGATATACATGATTTATCAAATAATAAGCCAAGGTTCAAGATTTAGTATTGCCTTAAATATAAAAGAAACTGATATATCAGGCTGAATATTAGCTGGCAGCCCTCATTTCTCCATTGCGACTTGGATACTGTCTAGATTGGCAGAAATTTGAGGATTCTCAAATAGTCAAGGAGCACTATCATTTGGTGAAGCAAATTTATTTCTTCAGCTGGCAGTTCGGTGATGATGATGACATCTAGACACGTTGCTCCATTGAGTAGATACGCCTTAGTTTACAGCTATCATGGTCGATACTCTTACTCTTTAGGGGGTACCGATTCTTTAAAGGTAATTATTAATTAAGGGGTAATCTCCACTTCACAAGAGAGGTTTTCCTGAATCTTACCGGTTAACCCATTCAGCAGTTCTTGCACTTGCTCCATCAACTCCACATCACACACAAAAAATGCTCCTACTTGAGCCTGCCGTAACCGTTGAATTGCATCCTCTAGTTGCTCCACCCGCTCATACAACTCACCCAATGCCACCTGCGTCATAGTCCAATCTTCCAAATCTTGGTAAAACTTTGCGGTTGTTAATGCATCCAAATAGGCCTCCTCTGCCAGCAGGCGCAATCCACTGGCCAAATAAGCATTACCCAAGATCCGCAAAACCTGCGAAGAGTCACTTTGCTCAGCCATCGACTCCTTTACTATTTGGATAGTCGCTGCGTATAAATCTGATTCCATATAAAGACTGGCCATACGCACAGCTTCTATATCCGAAGGCAATTCCAAAGCTTCAATTTCTGCTAATTGCTCTGCTAGCTCAGGCTTTGTCACTAAACGAAAACTCTGGCGCTCAGACGCTTCTGTCGAAGAAGATTGGCCCGTATCTGTCTCCACTACCACCGTGTAAAACATCCGTGACTCCAGTGGAGAAGCATCTGTAGGGTATTCGAGCTGGGTTTCAGTCGTCTCTGCTTCCCACAGAACCCTATCGGGTTCCTCCTGATTGCGGCGCTGCCTTTCCTCCATGCGCACGGTATAACGAGTTGCCCCTGCTACTGAGTTCCAGCTAACGGTGGGAGTCGCTTCCAACATTGCACCGGTTCGTGGCGCAATTACATAGGGAAGGTCAGGGTCACTACCCCCACGTAAATCGCCAAACCTGAGTGCCTGGTAGGGTTTGTATATGACGGCTTGGATATTACACAAACTATTGACACTGCGGGTTGTCCCAGCGGGGACTGGCACGGTTCTCTCCGAATCTGGACATCGCAGTTCAGCACTGCTACCTGATGCCGCTCGAATTTGATCGAGCCCACCTAACTCCACACCGTTATAGGTATCACTGAAACGTAACCACCAAGCACGCTTAATGCTTACCGAGCCGCTATCAATATAAAGTACTCCCGGTCCTGCAAGGGCTAACGGTGCTGTGATTCCCAACAGCAGACCAGTAATAGCTACAACTTGACTTACGCGTAAAAATGGACGATTCATCAGTTCACTCCTTGAGTATCTAAGCGATCGCTCGCTTCATTGATAAACATGTCATCGGTGTAGACATTGGCGTAGTTGAGGCAGTTGTTCCAATAGTCCAAAGCAGCTTCTGATTCACCCCGTTGTTCTAATAATTTCCCAAATAGGCAATATGCTTCAGCACGATCTTCCCCTAGAAAGATAGCTTTTTGTAAGTTCGCTTCTGCTTCAGGCAGACGATCTTGTTCTAGCCGAGCCCAACCGAGATTTTTGTATAGGGCATAGCCCAACTCCGGTTCATCTTGCTCAACATCAAAGTTAAATAATGCCCGGTTTAAAAGCTGCACAGCTTGCTCGACTTGTCCTTGCACAATGTAAAGTCGCGAAAGGTTGTTATAGGCTGGTATATAGCCTGCTTCCAGGGCTTTTCGATAACTTTCCTCGGCTAGTTCAGGCTGTGATAAGTCTTCCTGGATGATGCCTAAACGAAAGTAGGCTTCAGGATAGTCTGGATATAGAGACAACGCCCGCTCAAAATTAGTTTGGGCGCTAGAAAGCTTACCGTCCTCATATAAGTCTGTACCATTGCGGTAATAGAGGGTTGCAATGTTGGGTAAGGCCGCATGGAACCCCATTAACCCCAAAAGTAACCCGCCTGAAATTCCTAGCTTGGCTTCGCTCCAGCGATAACGTTTAACTTTAAAGCTGGATAATACCTTTTCGATAGTCTGTTGTCCTACGGTGGTGAGCGCACCGCCACTAGCAAATAGGGTCAAGATACCAGGTGCGATCGCAGCAAAGGAACTCCAGACACCGGGAGCCCCCGTTAAAAAGCGAGAGGCGATATCGGTGACCAGGGCCAAATTGCCAGTCAGGGCTGCAATTGTTAGACCATTCCAGAGCCAATCAAGGCGATCTCGTGGATCAGCCGGTTTTTCCAAGTACCACCACCAGGCAGATTCTGGCGGGGCAAAGCTTTTGCGCCAGGTTTCTAGCTTGGGATAGCTGGCTACCAGTTTTTTATGCTTCAGGAATGCTTCATCCAAGAGGGCTAATTGAAGCCATAGGTCAGCGGAAATCAAGCTTGTCTCTTTTTCCTTAGATTTAGAGCCCGAATCGAGAAGCATCTGGATGCGATCTCGGATCTTTAGAATCCCCATGATTTTAGGTTCCAAGGCGTCTACTTCCTCTGTGGAAAGTTGTCGGGTAGATGGCTCAGTCTTATCCTTGGGAGATATTGGAAGTTGTGAGATCGCAGTTTCGTATTGCGATAACGCCTTTTCCAATCTTTCAGCATCCACCATGGGCGATTCCACAGCTCCTGTCACTTACTCAGCTTCCACAACACGATATAGCAAAGATACAACTGCTACCTGGCGTGTATCAATTTGACTTGTGGTGTTTATCGTGGAGCTTTCTCCAGAGCGACGGCTATCTAAGTCAGCTAACAGTGCTGTCATAACTTCATTGGGTTCTGTTATAGGAATGCTACTGCGGTTATTGGGTGGAACGTTTCGCTTAATGATTTTTAGAGCTTTATCTAGGGGGCTCGTACTAGCTACAACCAATAACTCTGATAATCCAACAGGTTCAGTAGCCCTAATGCGTGGAAACGAATATACCTCCATAGCGCCAACACGAGACTCTGCTTCAGGGTCCTCATATTTGTAAGGGGATAAGATATTAACTGCCCCATGGGAATTGATGCCTATAAGGCTCATATAGAGTTCTTGAGATTCATTATTGGTGACAGTGATTTCAAGTCTAGTGCCCAAAGGAATTTTTTCTATCCCATCCCCTTGTAGTTCTGGAATCAAAACATCCTCTCCTCTGCTTCGTGGTGTAGTAGCTAACACCTGAACCCCCCTTCCACTGCTTCTAGTAGCCTTTAGGGCAAGCTGAATGTTAAGTCGAGAGGTGTTGCCATTGAGTAACAGCCTTAGAATACGACCAATCAACAGCCCTTTGAAAATAGGGCGTAAGCGACTAGTGGCTGCATCCAAAGATTCATCCGGTATATCGAAAGATCCTGGAATAGGTTCGCCAGTTACTTTGAAAAGACCCAAGCTGTTCGTCGCTGGCAAGTCAGGTACTTCGGTCAGACGTTGTTTCACTTCAGTACTTAAGCGGCCTAAGATGCAGTGAACATGCTTACCAGCCTGCACAGGATAAACCTCTAGGAAATCTACTTTGGTTTTAAGTTGTTGGGCCACCTGCTCGGTAGATAAATTTAGGGAAGGCTCTACCCCAACCGTCAGGGTGACTGGGCTCGGAATATTTCGGAATGTTTCCTGAAGCACATCTCCCACTTCAGGCACAGCTCCATTCAAAGATATAAAGGTTCCTTCTGTTTTAAGTTCAACTCGTTCTTGATCCAGAACAACGTGACCTTTCAGTTCTTCTTCTTTACTAAGTAACGAAAATTCGGCGTCTTTGCCAAACCCAGCCAGGGTTTGGATATCTAAACCACCGAGCCAAATTTTAATTCGATTGTTTTCTAATACTTCTGTTATAACAGCCTCTGCTGGGGGAATCTCGCTGAAGGATTGATAAAGGGGAGCCTCATCTACAATCATTCCCTCAGTCGGTTCAAACTCGGGAACTTGCGAATGTTCAGAGAGACTACGAGTGCTACGAGACACATAACGTACTACCTGGCCCACATTTTGATCAGTTGCTAACTGCCAGAGGTGTTGAGTCAAAAGGTAGGTAAATGCTCCAGCATAGAACCCATCAAAGGGATAATCGGCTGATTTTTGGTCTCTACGAGAAGAGGTAATCACAACCCCTTTGGCAACTCCAGCTTGACGACGACGAATGAATTCGTCCTCACTCCACCCTAAACGCCCCAGCCACTCTTGCTGAAAAGCTTGTTCGGTGGGCGATATACGAGGGAGCTGACCACTGCGAATAGTCTGGTCAGAAACTCGCGATCTCATCACCACATTTCCTCGTTTACCACCCCCGGAGTAGCAACAATCGAGGATCACGGTGACATTTTCCACGCCATTTTTGGCAAACATAGCATCCATGAGGAAGCGACTGTGCCCCATGATGCTGTCCACACTTCCGTCCTGAGTATTAAGGGTAGAGTCATAGGGAACGATTGCTCCATTCTGGCAATCATCTTCATCACAGACATCTATTTCTTCCACCATCTCGCCATGACCAGAGAAATGGAACACAACCACATCTCCAGGCTTAGCCTGTTTAATCAGGTGTTCTTCGTAGAGGGTCAAGATGGACTCTCGTGTTGCACCTTGATTGGTGAGGCTCTTGATATTGCTAGGATGAAATCCGAAGCGGTGGATCAGAAGTTGACGCTGTAGCTCCACATCGTTAGTAGGCCCGAGTAAGGTATCTGTGCCAGGTGCAGCATAGTTGTTGACACCTATTAGTAGGGCTAGTTTTCGAGATGTATTTTGGGCAAGTGCTTTACCATAGCGAAGAGCGCGATGCTCTAAAGTTAATTGGTTGAGACCTACTGCGCTAAGGGCAGCACTAGTAGCTTGTATAAAATGCCGACGTTTCATCTTGATAAATTAAAGCTTGTAGCTATTACAGTCCGTTTCCAATAAGAATAAATGGAGCCCAATAATAAGGATGACTGGACTCAACTGTTCCAACGTCAGGTAAGTCTATCTTAAATCCTCTTTGCCTTAACTCCAATGTGGCTAACCTATTTGTGATGTCCTCTTCGCCATAGACAAAACTCAACATCGCTTGTTGTAGTGCCTCTGCCTTCGTCGCTATTCCCGTTGCTAGAATTGCGTAGAATCGCTGCATGAGAAGGCTTGTACCCTCATCATCTACACGCCATAGAGAGGCCAATACGGCTTCTGCTTTGTTTTTACCTAAAAAATGCGAACTAACTCCAGCAATTTCGGTACCATCCAGAGCTCTTCCTCCTAGGGCTGTTTGACATGCACTTAACACAACCAGATGAATATCTCTTAAAGCAGTATCCAAGCTGTCAATGTCATTTATCGATGGATCAGGAGAAGCAACTTTGAGGGGAGACCCATCGCCTAACAATAAATAAGATTCACCTTCAAGAACTGGTACGAATTCTGCATGGGTTGCAATATGCAGAATTCGGCTTCCTCTTAAGTTCTGTGCAAGTGCTTCAAACGTGAATTCTTCATCCAAGAAAACCTTTCCTGGGTATATACCTGTCGGATTATCACCACTTTTAACGATTGCATGAAGCTCTTCCTCAACTTTAGGTAATGCTTCGTATCCAGCTCTTCCCTCAGTTAGACCTAGTCCTAAAATTGAAGACTCTTCTACTGTACCCAACCGGTCTTCAGCATTAGTTAAAGCTGCTGAAAGGACGGTATGTATTGTGTACTTTTCAACCAAGTAATTCTCTCCATCATGCAACGCTGGCATCGGGAGATAACGTGTTACCCGGTCTTGGGCAAAAATGATATTACTGATTCTATGTTCCTTAAGAACATCGGAAAGAGGCTCCACAATCCATCCATAAAGTTCTCGTGCTGTTGCCTGTAGTTCAGACAATTCGTACTGGTAAGGAGCATCGAGTTGCTCCCGAAATCTCTGAACTTTTGAACTAAGTCTCGCAAGAGTGATGTCGTTACCTTGCGAATCCTTAACACTAATTGAGCTTGCTATACCTCCAGTGGCCGTCCATATCAGTAGTAATTCCTGTTCAAGTACAACCGGGTAAATCAAGATTGTTCCAGGCTGCTCATTCACAAGATCCAAAGCATCACTAGTAAGCTTATCAGGATGATAGTATTGATCATCTGGTTGCCGTTTCTCTTTTACGACTTCCTTAAGCATTAGTACTGATGTATCATAAAGCCTTTCCACTGCCCGACTTTTGTTGAGGAGCTCATTAAGAGATGAACATCCAGTTTGTTCACAGGCATAGATTTCTAGTCCAAGTTTAACTAGCTCCTCATAGTTCCCGAATACATCTTCTTCTAGTGGATCATAAACTAAACCTTCAGTTGTCCAGGTAGCACGAGTAAACTCGCGTAGCTCTTGGACTTTCAAGAGCTCAATAACTTGTTGTGCCTCTGAAATACGCCCTTGCGCCAACAGAAGTTTTGCCAATTCACGGTACGTATCGGTAATAGTTCCCGTGTAAGACTCTTGTTCAAAAACAGGAAGAGTTCGTATGCTTTGACGAATTTCCTCAATGACGTTTACAGCTTTTTTATAGAAGACAGTTCCCAATTCGGGTTGACCTTGTGCAGCTAGAGTACGACCTATGGCACGCAAGAAATTCCACTCGATTGCTGGAGATTCGATTGCACTTCCAATAGAAAATCCTTGTTGTGCAAATGAGATTGCAAGCTCGTATTCTCCTAATGCTTCATAGGCAACTCCTAAATTCCCTAAAGCAATTCCTTCTGATGCGCGATCGCCTATCTCTTGGCTAATATTTAGTTGTTCTTTATACAGACCGATAGCTTGCTGATGCTTGCCAAGCTTAGCGTAGACAACTCCCAAATTTCCTAGAGTACGTCCTTCCCTTGCACGATTTTCAATCTGGCGTGTGACCTCTAACTGCTTCTCATAAAGGTCCATTGCTCGGGTGTATTCTTCAAGCTTATAGTAAGTAACTCCTAGACCACCAAAAGCAGCACTCTCACCGGCTCGATCACCAACCCCTTGGCTAATCATTAATTGGTTATTGAATAGTTCAAGTGCTCGCTCATATTCGCCAAGGATGCGATAAGTCGTAGCAAGATCACCCAGAGCTCGACTTTCTCCCAATTGATCGTTGATGTCTAGGCTAATCTGTTGCTGCTGGGTGTATAGCTCAATCGCTCGTGCATATTCGCCACGGTCGCGGTAGAGGGTGCCCAGGTTATTAAGAGTACGACTTTCTCCCAGAAGATCACCAATTCTACGCGCAATTTCTAGTTGCTCCTCATGCAGCTCTTGCGATTTCTCGTAATTACCAAGATTGCGATATACGATCCCCAAATTGCCTAGAGCTCTGACCTCCGAAAGGAGATCATCAAGCTCTCTGCTAATGGACAACTGTGTTTCAGAATACTCAATGGCTTGCTTATATTGCCCTGATCTACGGTAAGCAACTCCTAAGTTGCCTACGGCGTCAGCTTCTAATTTTTGATTGGATATCTCACGAGCAATATTGAGTTGCCTATTATAGATCTCAATGGCTTTCTGATAACTGCCTTGATTACTGTAGACAACTCCCAAATTCCCAAAGGCAGCAGCCTCTCCTTCTCGATCAAAAAGCTCTTGAGCAATGTCTAATTGTTGTTCATGTAGAGTAATGGCTTGAGCATACTCACCAAGCTTTCCATAGGTAATCCCTAAACCATTAAGTGCCGCAACTTCCTGATTTTGATTAGACAACTCACGACTAATTTCCAGCTGCCGGTTATAGAAAACAATCGCTTCATCATACTTACTAAGTATCTCGTGTGCAGTACCGAGATAACCAGAAACAACCCCTTCTGCCGCACGATCTCCGATTTCTCGATAAATTTTCAGTGCGGACTGCCAAGAATCAAGAGCCTCTGAGAACTGACTACTCTCATATCGTCCAACTCCTTCCTGTAAAAACTGATCGGCTCTCTGCTGTAGTACTTCGTGAGACTGTGCCAATGTAGTCAAGGGGAATACCATTGACAACGTGCTAATTGAAAAAGACAGCACCGCTGCTGTTATGAGTAGTAGAAAAAATTTGAGTAATGAGGGTAGTCGCATAATCTTGATATGACTGTAAGACTGGCCTTCAAAAAATCATTCCTCAAAATCTGGATAGCAAAGTTCCTGATTATTTGACATGCGTCTTAGCGTTCCATAAGCCCAGTGATCAGGTTTAACATCAGCAAAAATAGAAAGAAAGAATCCAGGTGGGCATACACCATCAACGGGTTCAAAGCCTAACCTGGTTTCTAGAAATCCTGGCAATTCAGAAGTACCGGCATCATTATTCAAGCCTCTTCCTATAAGAACCTTAGTACCTGGCCCAGCAATAATTCCATCTGAGACTCTAGAACTTGAATTTTCAAAACTATCGCGAGAAAAAGCTGGTAGGATTCTGGTGTTGAGATCATCGCCAGAAGAGCTATCTTCAGATGGAAGGCCACCAGGATCGAAAATATCTTGCTCGAGTCGTTGCACTCGAATCACTCCATCAAAGACATCTATGGTCGTAGTTTCTCCTTCAGCAGAGATCAAAAAATTCGGGATATTTCTATCGTCTGTAATTTTTGGGGGAGCCTGTATTACGTTATCTGTGTCTGTACCAAGTAAAACTACAGCATCAGGTTGCCAAGCATCAAAGTTTTCGACTTCGAATAAATTGATTGGACTACTACAGAACGCAGCACGATTGTCAGGCATATCACTTTCACTTAATAGAGAAAAATCTTCGGAAAGATTTTTAACATCTAACGGAGTAGCTGATGGGAGATTCTCTCCCATAATAGTTACAATCGCTGTGTTTGTTTGAATTATAAAAGTAGAGTCGGGATCTATATGAGGCCTATAGAACGATACATGGGCTGAACCCTCGTCAATGAATAATCGTGTGATATTGCTGGACCCATCTCTCATCATGTCAATTATCGAGAAGGTTGTATTAGATAAGATATCTACTCTGCCAAGAAACTCGTCTATTCCAATCCTGACAAGGCTATCAGCATTTGTAACCAAAGTACCTGCAGAGTTATCGAGAAATACTCCTTCTTCAGCATTTGTAGCTGCTACTCCTGTGGTAACAGGTAAGAAATCTACTTGCCCCTGCACATTACAAATCATCAACCCTCTAACAGAGTATGCAGCTTTCTGAAAAATTAATATTTGGAGGAAAGTAAATAGAAGCCCCGAAGAAAAGAGAAGTTTCTTTCGACAATACATCTCACACACCCATCGCCAACAAATCTTCCCAGAGATTATAATCGATATAATTAAATATTTCAGTATATTTTGAACTGTAACGCACACTCAGATTACTTATAATCGACAACCGAATTGTGGAAATTGGCTCTTGCCAGCGCTGGCAAGGGCCTAAAAGGAAGTAGTGACCTATGCTGCAACAGGCTGTCGAAGCTAGTTTATTCTGTGCAGAAAAGCTTGAAGCTACGCTACTCTTCAACTGCATTTGAGTGATACTAATCAGGCTTAATGTACCTACATGAATACTCCAGTTTGGTTTGCCTAATCCCTTAGAGGAGCACAATAAATCTTTCACTAACGCAAAATTCACATTACGCATGTCCGAAATATTACAGCTGTAGTATATCACTCAATGTTTTGATATAGGTTATGCCTGAATATGCTTTTCCTATCAGTGTGAACATATCCAAAATGCTTGAGATTAGATATTCTCCTGCAAAATCAGCATTACCTGCTGCAGTGTCTATGTCTCGGGCAATCCTTCCTGTTACTGACGATAAATATAGTGGACCCCAAAAACTGGACAGGGAGTTAAGGCGATTGCGCTTAAATAGACCACCTGTAGATTACAGTACACAGAGCCCCATATAGACTGCTCTGTCCCATGCTGAGTGACCAAATCAAAGCCACCTTTAAGGACGCAGCTCGTAAATTGACGGGACAAAAGAAACGTGAGTTCACTGCCCAAGTGGCGCTGGACTATTTTGATGGGTCTGCTCGAAAAACAGAAGCAGCCATAGGTTGGGATCGTAGAAGTGTTCAACGTGGGCTAGATGGGGTTTGAGTAGTAATGGATACTGTTGGCGAAGTCGAAACGGAGCTTAAGTAGCTGGATTGAGCGCTGCAAAGCGAGAAGTTCGCGTCTTGGCATGTGTTGACACCTGCCAGCCAATTCGCTAGTCGCACAACGTTCATTGCGGCAGCTGTCAACACATGCTGTAAGTGTGTCTTAGCCAACCCGATATAGCGCGTTCGTCTCATTCCGAAGACGCGGATACCTTGCGAGAGTGTACCTTCAATCCCTGCACGTACGTTGTATCGAGATTTCCATTCCTCTGTCAGTTGTGCTTGCCTGACTGATTGAATAGCCTCGTGTTCAGCTTGAGGCCGTAGTGTGAGCGATCTGGGCTCCGACTTACCTTTCGTACACAAGTCTCGGTGCGGACAGAGGCGACAGTCAGTACGAGAAAATTTTATGCGAATAGTTGGGTTGTCCCAAGCGTCTTTTGAGGGTGTCCAACACTTACTCTGCTTACCTTCTGGGCACGTTACTTGATGCTTTTCCCAGTCGATCTGGAACTGGCTGAGATCGTAGCCATTGGCTGCTTTAGTCTGCCAGCTCACATCTGGACGCACCGGGCCAATCAACTCAATGCCAAATTCTTGCAAGCTGTCTACCAATAGCGGCCCATCGACATAGCCTGCATCCACAACGTGTTCTTTGGGTAACAGTGCTTTACCGTCCAAAGCTTCGTGAATGGGTTGAGTCTGATCAGTATCCGAGATATGGGCTTGTGTCGTTTCGACATGCGTGATCAGATGAAGACTGTTCTCGTCACAAGTCTCAGTCAGATGTACTTTATACCCTGTCCAAGTGGTGCTGCGTTTGTTGCCGTATCTAGCCTGTGGGTCATAGGGCGAGTCATAGCGTTGACCCGCAGGTGGCAAGCCTTTAGCGGAACGTAGCTTCACGTTGCCATCGTCTACGAAGTACTGATGCACCCATGTTTGTCGCAAAATATCTACTGATGGAATTTGTCTGAGCCAGTCAGGACCGTCATCGTAGATCGCGCTCAGCAACTGCATGCCATCGCGGCCAATTGTCTCGGCATAGGCTTGCCTGGCTGGGATACCTTTGGGTAAGCGATACTCTTCGATAGCACAGCTGTAGCGGTCGAACCATTCGCCAGGAACCCACTCACTGAGCCAGTCGGGAGCGACTGTCGCTAAGTCATTCAATGTTGCTCGCAGCGTTTCTCCAACCCCCTCTAGCCGATTGAGATTACGGATAGCTGCTAAGACATGGGTGGAGTCTGTCCTTTGTTTTCCGCCCGCCTTGAGCCAGCCTTTTTCTTGAAGACGCCCTAGCAGTACCTCCAACACCTGTTCTTCTTGGCTTCCAGTCAGCAGGCGAGTACGAAATTCGCTGAGAACCGAAAAGGCAAAGCCGGTGTCGCCTAGCTCCAGGGCAAGCGCGTACTTCCAGTCAATCCGGGTCTGACGGCTTCCGCAGCTTGGCGGTCTGACAGGTCTTCAGCAAACTGCATGACCGAGACTAATGCTAGCCGCCAAGGGCATTGTGCGGGCTGGCCATGGGTTGGAAATAGCGTTTCAAAATCGCGATCACTATAAATTGAACCCAGTTCGTCACGTAGGGTTAGATAGCGGTTGCCTTTTGGGAATATCTGATGAGCAATGCGAGCGGTTTCAGCTGGCACTGAGCCAGTGGGCTGAACTTTGAGCATGAGTCCATTCCTTCTAGCGCTTTATACATGGCAAGATATTATGAGCTCAATTCTGGCACGGACACCGTGTTTCGACTTCGCCAACAGTATCAGTAATGGAACAGAAACGTACGCTAAGGCTGAAAGCCCCGGTGTAGAGGAATTACAGCCTAGTAAGACTGCTCGTCAGGGTCATTAGGATTTCGCAGGGGCCTGAATCCACCTTTCTTGAGCGCTTCCGCCAGTTCAAAGTAATAGCGCCCTAGCATATTGAAGTGGATATAGCCCAAAGGCGACAGCCGAGCCACATCATCAGGATTAACTATAATGCCCTGCTGCCGTAGATGGTTAAGGGCTCTATCCATATAGAAAGTATTCCAGAGGATCAGGGCATTGGTGACTAACCCCAGTGCATTGAGCTGATCTTCCTGCCCCTCTCGGAATCGTTTTCGAATCTCACCCTTATTGCCATGACACACAGTTCTAATCAGGCTATGTCTGCCTTCACCCCGGTTGAGCTGAGTCAGAATTCGACGACGATAGGCTTCATCATCAATATATTTCAGTAGGTATAGTGTCTTGGCCACCCGGCCCAGGGCAGCAATCGCCTTGCCCAAAGTCGAAGGCTTCCCGCCCTTTTGCAGCACCCGCATAATTTCTAAGGCACTGACGGTGCCACGCTTCAATGACCCAGCCACCCGCAGCATATCATCCCAAAGGCTTTCAATTAAATGCACGTTCACCTTCTGCCGCGCTATCCCATCGAGTTCGCCATAGTCGGCCTCTGAATCGATTCTCCAGAACCTGGCCTCCCCCGTATCAGCTAATCGCGGGCTGAACTGATAGCCCAACAACCAAAAGAGGCCAAAGACAATATCTCTGTAACCAGCCGTGTCTGTCATCAGTTCGCGTGGTCGTAGACCTGTCCTCTGCTCCAGTAGGCCGACCAGTACTACCAAAGAATCTCTCAAAGTGCCTGTCACCGCCAGCCCATGAAATCCAACAAACAAATCTGAAACGAAGTTGTAATAGGTGATGCCCCGTCCGCCGTTGAAATACTTTTTATTGGGGCCAGAATTCAACGTTTTTACGGGCACGACAAACCGTAAGCCATCTGCCGAAGCAACATCACCCCCACCCCAAGCCTCGACGATGGTGATATTTCGCTGTGCGTTCACCAAACAAACATTCGCATCAATGA
>ERZ1740067.1421-NODE-1421-length-16464-cov-4.703943_pt1 | contig 16464 bp, 20 predicted proteins | sample MGYA00581736_ERZ1740067 | MGnify/ENA primary metagenome ERZ1740067 (study PRJEB43018, sample SAMN04849236) | marine metagenome | isolation source: floating plastic debris | place: Pacific Ocean | collected 2008-08-27 | study: EMG produced TPA metagenomics... | reverse complement strand
CAGGCTTTATTTTGCGCTGCGTCACGGGCATCTCCATTTATGAGTTTACGGCCTAGTGAGTTCATAGACCGGTCTAGCGCCCTCAGTTTTCACTATTGGACTGGCTCAGTTTTTCTCTGGATATGACCAAAGGCATCAGGGAGACGCTGGCTTAACATGCCATCCCTAGACTGCCACTGGCGCAAGAGACACAGCAACAACCCCTTGCCGCAGGTTATGATGAAAATCCGACGAAGGACCCGCGTTGTCGCTCCGCTCTCAGACGGTGAAAGTTGTCACAACCTAGCTGCAGCCAAGTTGAGACACATAGCCGATTCTGAGAAATACATGATCATGACATCGCTACGTCAACTGCAAACATTAATCAGCGAAGCCGTCGCGTGAAACCGATGCGCGAAACACTGTGGACAGTGCTGCTCGACGTGTATTAGAGGGCTGTGTCGGCACACACCGTATTTGTTCTTGGCAGGTTTGCAAAAGCAATGACCAATCATGTTGGCGTGATTTTATTATCTGTTCGCGCTGTCGAATCAGGTGACTTAATGTTAACTGGCGTAGCGCGTACCTACACAGTAGAAGAAATTCTCAAGTGAAGGTGATCATCTTAAGCGCCGGGCGGGGATCGCGGCTGCTGCCGCTTACCGAAAATATTCCTAAGTGCCTGTTAGACGTGAATGGCCGATGTGTCTTGGATCGACAGGTTCGTCTTCTAGACAGCCGCGGGCTTGGACCAATCAAGATTGTTACCGGCTTTCAAAGTCATCTTGTTGATCAGGAATTGGCGGCGTTTCAAGCGGAAGGAATTGACGCCCAATCCAATTTCAATCCCTTTTATCAGGTGGCGGACAATCTCGCATCGTGCTGGATGGCGCGCGAGCACATGGACGGGCCATTCATACTGTTAAATGGAGATACGCTTTTATCCGAAGGTGCGCTGGACAAAGTACTAGCGCGCGAGATGGATTGTCCAATTGTGGTGACTACAGATGAAGCACCGCAATATGATGACGACGATATGAAGGTTGAGCTGAAAGATGGCCGTTTATCAGCTATCAGTAAAGATCTACCGGCGGAACGAACCCATGCAGAGTCTATTGGGTTGCTGCGGTTTCGTTCAGACGGCGCAGGCTTATTTCTTGAGACAGTCGACCGAATATTGCGAACCCGTAACGGTCTAAATTTATGGTTTTTACAGGCTATTGATCAGATTGCTAAGTCCCATCATGTTGGCGTAATAAGCATTGCGGGTGAACTCTGGGGCGAACTAGACGATAAGAAGGATTTGAAGTATTTACGTTCGGTATTTAACTAAAGGGCTGGATGCGGAACGTGTCGCTCAATCTGAATGGCATTGCTATTACACAGTCGAATGATCATCTCAAACCAGCACGTCAAATGTGCGAAAAGGTGGGCACGGTATCTAGTCCTTTAAAAAGCGCGAATTTCTAGAGCAGTTTCAGAATAGGTGGAGACCGGTTATTCGGTTCTAAAGTGCGACCATCAAAGACCGTAAAACGTTCTCGCGCTCACACGGAATATGAGAATGCTCCAGGACACAAAAATGAGAAGCCGTTAGCTATGCGGTCTCAATGGAGGGCGTCGGTTCGAGCGGATATCCGAATTGTGCCAGTGACAACCCAGTCATCTTTTCCAGCATCGCATTGCTACGACAATACCGCTGCGCGATCCATCCGCTAAGACGCCGTCCCAGAAACGCCTCTGATCCGGGAAACCAGTTAAGTCCAGGTAGTTTGTTTAGTACCTCGCCAACGCCCCTGACAAGTTCATACCAATAGGGGATATGGATAACATAATGCTTGTCGAAAACGGATCTGTTCGTGAGATGGTGCAAAAGCCGAACGATCCACATCGTGCCAACGCCATAGGAGCGGTTCGAAGCAGACTGCACCAATTTTTCAAGATTGATTTCAAGGTCGAGACGTCGGGCGAAATTCGATAGAAACCCTTCCGGCGTTTCCTTTAACATTTCATACGGGAATACATGGACGTTCTCGGCGCCAAATAGACTCTGATAATGCGACACAAGTGGTACATATTCGAAATGATCAAATGTAAAGCGAGGGCATTTAGCGATTTCGGCCCGAGCGCCTTGCAGATAATCTTCGGCGAACAGATATCGACGAATCGAATAGGTACCGCCGCCTTTAATATATTGGCGATAGCTTGCGGCAATCATAGAATACTGGTTTCGTACGAAGATAACGATATGTGCATCTGGGAAGATGGCCTTTATGCGATAGGCCATTTCTTTTGAGAGATAACCAGCGAGTCCGCCGGTATGCAGATAGCCGCTCAAGCCCTCTTCACAAATAGCGATCGTTTCATCTTTATCGGTTTCAAGTTTTGCGTGTGCTCGCTTAGCTTCAAAATGAAAAGCGGTATCTTCTAAAAACACCTCGCGAACGCGGTTGCGTGGAATGTAGCGTACATTTTCAACAGCTGGGTAAAATCGCTTTTGAAACCACGTCGTCGACGTCTTGTGATAACCTATATGGACGATCGCTTTGGTCATCGTTGGATTCCAAATTCTTCTGACTGGGCAAGACCTGTGCTTGAGCCAGTCTGTCCCTTCCGTTGATGCAATGAACTTTTCATACATTTCCAATGTCTTCAGGCCTGTCGATCTCTTTCGATAGGCCGTTCCCGACTTGACCAGACCTCACGTCTCCTTCCTTTGCAAGAAAGTCAATGATATCATGATGATAGAAATATCAAATTACAGTGACTGTCCACTGACCTCATCCTACTGTTTGTTGGTTTTGCACTACAGGATTTTTATGACAGCACGCATATTGTGTTCCATTGCTGATCTTTCGTATACCGCTGTACTGTCGTGTAGGAGCCAAATTAAATAAAATGCAAACATCGGATCATCGAAAGCTTATGCATTAATACTAACGCGGCGAAACACTGATTTTGTTGAAAACGGCTGCTTCCCTGGTTGCTTTTTTGCTAATTCGCTTCGTTTAGGAACTTAAGGAGTGCTCAGCGATGATGGCTGGACGGCAAGAGGGGCGGCGCGCTACTTTATCAGCTTCGCTTTGAAGCTCACGGCCCGGCCGATTGCCTTCTGACCGTGCCTTTATCCTGAGCGCTTCGCGAGCATATGGAAGACGTTCTGTATGAAATCGGCTATTTGGATGGCGAAATTGCGCTGCTTGATGACGATAAAGTGGTGGCCAGGACGGGCTAGATCTTAAAGAAACCTATACCCACTGCCGGATATGGTTCAGCCAAAGGCTACAAGGAAGTAAAGCATGTCCGTCTCTACCATTATTCTTATCATTATCGTCGCCATTGCGGTGATTTTGTACATCCTCTATATCCAGGTTATCCAAAAGCGCAATGCCGCGCTCTCGGCTCTATCGAGCGTTGATGTGCAGCTGAAAAAGCGCCGTGATCTCATTCCCAATGTCTTGGCGATTGCCAAGGAAACCATGACCAAGGAAATCGCGCTGATTGAAGAGGCAACGCGGCTGCGCACAGCTGCTGCGGAGGCCGAGCCAAGCGACCCAAAAGATGCGGATGCCAAGCAGCGCCATCTTACGGCTGAAGCTGCTCTTACAGGGGCCATGCGTCAGATTTTTGCAGTCGCAGAGAATTACCCAGAGCCGCGTTTTGTGGAAGCCATGCAGCAAGCGCAGCAGACGTATGAGGAGGTCGAAGGCCAAATCGCAGCTGCGCGCCGCTTCTATAACAGCGCGACAGAGGATCTCAAAAACGCCATTGAAATCTTCCCCTCTAGCATGGTCGCCGGCTGGGTGAAGGTGAAACCCATGCCGTTCTTCGAAATGCCTGAAGCGGACAAGGCGCCGGTGAGCGCTGCTGAGTTCTTCAGCGCCTAAGCAGCTGATGAACATCATGCCAGAGACGCCGGATGTCCCGTCCGACACAGTGCGCGAGCGCCTAGACGAATGGCTTGATGCACAGGATGTAGACCGTGTCTCGGCGCTGAAGAGCAGCAAGGAGCGCTATCTCTATTTGGGCCCATTGATTGCGTTGGTGGATGGCCTCCTGTGGCTGCTTGGTGATGTGACAACCAATTTTTTGCAGCCCTTCATTGTATTGAATGTCATCGCGCTGGCGGGGCTTCATATGTATGCCCAGCGCCCCATTAAAGACTTTAAAAGCCGAATCAAAAACCGGGTTCTTAACGTCCTAAGCGAACGCCATGGCCTCTCTTATTCCCCGCAACTCTTTGGCCGCGGTCATGAGGATGCGTTTGCACTTCTAGGGTTGGTGCCGTCTGGCACGGACCGCGCCAGTTATGAGGATGAATTCAAAGGCACTGTTCAAGGCGTTCCGCTCCGGCTCTTTGAATGCCATCTGGAAGAAAAGCGCCGTTCTGGCAAACGTACACGATGGGAAACTGTCTTTCGTGGGCTAATGGTCGAAATTGAGTTTAACGTGAAGGATTTTCACCGCCGGACACTGATCCTGCCGCGCCAAGGACTGATGGGCTGGCTAGGAACTAAGCGCCATGGTCTCGAACGGGTCAAGCTTGAAGACCCAGTGTTTGAAAAAGTGTTTGATGTCTATGCCAACGACCAGGTCGAAGCGCGCTATATTCTCACGCCGACGTTCATGGACCGCATGCGGCTTTTAAGGCGTTTGTTCAAAGACAAGCCCCTATGTGCGGCCTTTGATAAGGGCTCTCTTTTCATGGCGGTCGATGTCCGCGAACCATTGTTTGAAATCGGCGACATATCCGAGCCACTCAGCACAAATCAAACTGTGGCGAAGATGGAAGAAGAGCTTGAAATCTTTGAAGAAATCATTCGCCGCCTCAATTTGACGACGACCACGAAAATCTAGTGCATGGCTTGGCGGCGCGCTTCGCGCGGGCTCAGGCCAAAGGCGCTTTTGAAGGCCCTTGAGAAATGGCTTGGGTCTTTAAAGGCCCAATCGAATGCAATCGACGCGAGTGATATATGCGCCTTGTTTGGGTTGCAGAGGTCGAGCCGGGCGTGCTCTAGACGCCGCCGCCAAATATAGTCGGCCACGCCTAACGTTCTGCTCTCAAAAAGTTTTCGCAAATAGCGCTCTGAAATCCCATGCGCGGCAGCAATCGTCTCTGGCCGTAGCTCCGTGTCCCCCAAATTGGCGTCGATAAAGCGCAAAATACGCTGTGTGAGCAGCGTTTGGCTTTGGCCCTGCTGCGGGAGCGTGGCTGCGGTTTGCATGCGCAGGGCATCAACCAACAAATCCACGGCATCGCTTTGCAGTTTCTGAACGGTGAAACTATCGAGCTGCGGCAGGTGCGTTGAAATCTGGGTGAACAGCGTAGTCGCGAGTTGCGTTGCGCTGTGCGAGCCCGAAACGGCGACAGCAGTGGTGGATTCTGCCTCAGAGAAGCGTTCCAGCAGCGTCTTACGCGGCAGGGTCAGAACGAGCTGTTGGTAATCGCCCTCAAAAATAAGGCTGTAGGGCCGGGTGACATCGTAGAGAGCGAACTCGCCTGGATTGAGGGTCGCTGTCCGGCCGGCTTGTATGACGTGGCCTTGGCCTGTGAGCTGCATACTGACAAGGAAGCAATCATCATTGGAGCGCGATATCCGAGATTTATCCCGAACAACGCGCTGCGGCCGAGACCACACGTTGGAGTAGCGCATGTCGCCTGCATCGCGGCTGGTGATTTCGCCTTCGAAACTATCTTTTGCTGCATTTTCGCAGTTTAGGTCGACAAAGGTTTGGCACACATAATCGCGCCAAAAACTCAGTTTTTGTGCGTAATTCAGGTCTCGTGTTGACAGTGTGACGGTCTCTGTCATCCGTCTGTCCTCTCCGTCTCCTCACTCTTTTTATCTGCACCCTGTGCCGTGCGAGTCAACATTGTTTGCCGCTTGGGGCCAGACATTTGCCGAGGATGGGCGCACCATGCAACCGTTGCAAGACGCCTCTGGGTAGGTTTCTACTCAACACATATTTGGAGAATTTTCATGGCATATGCCCCCTTCAAAGCCGCTGCAGTTCAAGCCGCGCCTGCCTTTCTCGATGCAGCAGCGGGTGTAGAAAAGGCCATTGGCCTAATGGAGGAAGCTGCCGCCAATGGAGCCAAGCTGATTGCTTTTCCAGAATGCTGGATTCCAGGCTATCCTTGGTGGGCTTGGCTCGACAGCCCGGCTTGGGGGATGCAATTTGTCGCTCGTCATTTTGAGAACTGCTTGGAATCAGACGGCCCGGAAATCAAAAAACTTATCGAAGCAGCACATGCGAATGACATAACGTTGGTCCTGGGATTTTCTGAGCGCAGTGGCGGCAGTCTTTACATTGCCCAGCTGTTTGTTGACCCCGGTACAAACACCGCTTTTACGCGCCGCAAGCTCAAGGCGACTCACGTGGAGCGGACGATTTTTGGCGAGGGCGATGGCAGTGATTTCATCGTCACAGAGACATCCCTAGGCCGCGTTGGCCAGTTGTGCTGCTGGGAACACGTCAATCCCCTCAACAAGATGATTATGTTCTCTCAGTATGAGCAAATCCATGTTGCCTCATGGCCCAGTTCCACCCTCTATGACGGCAATGCCTATGCCTTGGGGCCTGAAGTCAATATGGCGGCCAGCCAGATATATGCGGTTGAAGGCCAATGCTTCGTCCTCGCCGCCTGGGGCCTGGTGAGCGATGAGATGCAGGCCATGCTGTGCGACACGGATGCGAAGAAGGCGCTACTGCCCGCAGGCGGCATCGGCGCAATGATTTATGGCCCAGATGGCCGCCCCTTGGCAGAGCCGCTGGGCGATGGTGTCGAAGGCCTCGTCTATGCAGACATAGACCTCAGCCAAATTGCGCTGGCGAAAGGCGCTGCCGACCCCGTGGGGCACTACTCCCGGCCAGACGTTGCTCGGCTTTGGTTTAATCCCAACCCGGGGCGTGTTGTCGAAAAGGCGCCGCCGCATGCCGTGCCGACGGATGACATGGTTGGTGAGCTGGATACGGCTGAGGGCGTGCTGGACGAAGCCGCCGAATAAGTGGGGCGCTGACGGAGTTTTCTGTTAGCTTGCTGCTGCCTTGATGAAGCCGCCGCGATAGTAGACCAGAGGCGAGGCCTCGTCCCCTTTTAAGATGCGTACCCCACGACCGATGATGATGTCGTGTGTTCCTGCGGCGTGGCGGTTTTCAACAATGCAATCAATGAAGACTGGAGCACCCGCGATGTGCGGTGCACCGCCTTCAAGCCCGCCATAGTCCAGGTCTTCAAAGCGTTCCTCATCGGGCGCGGTGGCAAAGCGCATGGCAAGGTCGCCGCCGGTTTCCGCCAGGATGTGGACGCCAAAAACACCGGCTTTTGCCACCGGGGCTGATAGGGGGTTTTCTTTGTTGATACACACCAACAACAGTGGAGGCTCTAAAGCAACGGAGCAGAAGGAACTGACTGTGGACCCAACAGCGTCCTCGCCGTCCCAGCTGGTAACCACGGTCACGCCGGACGGAAACTGTCCCATGGCATCACGCCACTCTTCGCTGGAAACCTGTGGTGTATCGACCGTGTCCGCTGGCCCTGATACTGCCATAAAGTTTGACCCTTGTGTTTTAACTTCCGCCGACAGCTATAGGCTGCTTTAGTGCGCGATGAAAACAGCCTTGTGGCGTTACATGATAGATTTACACGCAGGGGAGGGGGGACGCGTCGACGCAGTGATTTTCGATTGTGATGGCGTTCTGGTGGATTCAGAGATCATAGGCTTGGAGGAATCCGCTGCTTTCCTGCGCACGCATGGGCTGGATTGGTCGCCTACAGAGCTGATTGAGCAATTTTCCGGCATGCGCGACGATCAGCTTTTCGCAGTTTTGACTGAGGCCTATGTGGAGGCCAACGGTGCGCCGCCACCAAAGGATTTTTTCGAAGAGCTTTACAACCAACGGCGTTTGTCGCCCACGCCGTTGGAAGCAATTGCGGGCGCTGAAACGGCGGTGGCTGGGCTTAAAGGACCTGTTGCAGTTGCATCGTCATCAGCAACGGATCGTCTCGAAACCAAATTGAAGCACACGGGGCTGTGGGCGTTGTTTGAGCCCCATGTCTATTCCGCTGACCGTGTTGATCAAGGCAAGCCACATCCTGACATCTATCTCTATACTGCAGATAAATTAGGCCAGACGCCAGCGCAGTGCCTTGTTGTTGAAGACAGTGTGAATGGCGTGCGCTCCGGGGTGGAGGCTGGTATGTCGGTCTGCGGATTTACCGGCGGCGGGCATAGCTATGAAGGCCATGCTGCCCAGCTCCTTGAGGCTGGCGCCGCGTGGATTGCCCGGGACTTCGCGCAGTTTACAGCGCGGCTGAAGGCGCAAGACTCCCACTAAGTGGATGTATCCCCTAAAGCTCTAGACGAGAGAGCTACGCGCGGCCATCTCATAGCGCAAAACGAGGGATCTATGGCAAATCTTGCATGTGTTGGCGCTGGTAATGTTGGACGGGCTTGGGCCATTGCGTTCGCGCGCGGCGGTCATGCCGTAAGGCTCTACGACCGTGACGACGACGCGGTCCAGCAGGCCTTGGTCTTGATCGGTCAAAATGTAGATGATTTGAAATCGGCGGGGCTAGTGGGCGAGGATGACCTCCTGCTTGATCGAATTGCGATTGCACCTAGCCTTGCGGCCGCAGTGGATGGCGCTGTTCATGTGCAAGAATCCGTGAAAGAAGATTTGAGCATAAAATGCACTGTGTTTGAGGAAATTGATTCGCTTGCGCCGCCTGATGTGGTCATTGCCAGCTCGTCCTCTGCTTTTCTGAGTTCACAATTTGTGGGGGGCACGCAGCATCCATCACGTTGCTTGGTCGCCCATCCCTTTAATCCGCCTTATCTGATTCCCTTGGTTGAACTCTGCGGTCATCCCGGCACTGATCCAGATCTCTTGGAACGCACCCAGGCGCTGATGGTCAGCAGCGGTATGTCGCCTATTGTGCTCAAAAAGGAGATCAAGGCCTTCCTCCTCAACAGGCTGCAGTCTGCTGTCTTGTCGGAAGCGATGTTTCTTGTCGGCGAAGGCTATTGTAGCGCGGAGGATCTGGACCGTGCGATGTCCGACGGATTGGGCTTGCGCTGGTCTTTCATGGGGCCGTTTATGACAGGGCACCTTAATGCATCAGGTGGCTTTCGCGATTATGTCCGGTTGTTGGGGGACGCCTTTCAATCCACCAGCAAGGAGCTTTGCCGCGACTATGATTGGTCACCCGCGCTTGTCGACACGGTGGCCAACGCGATGGAGGCGAAGATTCCGGCAGATCGGGTCTCCCAAGGCCAACGCTGGCGCGATAGAAGGCTGATGGCGCAGCGTCTCCACAAACGAAGCCAACCTGGTTTTACTGATGAGCGCTAGGTCTTAGGGCTTGTGAGAGCAACATTGAGGAAGGGCGGACGCATATGGATGACTTGGGTTTCTTTCATGGCTTCTCAGAGGATGCGCTTCACTTTTTAAGCGACCTCAAGGCAAACAACACGCGCGATTGGTTTGCGGCCCACAAAAAGACCTACGAGGCTGACGTTAAAAACCCAGCGAAGGCCTTTTGCTCGGCTATGACACAGGCGCTGCATGCCCATACCGGAACGCTTCACAGCGCCAAGGTGTTTCGCATCAATCGCGATATTCGGTTTACGAAGGATAAGACGCCCTACAACGCGCATCTACATATCCTATTTCGCAAGGAAGGGGCTCCAACAGCGCTTTTCTTTGGCTTGCAGCCCGATAATCTGGTCCTCGGTGCGGGTTTGTTTAAATTCGAAGGTGATCAACTCAACGCGTATCGCCAAGCGGTCGCGGGGCCACGCGGCCCAGCATTACAAGAAATTCTGGATGCCTTTTTGGCTGATGGCGCACGGCTCAATGCGCCGCCCCTAAAGCGCGTACCAAGCGGATTTGATAAGGACCATCCGCGCGCCGAACTGCTCAAGCGCAAAGGTCTGGCGTTATGGCTAGATCAAGACCCCAGACGTGCGATGGAGGAAACGCTGGTTGAGCAGACGCTTGCCAGCTATGCCCGGTTTGCCCCTCTCAACGACTGGCTAGAGCAAAGTCTCTAAAGCTCTTTAAGAAACGTTGAGACGCTAGTGGAATTTGAGTTTCGGACGCACAACCCGATTGAAATGCGATACCACAATTGTGAAGACGCCGCGCAGCCATCCGTGGATGGCAATCAGGTGCATTTGATAGAGCGATACATACATGAAACGCGCTGCGCGCCCTTCAACGCTCATCCCCTTGCCCATCAGGTTGCCCATGAGCATGCCAAGCGTTGAAAAGCGCGAGAGAGAAACGAGTGACCCACGATCTTGATAGACAAAAGGCTTTAGTTTCTTGCCATTTATCATGGCGCGAATGTTCTTAAACACGGTCTCCGCCATTTGGTGGGCCGCTTGGGCGCGTGGCGGAATAGGCCGGTCCGCGCCGTCTGGAATGAAGCAGGCACAATCGCCAATGGCAAAGATGTGCTCATCGCGCGTTGCTTGCAAAGTCGGCTGAACCACCAGTTGGTTGTTGCGGCCTGTTTCCAGGCCAGCGATGCCTTTTAAGAAGGCAGGGGCCTTTACGCCAGCGGCCCAGACTTTGAGGGCGGCCGGCACGACAGTACCATCCTTTAAATGCATCGCTTGGTCCGTCACTTTGACCACTTGCGCATTGGTTTGCACATGGACACCCAAGGCCTCTAACTGTGCTTGAGCGGCTTGGGATACGTGTTCTGGCAAGGCTGGCAAGATACGCGGGCCGGCTTCGAGCAGGGTCACTTTCAGGCGCTTTTCATCAAAGACTTCAAGGCCGTAGTGCTTTAGCGCACTGGCTGCGTTATAAAGCTCAGCAGCCAATTCAACTCCCGTTGCTCCGCCGCCAACGATGGCGATTTCAACATCCTGCTCAACGCCAGGCGCAAACATCATGGTGCGGGAAACCCGCAGGCATTGATTGAGCAATTTTTGTCGGAAACGGTCTGCTTCGCCGCGGCTTTCTAGGAAGAGGCAATGGTCGGCAACGCCGTCGACACCAAAATCGTTGGCAACCGACCCGACGGCAATCACCAGATAATCATAGCGAATGCGATGTTCGCCCATGATTTCATCGCCGTTTTCATCCAAAATCGGGGCTACAACGACCTGACCATTATCCCGGTCTATGTCTTTCAAGGTACCTAAAAAGAACCGGTATTTATTGACATGGCCGTGGCCGCGATAGCCCACCTCGTCCAAATTGGCATCGAGCGACCCAGCGGCGACTTCATGTAGCAAAGGCTTCCAGATATGGGTGGAGTTGCGTTCCAAAAGAATAATGTCGAACGCCTCGCGGCCGAAGGTGCGGCCCAGCCGTGTCACCAACTCAAGCCCGCCCGCGCCGCCGCCGACCACAACAATCTGCGTCTTCTGCGCAGTTGCTGCTGGCGGTGTAGCGGTTGGCTGCGCTGTATCTAGCAACGCTTGCGTCTGTCTCAGTGGCTGGTTCATAAAAACCCCTGACCAATATGTAGTATACGCCCGGGACAACCAATAGGTTCAGTTAAACTGCTTAAACGAGCCTTTGTTTGACTTCTTATGATGGCCATGGGACATCGGCAAAAGTCTGTTCATTTTAGATTAAAATGTTGTCGTGGAAGAAGAGACAGAGTTTGAGCTTTGACAGTAAAGGGGCGCACAATGCAATCGAAGCAATCGAAGTCAATTTTCATCATCATCTTTAGTGCTATCGGTCTCACCGCCTGTGGCGGGGGGTCAGAAGAGCAGGCTGTGTTGGCCTCTGCATGTGAGCAGGGTGGGGAGCGCAAAGATGTTTGCGATTGCATGGCGGATAAGTTCGCCAAGAATGTCACCTCAGAAGACATGACCTTTTTCGCAGAATTCCAGCAGAATATTGGCGCGGAAATTGAGAGTGGGAAAAGCGAGTTCCAAGTGATGATTGACCTGGGCAATTCTGATTCTGAGACGCTAGGCCGCGTTACCCGGCTCGGCGAGCGGTGGAAAGAGATGCGCTCGCAGTGTTTTAACAGCTAGTCTGCTACGCTAAGCCTTGGCTTGCTTAAAGGCTGGCCAAGACATCCGCACGGCGGGGCGTGCCCGCTTGTGCTCCAAGCTGCGTGGTGGCAAGTGCGCCGCATATGCAAGCGGCATTCAAGGCCTGGCTGGGCGTTTGGCCTTCTGCGAAAAACACAGTTAGCGCCGCAACAAAGCAGTCGCCCGCACCCGTGGTATCCACCACACCAACGGTTGGGGCGGGCGATTTGGCGATTTCAGTGCCATTTTCAAGCAGCACCGCCCCTTTGCTACCCAGCGTGAGGGCTACCAGCCCCTGATGAGCCGCGAGCGCCTCGGCGTAATAACTATGCTCAATTTCATTGACGATAAGGAGGTCCGTCCTGGCGAGCAGCGCTTCCGGCAGCGGTTTGACAGGCGCTGCGTTGATGCACAGTTTTGCCTCACTTTGTTCAGCAGCTTTCAAGATAGTTTCCGGATTGATTTCCAGTTGGGCGATTATCCAGTCGGCGTCAATTTTGGGCGCTAAATCTGGAGTGTAAAGGGCGTTTGCGCCGGATGCGACCGCGATTTGGTTCTCCCCATCATCGGCCACATTGATGAAAGCGGCCCCTGTCTTCGCCTCTGTTTGGATGAGGCGTTGGCTCACGTCGACGCCTTCGGCTTTGAGATTCTCCAAGGCCGCGTCCGCATAGGGGTCATCGCCAACGCTTGCGTAGAGTGTGACGTCGGCGCCCAGTTTACGCGCCGCTAAAGCTTGATTGCCGCCTTTGCCGCCGGGGGTGGTGAAGAAATGGCCTTCGCTGACGGTCTCGCCCGCCACTGGCAGCCGCGCTGTGCGGATGACGAAATCCAGATTAACCGAGCCTAGAACGGCGATTTTTGGGGGTGTCATAGTTGCTGTAGCTCTCCCTGCTTACGGGGCTATCCTTGCGCATGGCCACCCAAAATGCGAGACTTTCTGCTATGGTTGAACCCGCTGAAATCATTCTGCCGCGCACACACGGGGCGCTGTCTGTCGGCGTAAAACACCTGGATGGCCAGAGCCGACTGAGCCGTTTACGACAGGAGGGCGCTTACAAAGCGTTTTTCCCGCAGGTCCATAGCGGCGGCCCGCTTGAGGCCGTGCTTGTGAATACCAGCGGTGGGCTGACCGGCGGGGACAGCATGTCCTGTGATGTCACCGCCCATGCGGGTTCTAGAGTCATGGTGACGCCGCAGGCGTCCGAAAAGATATACAAATCGCTTGGCCCAGATGTTCGCGTCAAAAACAAGCTGACCGTTGAACCGAGCGCCACGTTGCTGTGGTGCCCGCAAGATACCCTGATGTTTGAGGGTGCCCGCCTCCATCGAAATCTCTCGGTGGATATGGCGCCCGATGCGACGCTAGTTCTTTTGGAGAGCATCACCCTAGGCAGAACAGCGCGCGGAGAGCAGTTTGATGAAGGGTGCCTGAAAGATTGCTGGCGCGTGCACGTGGACGGCGCATTGGTGCATGCGGAAGCGGCGACTCTTGATGGCAATTTGCGGGCAAAGGCGTGTCTTGCGGGCATGCAGGCTATGGCAACACTTCTCATAATCGGTCCCCAGGCAGCCAATTTGCCTAAGACATTGGTCGAAGATTTGGGCATTCACGCAGCCCTCTCGCACTGGACGGTTGCAGGAACCGACAAGACCGTCATACGATGTATCGCGCCAGACAGTTATCGGCTTTGGCCCGCGCTTGGAGGGATTTTAGCAGCGTTGAAGGTCGATATGCCGCGCGTTTGGCGTTTGTAGAGGAGGGACCATGCATTTATTGCCGCGGGAAAAAGACAAGCTTCTCATCTCCATGGCTGCCATGGTGGCAGAGCGGCGCCTGAAACGCGGTGTGAAACTCAATCATCCGGAAGCCATTGCTATCATCACCGACTATGTGGTCGAAGGCGCGCGCGACGGGCGCAGCGTTGCAGACCTCATGGAAGCCGGCGCCGCGGTTTTAACGCGCGGCCAGGTGATGGAGGGCGTTGCGGATATGATTGAGAATATTCAGGTGGAAGCCACCTTTCCGGATGGTGTAAAGCTTGTGACTGTGCATAATCCTATTCGTTAAACGCTTTGGAGAGGGACAATGAAAATTAATGCAATTCTAACCGCAGCGGCGGCACTGACGCCTGTATCCGCTTTGGCGCACCATGGCGACCACGCGCAAATGGGCCTGCTGGAAAGCATCAGCCACGCGATTGTGAGCCATGCTGCACAAGGCGCTTTGGCGCTTGGCTTGGGCGTTGGCGCATCTCTATTGGCGCTGCGCGTAACCCGTAAAGCACGGGGCTAAGCCTTCAATGCGGCCGGGCGAGGTATTCCCTGCGCCTGGCGAGATTGAGCTCAATGCTGGGCGAGAGACGGTCACTCTCAAGGTGACCAATACGGGCGACCGCCCTGTCCAGGTGGGCTCCCATTACCATTTCTTTGAAGTCAATCCGTCGCTTGACTTTGACCGGGCTGCCGCGCGCGGCTTTCGGCTCAACATACCGGCGGGAACAGCCGTTCGCTTTGAGCCAGGCCAGGCACGCGATGTGACCTTGGTGAAGCTGGCAGGTGGCCAAACAGTTTACGGCTTTAGAGCCGATGTGATGGGTCCCTTATGATTTCCCGCGCCGACTATGCCGCCATCTATGGCCCCACGACCGGCGACCGCGTGCGTCTGGCGGACACCGCGCTCATTATCGAGGTGGAACGCGACCTGACCATCTATGGTGAAGAGGTCAAATTCGGCGGTGGCAAGGTTATCCGCGACGGCATGGGCCAGTCTCAAGTGACGCGTGCAGATGGTGCGGTCGATACCGTTATCACCAATGCGCTCATCGTTGACTATACCGGTATCTATAAAGCTGATGTGGGCCTGAAAGACGGCGTCATCGCTAAGATTGGCAAAGCGGGCAATCCCGATATCCAGCCCGGCGTCGACATCATTATCGGCCCCGCAACCGAAATCCTCGCAGGCGAAGGCAAAATCCTGACCGCAGGGGCTTTTGACAGTCATATCCATTTCATTTGCCCGCAGCAGATTGAAGAAGCGCTGATGAGTGGGGTCACCAGTATGCTGGGCGGCGGCACAGGGCCCAATCATGGGACGCTTGCCACCACGTGCACGCCGGGGCCCTGGCATATTGGCAAAATGCTGCAAGCCGCTGACGCTTTCCCCATGAACATTGGCCTGTCCGGCAAGGGCAACGCGTCGCTGCCCGCAGCGCTCGAGGAGCAAGTGTTGGCTGGGGCCTGCGCTCTAAAGCTGCACGAAGACTGGGGCACGACGCCTGCCGCCATTGATTGTTGCCTTGGCGTGGCAGATGCGCGTGACATCCAGGTGATGATCCACACCGATACGCTCAATGAATCTGGCTTTGTGGAATCCACTATCGAGGCCATTGGCGACCGGACGATCCACGCCTTCCATACCGAAGGGGCAGGGGGCGGCCATGCGCCAGACATCATCAAAGTCTGCGGCCTTGCGAACGTTTTGCCTTCGTCGACCACCCCGACCCGGCCCTTCACGCAGAACACAGTGGCGGAGCATCTCGACATGCTCATGGTCTGCCATCACCTGGATAAATCGATCCCGGAAGACATCGCCTTTGCCGAAAGCCGCATCCGCCGCGAGACCATTGCGGCAGAAGATATCCTGCACGATCTGGGCGCCTTTTCCATTATCGCCTCAGACAGCCAAGCCATGGGCCGCGTGGGCGAGACTATCATCCGGACCTGGCAAACGGCTGACAAAATGAAGCGCCAGCGTGGGCCGCTTGAAGGCGATCCGGATACGTCCGACAACGCCCGGGTAAAACGCTACATAGCCAAATACACCATCACCCCCGCCATTGCCCAAGGCATGTCGGCCCATATCGGCTCCATCGAAGAAGGCAAGCGCGCGGATTTGGTCCTCTGGTCCCCGGCCTTTTTTGGCGTCAAGCCAGACATCGTCATGCTGGGCGGTATGGTGGCGGCTGCGCCCATGGGCGATCCCAATGCCTCCATCCCCACACCGCAGCCCGTCCACATGCGGCCCATGTTTGGCGCTTATGCAGGCGCGCAAATATCGACCAGCGTCCCCTTCGTCTCCAACGCAGCGCATGACGGCGGTATCGCGTCTGACCTCGGCCTGGCCAAGGCGCCACTGCCGGTCGAAAAGACGCGCGGCATTGGCAAAGCCGATTTGACGCTCAACGCTGCTCTGCCGACCATTGAGGTCGACCCGGAGACCTACGAAGTGCGCGCGGATGGCGAGCTGCTTACCTGTCAGCCTGCAGAGGTCGTCCCCATGGCACAGCGCTATTTCCTTTACTAGGCGGTAAACTCATACATGGAGATGCCCGTGACGCGGCGAGAAACGAAGCCTGGCAAGGAGTTAGGAGCGGCGCGATGCCATAGCATCGCAACCGACGACGCGACGCAGTCCAGGCGTCGTTTCTCGCGCGCCGCTAAAGCGGTGGACCAAAGACGCCTTTTGGGTGTG
>ERZ1740067.1419-NODE-1419-length-16476-cov-7.474636_pt1 | contig 16476 bp, 14 predicted proteins | sample MGYA00581736_ERZ1740067 | MGnify/ENA primary metagenome ERZ1740067 (study PRJEB43018, sample SAMN04849236) | marine metagenome | isolation source: floating plastic debris | place: Pacific Ocean | collected 2008-08-27 | study: EMG produced TPA metagenomics... | reverse complement strand
ATAGGCCTTTTGGGCAGCGGTGCGCGGTGCGACCAGTTTCTTGCGGGTCTTGATCTCGATCCGATTGCCGACGGGCATTTCGAGCTGATCGCCGTCGCGGGTGCCCGTGCCTTCTTCGGCACGGCCCATGCGCAACTCTCGGTCGACATCGGCAGGCTCCACGTCCTTGCCCGCCTCGAGCCGGAGGTAGAGCGCGTTCAGCACCTCTTCGGCGCGCTTCTGCGCCCCCTCCTCCCCCATCACGGCCAGCACGTTGCCGCGGCGCACGATCTGCACGCCCAGCATGCTTTCGATGGCTGTCAGGTGCTGGTCATAGGGGCCGCACAAGTCAATCAGCAGGCGATTGTCGGGGAATTCCACAACGGTTTCGCGGGTCGCTTGATCGAGGGTCAATCATTGCTCCTGAGTCTGTGCCTGAGCGGAGCGTCACACCTTAGGATCGAAGGTGCAACGGTCCTGCGGGTCATTTCGTCAAAATGAAACAATAAAGGCCGGGGCGCAGGGTGCGCTCCGGCCTTTGATATGTGCGTGTTCCGCAATTTAGATCGGGTCGCCGATCGCGCTGGTGGCACCGCCTTTGAAATCGCCCACGGTTTGCGTGGGCGGTGCAACGCCGGAACAGACCGGCTTGCCGTATTTATCCAGCCGTGCCGACAGATAGCCTTCGACGCCGTCGTCGATGATCCAGTGGTCGCAACCGTTGGGATCGACCCAGATGCCGGCTTGCAGCTGGCTCAGGTCCTTGGTGTCGAAACCGCGGTCGATGGTCTTGTCCGGGCCCGTTTCACGGAACTGTCCGTCTTCGCAGGCAGCCAGGCCCAGGGCCGCGCCGAGGATGGTCACTGTTTTGATGAGTTTCACTGTCCCGTCCTCTTCAGCGAATGCAGATGATTTCGACGCGGCGGTTCTTGGCCCGTCCTTGCGCCGTCTGGTTCGATGCAGCCGGCAGGCGTTCGCCATAGCCGCGCACATCCGCAATCCGCGCGCCTGACTGTTGCGCCACGGCTGCAACCGAATTGGCCCGGTTCAGCGACAGGCGCAGGTTGTAGGCGTCCGAGGCGCGGCTGTCGGTGTGACCGGTGATGATGTAGCTGGTCGCATCCGCTTGCTGGAAGAACTCCGCCAGGCGCTGTTTACCCTGCGGGTGGATGCGCGCGCTGTCGGTGGCAAAGAACTGGTCGGAGTTCATCACACCGCAGGTATTGCCCCGGCGGCAGACCGGAATGCCCTTGCGGTTGACATGCGGCGTCATGTAGCCCTCGACGCCGTCATCCATCACCCAGTGCTCGCACCCGTCCGGGTCGACCCAGATGGTCGGAATGTACTGTCCGCCGTCGCGTCCGGATTGCGACGCCGTCTGCGCTGCAACATCCGTGGCTGCCACGGACACCATCGTCAGCGCCACTGCTGCACCACACACTGTCCTGGCCGCTTTGGAAAAGGTATTAACCACAGCCTTGTCCTTTTGTTGTTTCCCCCGCGGGCAAACCTGGTTGACGCAAAACCATGCGCCACGTGCCCACCACACTGCGAAAAGCGTAAGGAAGTTTTAACCTTCTGTGAAGGAGTTTTTACCAGATATAGTGTGCCTCAGGCACCTTCGGCCCATAAAACGGGTGCTTGGATCCCGCAACGCAAGCGATGCGTGTGGTCAGGCCAGTGTTCCGGCCAACGAGTTTGCGCCAGCCTCGACGATTCTCACCGGCGCGATCTGTCCGATCTGCAACCTGGGGTCGCTCACATGCACGGCATGCAGGTAATCGCTTTTGCCGACCATCTGCCCGTCGAGGCGCCCCAGCTTTTCAAACAGGACGTTCACAGTGCGGCCCACCATCCGCTCTTGCACCTGCCGTTGCTGGCGGGTGATCAGGGCCTGCAAGCGCTGCAGCCGGTCGTCCGCCGCGTCCGGCGCGACCTCGGCCCGTTCGGCGGCAGGTGTGCCCGGGCGCGACGAGTATTTGAAGGAATAGGCATAGCCGTATTCCACAGCCTCGATCAGATCGAGCGTGGCCTGAAAATCCTCTTCGGTCTCTTCCGGAAAGCCGACGATGAAATCGCCGGACATCAGGATGTCAGGACGCGCTTCGCGGATCCGTTCGATCAGCCGCAGATAGCTGTCGGCGGTGTGACTGCGGTTCATCCGTTTGAGGATGCGGTCGCTGCCCGACTGCACCGGCAAGTGCAGGTAAGGCATCAGCTTGTCGCAGGTGCCATGCGCCTCGATCAGATCGTCGCTCATGTCGTTGGGATGTGACGTGGTAAAGCGGATGCGTTCCAGGCCATCGACCTTGTCCAGATCCCAGATGAGCTGAGCCAGCGTATAATCCGACCCGTTCGGACCGGCGCCATGATAGGCGTTGACGTTCTGGCCCAGCAGCGTGATCTCGCGCACGCCGCGGTCGACCAGATCACGCGCCTCGTCGAGGATGCGGGCGGCGGGGCGGCTCACCTCGGCCCCGCGGGTATAGGGTACGACGCAAAAGGCGCAGAACTTGTCACAGCCTTCCTGCACGGTCAGGAACGCCGTGGGGCCGCGCGACGCTTTGGGCCGGGATTTCAGGCGCTCGAACTTGTCCTCTTCGGGAAAATCGGTGTCGAGCGCTTTGGCGCCTGCCGCCACCTGCGCCTCCATCTCGGGCAGGCGGTGGTAGCTTTGCGGGCCCACGACCAGATCGACCATGGGCTGGCGGCGCATGATCTCTTGCCCCTCGGCCTGCGCCACACAACCGGCCACACCGATCTTGAGATCGGGCCTGTCGGCCTTGAGGCCTTTGTAACGCCCCAGTTCCGAATAAACCTTTTCTGCAGCCTTTTCCCGTATGTGGCAGGTGTTGAGCAGGATCATATCCGCGTCATCAGGCGATTGTGTCTGTTCGTAACCCACGAGCGCCTCGGCCATACGTTCGCTGTCATAGACGTTCATCTGGCAGCCATAGGTCTTGATAAAGAGCTTTTTGGGCGCGGTCATGGGCGGCTCGCATATCGGTTGGGGATCGAGTGCGTGCCCTAACAGGCGGCCTGCAATCTTGCAATGCAGGTGCGATTGACCGCATTAAGGGACCCGAGGCAGGCAATGGGCGCGCGGATGAAGTTCGACAGTCTTGACGCATATCTGAGATCGGCAGACACGGTGCCCAAAAAGGGGCCCGTGGCCGTCATCGTGGCCGAAGATGAGGCCGAGGTGGACACGACCGTGCGCCATCACCAGCAGGCCGGGTTCGCGCATATCGTGGTCTTTATGCCGGCCACCTTTGCCCTGCCCCGCGACCTCGAGATGGAGGTCGCACATGTCGTGCATGACACGCGCGAGCCGGATGCGGTGATGTCAGCTGTCAATGGAATGATCCGTGCAGTGCCTGCGGGCACGTGGATGTATTACTGCTACAACGCCGAGTACCTGTTTTTTCCGTTTTGCGAGACGCGCAGCGTGGGCGAGATGCTGGCCTTCCACACCGAAGAACGGCGCGCTGCGATGTTGACTTACGTGGTCGATCTCTATTCCGACGATTTGTGGGCGCACCCCGATGCCGTATCGCTGGAGCGGGCGCATCTTGACCGGTCGGGCTACTATGCGCTGGCGCGGCCAGATCCGGTCACGGGTCACCCGAAAGAGCGGCAGCTGGACTTTTTCGGCGGGCTGCGCTGGCGGTTCGAAGAGCATGTGCCGGTGGCACGGCGCAAGATCGACCGGATTTCACTCTTCAAGACCAGGCCGGGGCTGAAACTGCGCGCGGATCACACGTTCAGCGACGAGGAATACAACACCTATTCCTGTGAGTGGCACCATAACCTGACGGCCGCCGTGTGTTCGTTCCGCACGGCCAAGGCGCTCAAGCTGAACCCCGGCAGCACGTATGACATCCAAAGCTTCAAATGGCACAACTCCGCCCCGTTCGAGTGGCATTCGCGCCAGTTGCTGGATCTGGGGCTGATGGAACCCGGGCAGTGGTTCTGATCCTGAACGGGCCGGGGTGCGCGATGGCGTTGTCGCGGCAGGCAGTCGGCGGTGCACTGGATTTGATCTGACGCTGCGTGATCACGCAGCTTTGCGCGACCGGACCCCGCGCAACGTCAGCAACCCGGCGATGACAAGGCCGATGAGGTCGGTGCGCCAGTCACCCGAAATCATGCAAACGGCGCCCACCAGCAGGACCAGCCGGATAAGCCCGGGCGCAGGCCCCATGAACCAGGCCTGCACCGCACCCGCCAGCATGTAGACGCCCAGCAGCGCCGTCATCAGATTGCGCAGGCTCACATACCAGGGCGCTTCCATCAAAAGCCCGGGGCTGTAGAAGAACATGAAAGGCACGATAAACGCCGCGAGCCCCACCTTGAAACTGGTGATGGAAGTGCGCATCGGCTCCGACCCTGCGATGGCCGCACCGGCATAGGCCGCCAGCGCCACCGGCGGTGTGATTGCCGAGACCACCGCAAAGTAGAAGACAAAGAAATGGGCGATGAGCGGTGTGATCCCGATCTCGATCAGTCCCGGCGCAACGACTGACGCGGCCACGGCATAGGCGGCGGTCGTGGGCATCCCCATGCCAAGGATCACCGAGATCATCATGGCAAAGATCAGGGCAAGCAGCGTGCTTTGCTGGGCAAGTTCAAACAGCAGGCTCGAAAACCGCGCGCCGACACCGGTGAGGGAGATCACGCCGACAATCAGGCCAGCGCAGGCGCACACCACGATGATCTGCAGCGACATGCGCCCGCCATTGCCCAGCGCTTCGTAAACCTCGCGCGGGCCCATGCGAAAGGGCGTGAACCAGCTGACCACCGCAGCGGAGGCAATGGCCAGCGTGCCCGCGCGGATCACCGAATATCCGCTGAAGAGCGCACCGATCAGGATCACGATGGGCAGAAACAGGTACGCCTGCCGCGCCAGATCGCCAAGCTTTGGCAGCTCATCGGCGCGCATCCCGCGCATGCCGGTGCGGCTCGCCTCGAAATCGACCATAAAGTAGATGGACGCAAAATAGAGGATCGCGGGGATGAGCGCGGCCACCACCAGCTCGGTGTAGGGAATGCCGGTGATCTCGGCCATGATGAAGGCGCCCGCCCCCATGATCGGGGGCATGATCTGTCCGCCCGTCGAGGCGGCAGCCTCGATCGCGCCTGCGGACTGGGGGCGGTATCCAACCTTTTTCATCAGCGGGATGGTCAGCGATCCAGTGGAGACGACATTGCCGGCCGACGTGCCATTGATCATGCCCATCAGCCCGGATGCCAGCACCGATACTTTGGCAGGCCCGCCACGGGCGCGGCCTGCTGCGGCGAAGGCAAAATTCACGAAATAATCGCCGACCTTCGAGCTTTGCAGGAAGGCGGCAAAGATGATGAACAGGATGATGTATGTCGACGAAACAGCCGTCGTTGGCCCCAGCACGCCATTGTCGGTGAAGATGTAGGTAAAGAACCGTTTGGCGTCATATCCCCGATGCTCGAGAAAGCCGGGCATCCAAGGGCCTAGAAACGCATATCCGACAAAGATGGCGGCGATGACCACCAATGTAAGCCCCGCCAGGCGCCGGGTCAGCTCGGCGATGAGCAGCACAATGACAAACGCTGCCCAGCCATTGTTGGGGTCGGCAAAGGGCGTGCCCGCCCGCAGGCGCAGCGACAGGGTGTCGAGGCTGAACAGGATGAAGCCGCAACTGGCCAGTGTCGCCACGATCAGTGCGACATCCGACAGCGGCAATTGTCCCTTGCGCGCAGGGTAAAGCCAGCCTGTCGCAACAGCAATCCCAGCGCCAGATGCCAGCGCCCAGCCGTACACCGCGAGGGTCCAGTCCGGAGGGGCAGCAGCGCCCGGCGCGAGCGTCGCCATCGCAGCCAGCAGGCTGGCCAGCGCAACAGTCGCCAAGGCCAGCGCCAGCCCGCCCAAAATCGCAGACAGCCGTCCGGATGCACCACCGACCGCAGGTCGGATCGACAATGCGGCCGAGGTGCCAAAGCCCAGGATCAGCGCGCCCGCGATGTGCATGATGCGAAACGTCCAGGTTTCCAGCGGTGCGATGTTCAACACATAAAGGTGCCACGCGCTATAAAGCGCGCAGAGCAGAAAACCGACTTTGCCGATGTCGACGCTGGGTGTGACGTCGACCTCGTCACCCGGTCTGGCGTCATTTGGCACCTGTGTTTCAGACATGTTTTGCACCGTGGGCTGAAAACGATGTCACCCCGCCCGTTTCGGGGCGGAGTGCGCCAAGCAGTATTGGTGAGCTGAGGCGTTCAGCCCTCAAGATCATCCGGGATATCGATCCCGTTTTCCTCGAACCATCGGACCGCGCCAGGATGCCAGGGCAGAAACGTGTTTTTGTCCGCATTCTCGGGCAAGGTCTCGACGGCGGCCTTGTGGATCTCGAGCATCCTTGGGTTGTTGCTCATCACGGTGTCGACCACTTCGTAGACAAAGCTGTCAGGCAGGTCGGCATGTGCGATGGCGAAATTCCACATCGACACGCTCAACTGATCTTCGTTCAGCGACGGGTAGAGATCGGCGGAAATCGTGAACTCGGCCACCGGTTGGGCGTCGATCACGGCGCGCTGCTCGTCCGGGGTGAAGCCGAAATAGGTGACGCTGGTTTGCGCATCCAGTTGGCTGAACGCCGGAAAGGGCAAGCCCGCAGCCCACGTGTAGACATCGATCAGCCCGTCCTGCAATTGGCCCGCGAGGTCCGCAGCGCCGCCATTGCGAAACTCCACATCCTTGCCCAGCCCTTCGAGGATACGCGGCCAATACGTTCCGGGTGTGCCGCCTGCGGGGCCGACACCGACAACGGCACCGTCCGGGATATCGGCAAAGCTCGTGATGCCCGAACTTTCGAGCGCGACCGCGTGAAACGCGGTTTTGTACATCGGAAAGATCGCGCGGATCTTGTCGTGCTTGAGGCCCGGCGCCAGCGCGCTGTTGCCGTTGATGGCGTCAAAGGCGGGCCCCAGCGTGACCATGCCCATGTCGAGATCACCCGTTTGCACAAGGGCCGCGTTCTGCACGGGGCCGCCCGTCACTTCGGTGCCGCCAGGCACACCCAGCGCCTCGGACACAAGGTTGGTCCAGCCCGCGCCATAGACGAAATACGTCCCGCCCTGGCTGGCCGTACCGACGGCAAAGCTGTCGGGCCAGTCGCTTCGGTCTTGGGCGGATGCAATCGTCGCGGCCAGGCCAAAGGCGCAGGCCTGAACGACAGTCTTGAGAGATGTCAGTGATCGGGCAGTGGTCATGGTATCCTCCTGTCGTGATGTGCACTCTGCATTGCGGTGCCTTCGCACCCGTTAAGGTAGGGTCAGAAGGGCGCCAGTGAACTCCCCCGAATGGCGATCGGCGGTTCGGCGCGCGTAGAGGGTTGATAGGAATGGTAACGCGCGGGACACAATTTCTTGAACGATGCCGTTCACGTGCGCTCAGGCGTATGATCCGCCGCGCGGGTCCGTGTCAGGCGATGGCGCGTGTGCTGGCGATACCGGCATCAGGCTGGGGCCGGACCGCCGCGCTGATTGCGCCCCGGTCAACGACCAGAACACGGTCGGCCCGTTGGATCAGTGCGGGCCGGTGCGCCACGACAATCCGGGTGATGTCCATCGCCGCGATCCGGTCGGCAAGCGCGTGTTCCGATGTCTCGTCCAGATTGGCCGTGCCTTCATCGAGGATCAGAACCCGTGGGCGACGGTAGAGCGCGCGCGCCAGCAGAACACGCTGTCGCTGACCACCGGACAGGGCCGCCCCCATGTCGCCCACAAGGCTCAGATACCCCATCGGCATCGCGGCGATATCCTCGTGGATGGCGGCAGCGCTCGCGCATTCGATGACCCGGTCCATGTCAATCGCAGGATCGAAGAAGGCGATATTGTCGGCCAACGTCCCCGACAGCAGCGTGTCGTCCTGCAGCACGACGCCCAGCCCGGCGCGCCAGCGCGACAGACCGAATTGCGCAAGCGGCATACCATCCACACGCATCGCGCCCGAAACGGGCGATGCGAGACCCAAAATGAGCTTCAGCAACGTGGATTTCCCAGTCCCCGACGGGCCCGTGATGGCCACGAACTCTCCCGGATCAATCGCAAGGCTGACCTGATCGAGGATCAAGGGATCGGTATCGGCATAGCGGAACGACACGGCATCCAGCGCAACGCCGCCCTGCATCAGCGCATGCGCAGGGTGATGGGCGGGGCGCACCTGCTCGCGCTCGGCCTGAACGATATCGGACAGCCGTTCCAGATGCAGGCCAAGCATGCGGAACTCCATCGCGTACTGGACAAGCGCCACGGCCCGGTCGGCGAATTGCTGGCGGTAAGTCATGAAGGCAAAGAGCATGCCCACCGAAAACCCCGCACCGGTCATCACCATGCGCGCGCCCATGTACACGACAAGGATGGTCTGCAGGCCAAAGATCAGCGTATGGCCGACCGTCAGCGCAATGTCGAACCGGCCCAGGCGGATCCCGGCATTCATCACCTCTGTCAAAAGGTTGCGCCAATCGGTTTCGCGCAGCGCCTCACGGCCGAAAATCTTGATGGTGCGCGATGCGCGGATGCTTTCAAGCAGGTGTGTCTGCTCGGTGGCGCGGGCGGCGATCTCCTCTTCCTCCCGGGCGCGGATCGACGGGTAAAGCACCAAGGACAGCGCCAGGTAAAGCAATGTGGCCGACACAACGATCATCGCGAGCGTGGGCGCGTAGACAAAGATCACGATAGCCGTCACGACCAGCATCAGCGCATCGATCACGCTGGCGACGACAGAATGGGTCAGCGCCGACTGGATCGGCGTGACAGACCCCACGCGCGAGACGATGTCGCCGATATGCCTGCGTTCGAAGAAATTGGCTGGCAGTCGAAACAGGTGACGCACCACATTGCCCGTGATCTGGAACGACAACGTCTGACCAAAGGACAGGATCACCCACCCGCGCAGACCCGTCGTGATCGCGTTGACGACATGCAAACCGGCAAAGCCCACAGCCAGCAGCAGCAGGAAATCCATATCCGCATTGGCAATCGCCTGATCCACCGCCAGTTGCAGAAAGAACGGAAAGGCCAGCGCAGCCATCTGCAGGATCACGGACAACAGCAGAAGGTGCAGTGCCGCGCGTTTCCACCCGGTCATGCGCCCCCAGAGATCGCGCAGCCGTGTCGGCGCCCCGAGCACGGGCGGCTCAAAATGTGTGGTCGGTGTGAGTTCTAGGGCGACACCGGTAAAATGTCGGGCGATTTCATCCCGTGTCAGGCGGCGCACACCTTGGGCCGGATCCGCGATGACAAACCGGCGCCTGGCGGACTTGAGTACGACAAAGTGGTTCATGTCCCAGTGCAGGATCGCGGGCAGCTTGAGCTTGTGAAGGGCATCGGGCTCGAGCCGCAAGGCCCGCGGGGCAAAGCCAAGCAGATCCGCAAAGCACATCAGATCCCGCAGCGTCGCGCCACGCAGAGAGATCCCGAACCGCGTGCGCAAGCCGCGCAAATCCACCGCCCCACCATGCGCCGTGGTGACCATGGCAAGGCAGGCTAGACCGCATTCTGCCGCCTCGGATTGTCGGATCGTCTTCACCGCCGTGCCCCGTCAGGTCCGGGACAGGCGGATTCTCCGGGCACCCGGCCAGCCCGGTCAGGGCGTGCCAAAAGGGCTGGCCGGGGCCGGTTCATGTCACTTCAACCGCAACGTTGCGAACCCGTCGCCGCCACGGGCGCCGCCACCGCCGCTACTGCCAAAGGCATCAGGCTCGGTTAGGGTGACCCGGCTGTCACCCCGTGTCTGCTGATACCAGCGCACCCCGGCGACCCCAGCGGCGAAAATGGCAACCCCCCAAGAGACCAGACCGCCGCCGACGGCGCCAAGCTCTGACGGGTGCAACTCCACAAAATCAAAATTGTCATTCTCATTGGTCATGACTCAAATCCTTGTTTTCGGGACCATCAGGTTCGGTGTGACCCGTATCGGAGATGGTCGTTTGAGTTGGGCCCAGACGCGTGGCCGCGCCTGGACAGGAAGCGCAGTGCGACGTGCGGGCGGAAAGCTTGGTGAGGCGCAAGCCACCGCCCGCACGCGCGTACCGCATACCGGGCACAGCCCGGTTGCAGGTACTCCCTTGCCCCTCAGGGCATGTACGGACGCGACGAAATGCCGGCGAGACAAGCGATCAGGTTCGGATTGTCGGTGCCGCCGCAATGGGCCAGGTCACTGTCGATCGTACGGACGGCGGGCGGTTTGCCCTTGCCGAACCCACGTTTCGGCTTGCCGAGAAAGATCACCGGTTGCCCGGTGACGAACCCACCACTCACCACAGCGATCTGGTTTGCGTTCAAGGGAACGGGGTGCAATCTATCAGCGTCAATCATCGTCAGAACTCCTTTTGCAAAAATAGGGTTTGTGTTGATCCCGTGGGGCCGTCACCAACGCGCCGTTGGCGGCTCCGGTGGGCATATGCCCGGTGGATTGATCGGCGCAGGCCGCAAGGCCGGCCGGGTCAATGGGCCCGTGCGACCAGCGGGGATCAGGCTTGGGTCGCTCGTGGTCATATATGCTGCACTGCCGCCGGAAATTGTGGCCGTGTCGCCATCGCTCAAATCTTGCATTGTTCGGTCTCCAAAAAGAAATGTTTCAAATCGGTCTTGCAGGTATCGATGTGCGCCAGCCTCCTTTCCACGCGCTCAGGGATTAACGTGTCGCCGCCGCCCGCACCGGGTCGAGCAGCAATGACCAAAGTGTGCGCGCCTCAAGGACCAGATCCGCGTTCAGCGTCATGCCCGCCTGCAGCGGCACGGCAGCGCCGTAGGCCGTGACATCTTGGGCCTCGAGGTCTGCTATGACGCGAAACATTGGGGCGGATCCGCCAACATCTTGCGACGGGATCGCCGTTTTCGACACCGCCGTAACCGTGCCGTGCGCGACACCGAATTTCTGATGCGGAAACGCATCGTACCGCATGCGAACCGTTTGCCCGGGCGCCAGGAAGCCCGCCGCGCGCGAGGGCACCCACAGCTCCGCCTGCAAGAGCGCGCCATGCGGCAAGACCGTCATGACCGGCGCGCCCGCATCAAGGTCATCGCCCAGCGGTGCAAGGACCACGCCCACAACACCGTCGAACGGCGCGCGGATCACGCGTTCGCCCGCGCTTTCCGCTTCGACCAGCCGCTGTTCCAGGCTGGCGAGGCGCTCTGCCAACGCGGCGCGCTGCATGGCGGCCTCAACGGTCAGGGCGTCCATTTCGGCCTCGGTTTCGGCAAGTGTCCGATGCGTGCGCGATGCAAGCGCGCGGCGCGCCGCGATGGTTTCCAGCGCGGACAGATACATGTCTTCGTGACGCATGGCCTCCGTCTGTGTCGCAGCACCGCGCACGGCAAGTGCCGCAAGCGTATCGCGTCGCCGGGCGGCGATGGCGACGCGGTCCCCTTGCGTGTCCATTTGTGCTTGGGTGGCCGCCAGTTCGGCCACGAGCCCGTCGCGCCGCGCCATCAGCAGCCGCCGCCGCTCCGCCATCTGGTCCGCGACCAGCGACAGGCGCCGCTTGGTCTGTGCACGTTCCTGCTGCAGATGCGCCAACACCTGACGGTTGGCATCCGCGCCGCTGGCCAGGCCAACATCGCGCGTCAGGGTGAACAGGGGCGCGCCCGCGGCTACCCTGTCGCCAACCGCGGCATGCAGCGTCACCAGGCGGCCTGACGCATCCGCCCGCACATGCGCCAGCCCGCCTTGGGGCAGCAAGCGACCTGTGACCGTTTCGCGCCGCGGATACTCGCCCTGCACCAGCAAAAGCGCCGCCGCGCCCACAATGGCGCACAAAAGCGCGGTAAAAACCCAGCCTGCAAGGCCGGCATCCAGTCGGACCTCACCCTCCAACCGGTGGCGCCGCGCCTGCACAGCCTCAGTGCGAAACAGGGACTGTGTCATGCCTTGGCCTCACAGCGCCCGCGGACCGGGCCGTGCCAATCAGGTGCTGCGCGCCCCACGAGTTCAGCCGCGCGCGCCGACATGGAAGGACCCGAGGTTCGGCGCAGCGCGCATGGCCGTTCTAAGATCGCCGCCGGACACGGCGGCCAGCTCCTGATCGGTCGATGCGCACATGGATGCTATATGCATTAAACAAATCCCTTTTCTTACGCCTGCGCTCAAATCAGACGCGGCGGTGTCGAAAGTGTATCTGTAGCGGGCCCGGCGGTGCATCACCCAGATGGGTGAAGTGCCGCGCCCATTCCCATCACGGCCGCGTCACAAGCGGGCGGCGGAAGGGCTGCACTCCGAGAACCAGTTGGCGACTTGATGCCAAACCTCCGCGGCATGCGAGCCATGGCTCAACTGCCCGGCACCCACGATGCGACAGACCCGGTCGCCATAGTCGGACCGGGCCAGCCGCTCGACCTCTGCGAGCGAAAATGCGTGATCCTCGGTGCCGTGAATGAATTGGATCGGATGCGTCACATCACCAAGCGCGTCGACGCACATGCGATCGTAAAAGGCAAAAAAGTCGTCGGCAACGCCGGCATAGGAAGACTGAAAACTGGCGTTGATCGCCGCAAAGAGGGGCGACTCGGTCGCCGTGCCTTCGAGCGCGCGCAGGTCGGCGGGCGAATGGCGAAAGACCTTTCGCAGCGCCTTTCGAAAGCTGCTGGGTGACGCGTAGCGATTGCGAAATTCCTTGGCCAGACCGCGAAACACCCGCGGCGACACGGCCAGGCGCGCCAGGCTTTCCGCAAACCGGGCATACAGGCTGCGTGTCTGCCGCGGCCCCTGTCGGATCAGGTGCGAAATCAGGCAGATCGCCCGAACCCGCTCGGGATAAAGCGCGGCAAAGCGCAACGCGACAGTCGTGCCAAAGGAATGGCCGATGATCCTGGCCGGGCCGGGCAAAGCGGTCTGCACATAGTCCGCCATGTCGCGGGCGAACCTGTCGACAAGCTTGGGATCAAACGGCGCTTCCGCGCCCACCGAATCGAGATATCCCGGCCGGATCGGCATGATCAGGCGGATGTCGTGACGCCACAACTCCGGCGCCGCACGATTGAGCACCAGCGCGAACATCATGCTGTGAAACAGCACGACGGGCTGGCCCCGGGACGGGCCGCATTCTATCACCCGCAGCAGACGGTCATCACCAAGCCGGTGCACCCGCAACTGCGCCCCTGACGGACAAAAGTCCGCAACGAAATCCTCGGCCACCAAGGTCTGATCGCTTTCCACAGCGCTGAAACGCAGAAGGTGGACCAACTGCCCCAAGACCAGGCGGATCACGTCGTTCTGGCTGCGGCAGTCCAGCTTAAGGCACACAGCCTTCATCTGGCTGCGCTTGGTCTCGAACGAGACGGCATCCTGTGTCGCCGCTTCGCGCAGGCTCAGCCCCGCGAGCACCTGATTGACAACGCGCCGCTCCGCCCCCGTCAACGCGACCCGATAATTAAAGATGTCGAGGACATCGGACACCAGATTGTAGCTGAGGTACAGCACGCGGATATTGACCTCATGCGCGCCCGCCGTCGTCGGATGCGCGGGCGGGACGGCCCAGGCAAAGCTGTCGCTGTCGGCAAAGCGTTTGATTTCACCGGGCTTGATCGCGCCGTGTTTGGTCGCCTGAAACAGGCGCGCGATATCCGCATCCTCGTTCGGATCGCGCAGCAGCGTGGCGCCTGCCTCCGGGTCTGTGCTGATGCCCGCCCGAACAAAACCACCCGAGGCATTGAAATCGATCCATTTCACCGGATCCGACAGCGTCGGAACGGCGCGGTCCATGCGGGTCAAAAACGAAGTGCGCGCGCGAAGCGCATCCTGATCTTCAAGCAGGGAAAAGACGGTCTCAACATCCTTGTGCGCAATCATGAATTGCCACCTATGAAATTGATTTTACGACGGTAATGAGGGGGCATTTCTGAAATTCGGGATGAAACGCCGACGCGAAACACTACCACAGGCTGCAGCCTTGGGTCTACCGCTGCACAGGCGCCGGGATGCGGTGGGGCCCATGGGTGGGCGAAAGGTCGCCGGACGATGCGCCCTATCGCTCAGCGCAGGGCCGGAAACCAGTCGTTGCGCAGCCGGTCGCCCGGTTGCATGCCATGGCCCGGAAACGGCGGGCTTGTGGGGCCGGGCCGATCCACATATCGCGCATCATCGCCCACAAGGCGCAGGCTGAAGGCCCGGCGGCGTGCTGCGCTGCTGTTGCCGCGGGCGCCATGCAGCGTGCGGAAATGGAACGCGACCGCATCGCCGGGCGCCATCTCGAATTCGACGATGCGCATGCCCTCGGCCTCGGGGTCAGGCACCGGAAGGTAGTCGCCTTCGAAGAACGCGTCCTCGGAGACCCAGCGGGTCGGCACCACATCCTTGGGCCACAGATGCGAGCCCGCAACGCAGCGCAATGTCGCCTCGCGCACCGGATCCAGTGGCGACCAAAAGCTGACCGTCTGGCGACCGGACACGAAGTAATAGGGGGCGTCCTGATGCCACGGGGTGGCCATCGACGTCCCCGGCTCTTTGACCAGCACATGGTCGTGGAACAGCTGCACCGTGTCCGACTGCATCAGCTGCGCGGCCACCTGCGCCACATCGGACGCGTCGATCACATCGCGAAACTCGGGAATGCGTTGCCAGTTGCAGTAATCGTCGAAAAAGCGCCCGGTTTCGCCTGCCTTGTCGTTGTTGGAGGCGTAGGGGCCCGGTTCGGCCATGTTGCGCGCGACGCCTGCACGCAACGCGTCGACATGATCGGCAAACAGGCCGCGCACGAGGATCACGCCATCGGCGGCGTAGGCACTCACATCCTCGGCTGTGACGGGCATCACCCTTTACGGCGCAGGCGGATCACAACGTCGACCGACGCAATCTCGGCCCCTTCGGGCGCATCAGGTAGCTGGGCGATGACCAGTTGATCCGACGGTGCATCCGTCAGCTTGGCCTCATCTTCCCAGAAGAAATGCGGGTGGTCGTGGGTGTTGGTGTCAAAGTAGCTTTTTGAGCCATCCACCGTCACTTCCTGCATCAGACCCGCATCGCAGAAGGCGCGCAGCGTGTTGTAGACGGTGGCCAGCGACACGGCCTCGCCTTCGGCCTTGGCCGCTTCAAACAGGCTTTCGGCCGTCACGTGACGGTGCTGGCCATCGCCGATGAGCAGCGCGGCCAGCGTGACGCGCTGGCGCGTCGGGCGCAGGCCTGCCCCGGCAAGCCAGTCGCTGCCGACGCTGTGAGGGTTGGGTGTGTGCACGGTCTTTTCCATCTCGTCTGTTATATAGGGCTGCAACGTCCGCATATTCAATGACAATCACTGCGATGCTCAGCCGGTGCGACCGAAAAACCCAAGCCGCTCGGTGTCGGAAAAGGCCATGCCGGGCCGGTCGTAATGGGACAAGACCGCGACGATGCGCGATTGCGGGCCGGTGATGCGGCTGACGCGGTGCGCCGTATTGACGCCCAGAAAGACGTTGAGCGTGCCCGCAGCCTGTTCCAGTCGCGCGGGCTGCAACCGCCCCTCGAGCAGATCGGAAATGCCTGCGTGGTTCGGATCATCCGCGCCGCGCAGGGTGCGGGCATATTCGAACGTGCCGCCCGCCGTGGGTTCTTGCAAAAGCAGGGTGGTGGTAAAGATCGACCGATCGAAATGCCAGTTGAGCGCTTCGCCGTCGCGGTATTCCAGCACGTTCACACCGGCCAGCGGGTCGTCCATGATGTACAGCCTTGGCTGTTCCATGACGGCCTTAAGGAACGCGATGAACCCTGCATCGTGATAGACCCGGTCCAGCGGTGTGCCTGCCAACTGGTCATGGCACAGCGTGTGATTGGCCGTTTCGACCTTGCGCAAGGCCGGGTGATCCGGCGCCAGACCGTCCACCTCATCCTTGAAATAGATGTTGTGCCAGCGGCTGTGGTGAAAGCTCTCGGTTTTCAGCCGGGGATGGACATGCGCCAGCGTCTCGGACAGCGCGGCATGCGTCAAAAACCCGGGTAGGTTGAACAGCCCGTCGCGTGCCAACCCGGCCTGGGCGTCCGCCACCATGCGCTGCCAATCGGCGCTGTCGGGGCGGTGCAGAGGGTAGCGATCAAGATCGATGTCGGTCATAGCTGTCATGTGACGCGCAGGCAGCCGGGGATGCAAGCCCCCCTGCCCTTGCGCGGCGCGGGCGTGCGGTGCTAGAGGGGCCGGAACCCGCGCGACAGACCACGGAAGGCCAAAATGGCGAATTATCCCACGACGTTTGACAAGAACGACCTTCTGAAATGCGCCCGCGGAGAGCTCTTTGGACCCGGCAATGCGCAACTGCCAGAGCCGCCGATGCTGATGATGGACCGGATCACCGACATCTCGGGCGACAGCGGCGCGCATGGCAAAGGTCACGTGCTCGCCGAATTCGACATCACGCCCGACCTGTGGTTTTTCGACTGCCACTTTCCCGGCAATCCGATCATGCCAGGGTGCCTGGGCCTGGATGGGCTGTGGCAGCTCACCGGCTTCAACCTGGGCTGGCGCGGTTGGACGGGACGCGGCTATGCGCTGG
>ERZ1740067.1418-NODE-1418-length-16488-cov-5.634577_pt1 | contig 16488 bp, 16 predicted proteins | sample MGYA00581736_ERZ1740067 | MGnify/ENA primary metagenome ERZ1740067 (study PRJEB43018, sample SAMN04849236) | marine metagenome | isolation source: floating plastic debris | place: Pacific Ocean | collected 2008-08-27 | study: EMG produced TPA metagenomics... | reverse complement strand
GTCAATCCGCTCAAGGTTATGATCTACAAGGCTTTGGGAAGAGAATTGATACCCATCTGTTATTGTGGTGCCTTGCGGGGGGCAGTCACGGGGGGCTTTTTAAACTTTATGCCTACCTTCACCCAGTCGGCCGCCAAAGTGGCGGTACCAGCCGCGGCTTATGGCGCTACAGGCTGGGGTACCAACTGGTTGGCTATCAAGATGATCTTTCGTCCTTATAAACCTATCAAGATTCCGTTTCTCAAACGACGACTGCCTTTTACTCCTGGAGTGGTGGCCAAAAACAAAGCCCGTTTTGCGCAAAGCATGGGGCGTTTTATTGGCGATAACTTGTTAAACCAAGACGCGCTCAAGGGTAGTTTCTCCAAGAATCAAGACATCATAGAACGTCGCTTTTTGGCCATGCTAGGCAAAAACAGGTACGCATTTTTGGACCAGGTCATTCAAAACAATGAAGGGCTCATTGCGCAAAGATTGGGTAGTAACTTGTACAACTATTTGATTGAGCAAGAACCGCTCATTACGATGGGTATTCAGGGAGTGATTGGCCAATACAAGGATTGGTCGCTGACCGAACTGGATACCACGGGCATTGAAGATCGTTTGATTCAATACCTCAATCGTGATAGCTTTCGACATTCCCTGGAAAGCCTCATTGAGCGTCGTTTAGACAAAACCCGCATCAATAACCCTGCTTTAGATGAAATTTTACCCGAAAGTCTCCAGCAAGGAATGGAGCAGTTTTTAGAAAATGCCATCGAAAAGCAAATTTTAAAACTAGGAGATCAACTCACCACGGATAAAGTGCTTGGGTTGGCCAACTTGCCTCAGCTCGGCAACCGCTTGGACACCCTGCTTGCTCAAGACATCAATGGATTGCTCAAACCCGACCAAAGGCTAAAACTCAAGGGTCAGTTATTTGATTTTTTACAAAAGCAACTTCAAAGCCCTCGCCTAAAAGATTGGGTATTTGAACTCATCAATAAACGAATCAAGGACGAATTTCACGAAGAGGTACAAATCAAAGATTTACTGGGAGGAAAATTGATTCAATTGCTGGAAAATAACCTTAACAGTATACTACAGCAAGTGCTCAAAGTAGGCCTTGACTGGCTGAAAGACCACAAAGAAGAAATCTCGGAACGTGTATACGAAGATGCTTACAACCAAAACTCTTTGGCCTGGACTTACAAGGGTTCTATCAAAGGATCTACCCACAGCCTCATTGAAGAAGGTATTCCGAACTTTTTCGAGAATGAATTTGATGGCATTCGGGAAATCATTCACGACGAAGTAGTAGAGCTAGGAGCCATCAAGGTAAACCAGATTCAGCACGATATTGCGCTTCATACCGAAAACCTCAAAAAGAGAGTCGATGCTGTTTTAAACGATTCTCTGCTGATGTTTAAAATCAGGCAGTTGATTGACGTCATTTTGGACGAACGCATTTTTAAGATTCCAATTCAGCAGTTTCTCAATTCCAATGCTTCCCAATTGGTCAACTACACCCAATCTGTGATTCAACCAGAGTTGAGTCTCGTGTTGACTTTTATAAAAATGCAGCTCAAAAACCCTCAGAACGTCAAGGAAATTGCCCGACCAACTTCTATGCTTTTGGGGCAAATCATTCGCCGTCGCCTGTTTCCAGTACGCCTCAATACCTTGCTGGAAAACTTGGAACCAGAAGTATTTGATGCGTTTATCGAGAAGATTGCTCGCTTTCTAATTCAATCACCTGGTTTTCAAAACCATCAGGGTATTTTGGTAGAGAAGATGGTGGCTCGTGCCAAAACAAAAAAACTGGGAGAAATGCTGGATTTAAACCGGTTTCAAGACGATGTAGCGAAGGCTTTGCACCAGTTGTTGCACGATGCCCACAACAAAGAGGTAATCATCAAAGAATTGGAGCATTTTATTGAGCAAAACCTGAGCAAAATTAGCCAGAGCATTTCTACCACTACCAAAGAATATTTAATCAAGACCCTCACCAAAGGTATTTTTGCGTCGCTGGAAGAAAACATTGCCAAGCTCATTCATTCGGTCAATTTCAAGCAAATCGTAGTGACTGAGATTGAGAACATGCACCCACAGGAACTCGAAAAATTGTTTTATGGTTTTGCGGGTAAGTACTTCAAATACTTGATTGGATACGGATTTGGATTTGGAATTATCTTCGGGCTAGCCATTGATTTTGGCTTGGTAGAAGCCCTCAAGCTCTTTGGAGGGGGGTAAATATAGGTATAATCCCTCATGGGTGGACATTGAATTGAGTACATCAACCATAGAGTGTTATTACTTTGTTGAAGTATTTTTGTGTTAAATGAAGACAAAGATGACAAACGTACTCCACAATAACCGCTACACCCAGACCTCCTACGATCCAACTGAAAAATTAATAAAACAAACCTGGACGTTTCAAGCTCATAAAAATCAACTGCATTTTTTTGGCAACTTGAGTGGATTACTGGATATCATATATACTTATAATCCTCAAAAACTCCTGATTGATTTCAGCAATTTTGTGTATCCACTCGATCAAGATATCCGCGCTTGGGTAATCAACCATTTTTTTGTTCAATTACGCGTGCTTCAGATTAAAAAAATCGCCTTGATCAAGAGTAAGGATCAAGCCACTCAACAAACCTTAGAATTGGTCTCTACCCACTCCAAGGTCAAAAGTTTTAACATCCATTTCTTTGATGAAGAAAATTGGGCACAGGCTTGGTTTCAGGCAAAATACAATGCAAATAGCCCACAATCGTCGTCGCATTTAAAAGCTTCTTGATAACACACTATTATAAAGGCTGCTTATGATTCAGTTGAACCCATAGACACACACAACAGCGATAGTAAAAAAGCAGGTGCCGCCGCCCTGATACTCGACGGCTTGCCCTGCTTACCTAACCTATCCAACTAACTCACCCACTTATTTGCCTATCTATCCCACGTTTCATGGTTCCACATCCTATGGTTTGATAATTTTACTTTGAGCATCTCTACTTTTTTCGGTGGTCTCCCTTCAGTAAGGCCACCAAATGGGAACTATGATTGCCTTCGTTATTCGGAGTTCATTGATCGATATTCGAAATTCATTTTTCAGAAATTACCCACTAAAAAAAGTTAGTAGGGCGGCCAACAACCACCCCCTAACACGCTTCACTTGAGTAAGCTTCTGGTCGGAATGCTTACCCACCACCAAAATCCAGGACGGAGTTCGATGGCTTGTAAAACGGATCCCTGAAGCTTGCCTCCAGCAGAAACAAGCTCCTTTGGCATATATTACACTGACGCAAATGTAGGAGGAGGAAGCAGTCGACGCAAGCGGCTTGAGGGCCTGTTTACCATTTGTATACCGGCCGACCCCAGCCCGCTCACTGGGGTCGTAATGCATCATAACTTACTGATTATCAAAGATTAAATTGGGGTACCTAAAGGGACTTTTACTTCACTAAAAAAGCCCCAAGATTATTTTTCCGATTCTTCAAACTGAAAGGTCTCCACAAACTTACTGACAGAAACAATGTCGGCTTTTTTGGCCAAACGACGGAACCGCCCCTTCACGCTATCGCGGGTCACGCCCAACTCTTGGGCAATCTGAGTAAAGCTTTTGCCTTGGTAACAAAGGAGGACCATCTCGCGGGTAGCCTTTTCTAAGGGCCCTCCTGCTTTAGTTTCCAGCACTTCAATCAGCTGGCGTTCTTTTACCAATGTCTCCAACTCGGGAGGTGATTTTTGGTGAGTTTTGCGTCGTATCCAGTAGGCCAATAAACCTAGGATTCCAAGCAGTAGCCCCCACCAAAGATAAGTAGGCAATGAAGTAGATTGGTTGGAGGATGCCGTCAACTGGTGCGCCAAGTTTTGGGTATGAATGGTATCCATTAAGGTAAGTTCCTTGTGATACCCCTCTAAGCGGGCTTGCATAGTCTGAAGTTTGCCTTCGTAACGAGCCCGCTCTACCACTTGTAGGTTTTTGAGTTTGAGCACATCCCGATATAAATCCAGGGCCTGTTCGCTGATGGTTTTGCGAGTGACCACATCGGGTGCCTCTTCGAGTAAAGTCTGCAACAAAGAATCACAATGAGCAAAAGTGCGCTTGGCATAGGAGTATTGCTTTTGTTGCTGTAGGTATAATCCAAAGGTATGGCACCAAAGCAACTTGGTGAATGGGAGTTTTTGAACGGGTCGAACTGCCTTTAAATTGGTCAAAGCTTCATTGGCTTGGTTGGCAAATACCAAATATTTGGCCAAGAGGATTTTTTGCTGGGCCATTTTATCGGGCGATTTCAGCGGATAATCAGTCACCGCTTTTCGTCTGTAAATTACCGCAGAATCGTACATATTAAAATTTGCAAATGCCTTTGCCATTTCAGCATAAGCAAAACCAATTTGATCAGGAGCGTGTTTTTGCCTAAGTTTAATGACTTTTCGCAAAAGTTGTAAAGCACCCTTATTATTTTGTTTCTGAAGTATCCAAGCCCTCAGTTCATAGGCATAGCTCAGACTTACCCAATGTTGATGTTGGGTAAAGTATGCAATGCTTTTTTGGTTGAAGGCTTCTGCAATAGCGTATTCTCCTGCACTTACATAGGTATTGGACAAGCTATTCATAGCATCGTATTTGGCCATTGAATCAGTTGCAAACTTAACAGCAAGGCTATAACCTTTTCTGGCCATTCCATATAAGCACATTTTGTTGGCGCTAAAAGCTACCAGATAAGATGCACGGTATTTTTGTTGAGGAGTTTGGGCATATTTAACACTCTTTTCTGCCCATACCAGGGCCGAATCTTGATTAGTAGTTGTAAAACCATAGGCTTTTTTGTATGTTTCCTTAAAGTTATTCTGAGCATGGGCTGGTCTTGAAAATACACAATAAAAGATAGCCAGCAGAATGATCATGTTTTTCATATTTCTAGTTTTATTCTATCCAAATAAAAGATATGCTGAATATCTGCATTAGTTTCTTATTAGTAGAGTTGTCTTTGTCCCAGCAACAAAAAACCCGAGGAGGGTGTTGTGATAATGGTGGGCAGAAACCACCACCACCACCGTCTGGGAGTAGTAACAACTCACAAGGTGATTAATGTTGGTATTTGAGTATAATGTCACCAATAGTTCTAGTCTTGCCCTTGTCTTGTGATCAATAGTTCTCTTCAAGTCATTTTGGGCCATGCTGGGAATGCCTAGCGCCAGCCAAAGCCCCCAAAGGATGTAAAATCGTTTCATAATCCAACTAATAGTTTATAACTGATGAATAGTTTACAATCAAAATCACTGGATACTTTTGTTAGTATTCATCTACCTGTGTGCCAACCGGGTTGGGGGGGTGTTTCTGAAAAAGGAAAGATAGTCGAACCAGAAAAGTGCATACTAAGGAATTGTATCATGTTGGTATTGGGGTTAGAATATATTCGATGATCTAACAAAGCTAAAATTCCCGCTTATACCATGCAACTGGTTTTGGCCTTGTTTACTTTTTGTATACCTATGCATCGGCCCCCAACCCCAGTCCAAACTTGGGGTCTCTACCTGCTATAACCAACTGACTAACAGCAAACTAACTGGGGTCACTCCAAACGCATTTCATCATCGACCCGGTACTCCACCTTTCTGGAGGGCGTTCACCTTGGTAGGGTGCTTTTGTCTCCTTTGGGCAGTGATGGTCACTTGTGGAGGTCAATAAAACACCCAAAACTGTTGCCGTCGCATTGAATGGTTTCTTGACAATGCGCTATAGCAACACAAGGTCATGAGCAAAAGCCCATGACCTTGTAATTATCTTTTTTTAATTTTGATGTATTTTAAGAAGCGGCAATCTCACTTTGCATCCCTTTGTTGGTTGACTTGGGGTTGTTTTTTGACCGCTCTTGCGAAGATTCTTTCTTGGCTGTTTCTTTCTCAGAAAATTCAGGATCAACGTTTTTAATTTTTTTCTGCACTCGTTTCTTTATTCTACGACGAATTCGTTTTTCTAAGCGCATGTTGATTCTTTTTTCCAGGTATCTAATCAAAAACACAAAACCCAGGGCAAAGAAACCGTTCATCAGCAGACGAAGTAAGGCAACTCCCCCGGCATACTCTTGTAAAATAGGATTGAGCAATAACAAGAGAAATTGGAATGTAAGAAACAATGCAATAAAAATCATTCGGCGCATGATGTGAGCCGGAATGGCTACATCGCCCACAAAGAACAAACCTCCAAATAACAAGATGAAAAAAGCCGATATCCCCAAATACTGAAGGTTGTTTCGTTGCTCTTGGCGTTCTTTGGCTTTGCGAGACTGTTCTTCGGCTTGGTGGTTTTTCTCTAGCTTGGCAATTGTTGCCAATGTCTCTTCTTTGACAAGGCTATCTCGCAAGCTGGTGTATTTTTCCTGGTAGCTAAATGCTTCACTGTATTCTTGTCTGATTTTGTATATCTTGGCTAGTATTCCATAAGTATCTCTTTTGTCTTTTCTTAGATTGCCCACTTCTGCTCTATCTAAACCCATTAAAGCGTAATCGAGCGCCAATTGACTTTGTTTTACTTCTAAATACAGCCTGGCCAAATCATTCAGCACGGCCACCACTTTTTTCTTATCATCGTACCTTTCATAATCTTGAAATGCCTTGATATAGTAATCAATGGCGGTCGAGATGTTCTTTTTACCCTTGTAACAGTCCCCGATCAATTGAAAACAAACGGCCAGTTCAATATCTGAATTAAGGTCTTCTACCAAGGCCAAAGCTTGAAATAGATTTCTCAGTGCTCCTTTGTAATCCTCTCGACGCATCAGCACAATTCCAGAACTCTTCAGTCCATTGGCTAGTCCTACCGAGTAACTCAAAGAGCGAGATAAATCCAGTGCTTGGTTTACATAGTCTTCGGCTTGCTTGGTTTTTTCAGCGACATTAAACAGGAGGTATTCATTGGTCAATTCATTGAGTACATCAACTTTTGCCGAATCAGTTACTTTTGGCAATGTTTTGAGTAAACTATCAATTTTAGCAGTGTTCTGTCCTTTAGTGGCATTAATTGTTAGTATGAATATTGTTATAAATAGTGGTATCTTTTTCATTCAATTATAGAATTTGCCATTTCGTGTTTTTTACTTTTCATGGGGCAAAAAAAAAGCCAAATTCATATATTGGTTAGGAAAAATAATTGAAAAGATGTAAGATATGTACTAAAAAAATAAATTTGTATTTTTTCAAGACCCAACCTGACACCTTTCACCCTACTTCAAAAGGGTTTTCAGTTGGGAGTTTAGGCCCTTATCGCCAGGTAAAACTGAAAAAAATCATCTTCTAGTTTAAACAACCAGGAAACAACCAGGAAACAATCATTGAGTTGCTCAAAACTTTCGTTAATAACCCAAATACAAAAGCAAAAGCCAGGGGTTTCCTGGCTTAAGTTTAAGATTATAATAAAATATTGAATATTATTTATTCAGTTAATTCCGTTTCGCATTGGTAGCTTTTATTGGCAAAAGTCAATGCAATAATTCCCTGAAATTCCTGGCCAAATTGAGTCTCACACCACACACGCAACTCCAACACCTCAATAGCTGATAAAAGACCAATGGCTTTCCGGAGCTCTTTCTCGAACAATGACCGATCAAAGCTCATCTTCTTAAGAATGAATTTGGTGTATCTAAGCATAAAAGCTAGCGGTTTTTTAAATAGTTAAGGTTGAATTTAGTCTAAGTATAGTAAATGTTGATTTTTAGAGCATATATAGCCTATAAAAACCCCATTTTACTACGTAAAAAGAGGCAATAAAGTTTTGTATAATTTGAAGTCTGTATTGAATTTAATACATGGCACCTCTAAACTGGGAAAACTAACTTACTGACAATCAAAATATTACTTTTGAGCGGTTTGATCTGACCATAAGTTTCTCTGCATACTAGACATTTTTCGTTTGTGTCTTCACAAACGAAGGCAGCCACGCCGTGGGCAGTGTCTTCACTGCCTACTTTAGCTAAAATGTCTAGTAGTAAGGTTTCTCTGATATTTTTGTAGTCGCTTCGTTTTGCTGTCCATATTGTAAGATGTTTCCAGGGAATGGTTTCAAAATAAATTTCTGCACCACTCCTATGCTTTATGATTTGGTTACAAAAAAAGTTAACCTACTTTTTAGAAAATGGTACAATATGTTGATGGGCCAATGCCAGGAGGTCAATAAAGACTTTGTACTGAATAGATTTATCGTAATTTGCAGCCACAACGATTTGTTGAATTTTAATGGAGTGCCTTTTCTCATTAGAATTTACCTTTACTTTCATATTTGAGGCCGAGGAAGGGGGCGTATTCTGAATTTTAAAAGCTTTCACAGGGAAATTTAAGCGTACTTCATACAATAGTTTATAACGGGTCTTGGTTTTATATTTTATTTTGCCTCTTTGGTTTACTTTGCGAATATGTCTCTCCCTCACGGCTTTTTGTATGCCTAGATTCAACAATGTGCCGTTGGCCAATTTACTATGGGTTTCCAATACTTTCATCTCATAAAAATCGGTACCAAGGACGCTGCTATTGGCCAAAAGGTCTCGGCCTTCCACCTTGTACTCGGGAAGCTTCCAATGCCCTAGGTCAAAGTAGAGCTCAAGCGTTTCTTTGGAATGCATTTCCTCTTTGATAAAGGCCAATAAAGGATGTAAAAAATTATTGTAGGTAGGCAATATCCTGCTCTCTGCTTGGCGAATTGTCACAAAATCTTGGTGATAACGTTGATATCGAGCAAAGGCTTCCTTGGCTTGGCGCAAGCGATTTTTACTGATGAGGGTTCGTATCAGCGTCACCACCAATGATAGCCCGATGATCGCTCCTACATACTTCCACATTTCCCAGGAAAGCGAATGAATGAAATGTTCTACAATAAAAAACAGCAATGCAAATAAGAAGGCTGACCAGTAAAAAAATTCACGGATGAGCGCTTGCGAAGAAGGCGGTTTTCTTAGGTTCTTTTTGCTCGATATTCCTCGGGCCTGATGCTTGAAGGCCAGCACCTGCTGCACCATTTGGAGCCACTCTTGGGTGGTTTTGCTTCCTTGGATTTTTTGAGTGGTAACCAAACGCTGCGTTTCCTCACCCAAATCAGCAAAATGCGTGTTCATTTTGCTAATCATCGCATAAGTTTCCGCTTCTTCTGAGTTTTTGCTATTGTTAGCTGACATAGTGTTGTGTTTTAAACACCCCTCCCGGCCAGCTATCTATCTATCTATTGCTCTTCACTGCTGACTTTATCAGAGGTGTTTTTTTGTTTGATAGGTTTTACTTGGTGTTTGATAATACGCATCAAGCGTTTGAAAAAATCTATATCAGGAATATAATATAGTTCCTCATCAATTTCAAAATCATTGAAATAATAATAGCGCTGTAACTGCGTGATGGTGCTGGCTTGCAGGGTCAAAATATGTGCATCTCCACCATCGAGGTAAGACAGATAAAACTCGTTGTCCTGGGATTTTAAATCCAACACCGCGTTTTCTGTATCGTCCACCATAAAGTTTCCTATCTTCTCGGTATGCTTGGTAGCCAAGTCGTAGCATTTTTTATACAATAACACTTGTAGATGATAAGAAATGCGCATGGTACCTTTCCATATCTCCTCCTGGTCATCGTCTTCAATATAAATCTTTTTTACAAACCGTCGATTCCGAATCAAGTCCTCTATGTTAAACATCAGAATACTGCCATCGCTTAGCTTGGCGCGAATGTTCATGAGGGGATAGTTGTAAAACTCGGTTTCTTCGTATACGTAGTCCTTCGGAGCATCATAATTTTCGTTGGTAGGAATGTCTTCACGCTCAAACTTGTGATCCGACTCTTTCTTTGGCCCTAGGTTTACATTGAGTCGTAGTTTTTCATCGTCTTCCATGAGGTTTGCCAACTCTTTGATAAGAGGCAAAATAAATTTGCGGAAATGATTGGGTAAATCAGAATAATCGAATAAAATTCGAGAATACTTTTTAGCCATCAACCGTTGTTTCTCTTCTCGAGCCAAGACTTTTTTTCCAGGAGGAAGAAAAAAATAAAGAAATACTCCAGCAAGGTACGCCGCCAGTCCTACGCTTGCCATCAGGTAGGCTCCTAGCTGAATAGCCGATAACAATGACACTACCACTCCTAAAATCAGTAAGGCATCCCGAGTAGGCACTGGACGATCAATCTTAAAGCTACGGGCCTCGTCGGCCAAGGTATCATATTGTACAATCTTGGAGATCAGTTTTACCCATTCCTTGGGAGTATGACTCCCTTTAATGAATTGGTCATCAATAATTTTTCTCTGCTCTTGAGATAATTGATTGTAAGTTTTTTCCGTACGTGCTATTGCTTGGTATGCAATGATTGTATTCAGCTTTTGTGTGTTCATGTTTTTATGGATGTATGAACCTCAATTTAATTTCAAGAAGGTATTCAAAGATTACACCATGATGTGTTCATAAAAGTCTCGAAGTTCTTGGCGTTTTTGTTGCCAAGTAAAATGATGCTTAATATGACTCCGCCCGGCTTTGCTCAGGTGCTCTCTCAACTCTGGATAATCTAACAACACCCTCATGGCCCTGGCCAATTCAGCCGGGCGATCGGCCCTCACCAACCTGCCTAGTTGATTGTTTTGAATAATTTCTCGCACTACTGGCAAATCAGATGCCACTACTGGAGTACCAATGGCCATAGATTCTAAAATCTTAAGTGGACAACACCCTTGCTCTAGGTTGCGCGTACACGCTATGAGGGGGGCCACCGAAAATTCGGCGTGGTGGACCCAACTGTACAAGGCGCGTTTGGGTAATTGGTATTGCCAAATGACCCGATCACTCAAGCCCATTTTCTCAATTATTTTATGGTAAAACCGGGTACGCTTTTGTTTTGTAGAAGCACAAATCACCAATTTGAGCGCTTCATAATCAGCCAGATACCCCATTGCTTTCAACAATACATCAAAACCTTGCCAAGACTGTAATGCTCCAAAATAAATAATATACCGCCCCGACTCAGGTGCCTCGGCAGGTTTCTCGAAACTTTCTGGAATATCGGCTCCATTGGTAATCACGGTGATTTTATCGGAAGAAAGTCCTAAATTTACCAAATTATTTTTGATTACCTGCGAAGGTGTAATAATGTAATCGGCATTTTGATAACAAAATTGTTCTAAAGAACGGATTTTGTTTAGAGTACGTTTCGATAAATTAGGGTATCTAAAAGGCAGCTCAATAGAGGGCAAGCCATTGATCTCATACACTGTTTTATAGGCTTGTTTGCGCTTGTCACGCTGGGTCAATATGGGTACTCCACTCCAGTGATCACGAAAGTGACAAATCTCCAGTGCGGGCTGGGTCTCAAGCAAATCATATAAATACTGGCTGTAGGCCTGGGCACGAATCAAATAATTGGGTATTTGCTCCGAAAACCGGGTAATTTCTACGGGCCCTTCTTGTTGATAATCACCTAGTTTTTCGCTGCCTACTACCGAAAGCCACCCTCCTCCTTTCCAATCAAACAAAGTTTGGGCATTGTGATAAATATGAGTTGCTGCCCCTTTGGCTGAAGGGTATACATCGAAAGCAGCATACAAAGCTTTGTGTGATTGTTGTAATCTCATGTTAGGTACAAATCATCAAAGATATTGGGTATTTTAATCCGAAAGAGTTCAGTTCAAAAATGAATAGCTTTTATAAAGTATATTAAGCTTACGAATTTTATAATAACATTGCTAATTATCAACGATTTGTGGATAAACATATCAATACCATTCATTTAGAAATTAAATTATTTTGATATGCATAAATTATTATTGATGTCAGGGGCTATTTTTAGTGGACTTTCTGTAGCTTTAGGGGCATTTGGTGCCCATGCACTCAAAGATCTCTTGGAAAAGAATCAACGAGCTGATGTATTCGAAACTGCGGTTCGTTATCAGTTTTTTCACGCCCTGGCCCTCATTTTATTGGGTATTTTGGCCCAACAAATGCCTCACAAGTTTTTCAATAACGCGGGATATGCCTTCATCGCCGGAATTCTCATTTTTTCAGGTTCGCTCTATATTCTGGCAGTCACCAATATTCGTTGGTTAGGGGCCATTACTCCTATTGGCGGGGCGGCATTTATCGTAGGTTGGGTATTGATGCTTCTGGCTATTTGGGGGGCAAAAAGTTAATTTAATGTAAAACTCAGCACTTTATCACGATTTTTGTGTAGAGGTCGTTTGATCATATATTGTAATAGGTAAAATATCATCTTGCAAGTACTTTTTGCTGATAACATGTGACAAAAAACAGGAATAAAGTTATAGTTGAATGGGTAAATTGAAGGTGAATTGGGTTTTCTTACTGGGGTTGTTTGCATTGTTTTACTTCGAAGGACAAGCCCAGCAAACTATCCATACTACTTTACTGAAAGAACCACTGTCCTTGAACAAGGATAAATTGTCTAGTTTGATCGATACGATCAATCGCTTGGGTATTGATCAAATTCTAAAACAATCTATTCCTTTTGATGACTCCGTCAAAATAGATGTCCAATTCAACAGTCCATACGCACATTGGTTCAAATTATCGTACCATAATGACTCCCCCACTCCAGTTACTCGTTTCATTCATTTGGGCTATGCCAGTTTGGTAGATGTGTATGTAGTCAAACATCGGCAAGTAATTGAGCACAACACCGAGGGGGTAAGCAGACCCATCAGTCAACGAAAACTCATTACCGGAAATTATACCCAGGTATCTTTCAATTGCCCTGCCAACGAAACCGTGACGGTATACCTGAAAGTACAAAGTGTGCTCAATTACACGCTTTGGCTTCGCCCCCAAATCATGACGGATACCCATTGGAAAGCACACAAACAAAACCTGGACATACGCGAGGGGGTTTTTCTGGGCTTTTTGCTGATGATGATGTTCTACAGCCTGTCTTTGTTTACTTCGTTGCGGGACATCACTTATCTCTACTATGCAATTTATATTTTTTTTCAAACCATCTATTCTTTGTACGTAGAGCAATACATCGGTTACTATATTCCTTATTTGGGTAATAACCTAGCCATTTCCAAGTATTTTGCCCTTACTTTAAATTTCAGCTTTCTATTCTACTTTGTCCTTATGAGGTATTTTAACGACCTCAACCACCGCCAAACCCGCATTGATAGGTTACTGGTGGTTTGGATTAAAATACATACAGTGATAGTTATTCTCAGCAGTATCTTATTAGGAATAGATCATGGCTTGTTCAATTACATCAATGATATTTTTCAACTGATTTTGACCTTGGTGACTTTAGCATTTTTATTTGCCCTGTTTCGATACAATGGTGTCTTGGGTCGTTATTTTGTGTTGGGCTCTTTCTTTTTACTAGCGGGTGGAATCATCAGCGTAGTAGGCAATATCAATGGAATCCCTCCTTACGAAAATGCCATTTATTACCATGCAGGCGTCGTTTTAGAAATTTTTATTTTCTCTTTGGGACTTAGTCTTCGCTTTCGCAACGATCAGAATGAAAAACGACAAGCTCGAGAAGCATTGATTGAGCAATTGCGCCAAAACGAAGCGTTACAAAGTAATTATGCCCAAGAGCTGAAACAAACAGTAGACCATCGTACCTCAGAATTGAAGCAGGCCAACAAAGAACTGAACCATGCTTATACTAAAATTACCGATAGCGTACAATATGCCCAACGTATTCAGCGATCGATTTTGGTAGATCCCGAAGAAATCGCCCAGTTTTTCAAAGGTTTATTTATCTTTTTCGAGCCAAAAGACATTGTTTCAGGGGATTTTTATTGGTTTACTGAGGTTACTGTGGGTGGAAAAACCGAACTTATTCTTGCTGCAGTAGATTGTACCGGACACGGCGTTCCAGGGGCCTTTATGACCATCATGGTCAATGATTTTCTGACCGAAATTGTAGAATCAAGGGGCATTACTCAACCTCGTAAAATTCTAGAAGAATTGGATAAAAAAATCTTGCTCACGCTACAAAAACAAACCAGCTTGGCCAGTACCCATGATGGTATGGATATTGCAATTGTAAATATCAATCGTACCAACCGAACAATTCAGTTTGCTGGTGCCAAAAACCCGCTCTGGTACGTCCGTAATCAGCAAATGCACCAGGTCAAAGCATCACCATTCTCAATTGGCTATTCGCAATTCACCAAGAACAAAAGCTTTGAAAATCACACAATTTCACTCCTTCCAGGCGATGTATTTTATATCTTCTCGGATGGCTATCAAGACCAGTTTGGAGGAGATCGCAACCGGAAATATATGCGAAAAAGATTCAGGAATTTGCTAACTGACCTCAGCCAGCACCCCATTGAGGCTCAACAAGAATTGCTACGAGACGAGTTTCTCGATTGGAAAGCAACCAATGAACAAACTGATGATGTAATCGTCATTGGCTTTCAGTTTGACTAAAAACCTTACTTATGACTGAGTTGGGCAGTTTTGCTTTTAAAGATTCGTAAAATCATTTGTATTTTTGTAAACAGCAATACTCAATTTATTCTCTCTGATATAATACATGTTATTTCAACAATTTGTAGATAAGTTTAACCAAGACAATTTTCTACCCGGATTTCCGAGAAGTTTCAAGCATACCTTTCATATGTATGTGGGGGTTACTTTTACGGGCGCATTGGTTTGGACACTTTTCAGCATTGTCTATAAGTTGTATTGGGTGGCGGTACTTCCCGCTACTTTCCTGCTCATCACCCTCATCAATATGTATTATTTGTATGCTACACGCAACTTTCGAGTAGCACGATTCATTCAAGTTTTCGCGGGCATGTCGTTGCCTTTTGTATTTCAATGGATCTTGGGCGGGTTTACTGCTACTGGAGCGGTCATGCTGTGGTCTCTGGCGGCCTTGTTTAGCCTGATCTCTTTTACCCAAATAGAGCACAGTACTTATTGGCTTATTCTGTTTGTTACTTTATTGATTACTTCTGCCCTGATCGATCATCATGTAATGGTAAACATACCCGAAGTGCTGAGCCACGAGCGCAATCAAAAACTATTTTTTACCATCAACATCGGTTCTATTAGTGTCGTCAGTTTTTTCATGATTCGCACCTATGTCAGAATCAATATCAATCGTAGAAAAGAGAATGAGTTGTTGAGCAATCAAAAAAAAGAATTGGTGGCTAAAAATCGAGAAATTCGTCAAAAAAATGAGGAAATCAAGAGCCAGCAAGAGGAATTGCATCACCTCAATCAATTCAAGGACAAATTGCTTTCTATCATGTCACATGATCTCAAGGCACCCCTCGACAACTTACAGAGTACTTTATCTCTGATGGAAGCAAATGCCCTTACGCCTCAAGAATTGCAAACGCTGGCCATTGGGCTACGCAACAAAATGCAGGCAACCCGTTATTTGATGGAAAATATTTTACAATGGGCCATGATGCAAATGGAAAGGGTCTCTTTTAATCCCTGTACCGTCGATTTGTGCGCTCTGGTAAATGATACCCTTCGAGTACTTGATATCACCCAAAACAAATCTATTACCCTACAAAACGATATCAGTCAAGGAACGACGGTTTTTGCCGATCAACAAATGATTGCCCTGGTTATCCGCAACCTGACGGCCAATGCGATCAAGTTTACCCACCAAAAAGGGCAAATCAAGGTGTTTGCTCACTCTCATGGCCAGGCACATCTGGAAATAGCCATTCAAGACAATGGCCTGGGTATTGCCAAAGATGCCTTGCCTTATATTTTTGATAGCAACCATACCTATAGTACAGAGGGAACCGCCCACGAAAAAGGGACGGGTTTGGGCTTGCTTCTTTGCAAGGAGTTTATCGAAAAAAACCAAGGTACCATTTGGGTAGAGAGTACTGAAGGAGAAGGGACCACTTTCAGGTTTACTTTGCCTCAACGCAACCTGTTGCCTACCAATTAGTACTGATTATTTATTTCAAAAAAAGCCCAGGAAAAAGAATCCCTGAGCTTTATAAACCAGTTTTTCAAAAAAGCCACACTATTTTACCAATAGTTTTTGGGTATAACGCTTTCCTTGTTTGGTCACTAATTCCAACACATATATTCCCTCATTTAGTCCTTTGATATCCAGTTTCTGCTGATGGGTAGCGGCCTTGAACGACAAGTTCTTTATGGACTCTCCTAACTTGTCTTTGATCACCACTTGTTGAATCACTTCTTGGTTCATAAGTTGCACCTCCACCGATTCGGACGCCGGGTTGGGGTATAACTTCAAGACATTGTTTTCACTGGCTCCTTTCTCAAAAGGAAAAAAGTTACAATTAGAAATGGCCAAAGAAAAATCACTTTCATTGGTACATCCGTTGGCATCGGTTACCCTTACCGTAAATCCACCCGATAAACCACTGGCACTTGGTCCAGTTTGAATCACATTTCCGTTTTGAATCCATTCAATGGTGGTACCAGCAGGATAGTTGGTGATTACTTCTCCTGAGGTAGTTTAACCCGGACATAGGGTGGTTTTTGCCAACTTAATTTTGGGGGCTACAGGGCCACA
>ERZ1740067.1417-NODE-1417-length-16492-cov-5.639837_pt1 | contig 16492 bp, 13 predicted proteins | sample MGYA00581736_ERZ1740067 | MGnify/ENA primary metagenome ERZ1740067 (study PRJEB43018, sample SAMN04849236) | marine metagenome | isolation source: floating plastic debris | place: Pacific Ocean | collected 2008-08-27 | study: EMG produced TPA metagenomics... | reverse complement strand
GGAAAATGGCTTCGAAGCCCTGCTCTGGTCACGGAACCTGTTCAACGATGAGCACTTCACCTCAGCGTTCCCAACGACCCTACAGTTCGGCGGCTTCTCAACTTACCCGAACCCACCGCGCACCTATGGTGTGACCGTGCGGAAGCGGTTCTAAGGCGCAACATCTTTTTAATGCTCCTATAAGCGGGCGTTGAATTGGCTTAAATCAAGGACTGTCATGGCTTCCATGGCAGTCCTTTTTTGTTGTTGGTATTTTACAGCCCCCTGCGAGCGCCGCTATAAGAGCGTACGGTGTAAACTTATTGAGTTAGGGGATCGTCATGAACGCGCCAGCTGTTACCGGCATCTTTGACCCGAAGACGAATACGATCAGCTACTTAGTTGTGGATGAGAAGACCAAGCACGGCGCGATTATCGACTCTGTTCTGGGCTACGACGCTGCATCTGGGCGAACGGACACGATCCGCGCCGATGAGATGATTGCCCTTGTGGAGAAGGAGGGCGTGTCGGTTGAGTGGATCCTCGAAACCCATATCCATGCGGACCATTTATCCGCCGCCCCTTATTTGAAAGGCCGCCTTGGGGGAAAAATTGCCATGGGACGGCATATCAACGAGGTCGGACGGGTTTTCAACGAGCTGTTCAATACCGACGGCGCCTCACCAGCCTTTGACCATCTTTTTGAGGATGGTGAACTCTTTTCCCTTGGCAACCTGGCGGCGAAGGCGTTGCACACCCCAGGACACACGCCTGCCTGCATGACGTATTTGGTTGGCGACGCTGCCTTTGTCGGGGACACGCTGTTTATGCCCGACTTCGGCACAGCTCGAACCGACTTTCCTGGCGGCGACGCCAAAACCCTTTACCACTCGATCAAGCGCATTCTCGCCCTGCCCCCCTCCACCCGATTGTTTACAGGCCATGATTATAAGGCGCCGGGCCGCGACGACTTTAGGTGGGAAACCACCGTCGCCGAACAACGTGCCAACAATGTTCACATATCGGATGAAAAGACGGAGGAAGATTTTGTTCACCTTCGGCAAACACGCGATGCCCAATTATCCGTTCCTGCCCTGATGATCCCCTCTGTTCAGGTGAATATCCGGGCCGGCACCCTGCCCGACCCGGAGGCAAATGGCCGCCGATATATCAAAATTCCCATCGACAGCCTTTAGAACTAAGCAATCGTCTCCGTCAGGAAGGATTTCAAACTTCCCCAGGCGCGATCCGCCGCAACGGGATCATGCTTTAATCCCAGGTTCGGATCATTTGCCCCTTCATTGGTAAAGGCGTGGGACACGCCGCCATAGAGGTGGAGTTGCCAATCCGCTTTGCGCGCTGTCATCTCATCGGTGAACACCCGCTGGGCATCTGCATCCGCCAGCGGATCGTCATAACCGTGCAGGGCGAGCACTTTGGGTTTGATTGGCTCATCCCCAAAGGTCCCTGTAGCCCCTAAAAGCGCATGGAAAGCGGCCCCTCCTTTAATGGGGGCGTTTGCCCGCGCTAAATCGAGGGCACATAGCCCGCCAAAGCAAAAGCCGATGGCCGCAACGCGGGTTTCATCAACCCCTTCAAGGCCGGTCACCGCCGTGAGTGCAGCGCGTAATCGCGCCTGTAGGGCTTCTCTATCCTGCATCAGAGGGGTGATAAGCGCCTCACACTCCGCCGGGCTCTGCCCCCGTACACCAACCCCAAAGACGTCGACAGCAGCGCCCACATAGCCCCAATCGGCAAGGCGCTCAGCGGCCGCTTCTTCATGGGCCGACCGGCCGCCCCAAGCATGGCAAACGAGGACCGCAGGCCGCGGGCCAGTCCCGCCCGTAGGATGTTTCACAACGGCGTCAAAAGAATGGCCGTTCAATTCATAGGTCAGTGTCTGGGTCTCTAGGGCCATTGGGTTCCTCCTCTGGGTGGCGGTTCTCCTTATAGACCTGATCTCCCGTCAGCAACTTCTTACGGCATTACGCTGACTGTTCGAAACCCAATATGGCCCGTCCCAAGACCCGTGTCTTGCGCATGCCGGGCGGCGGGACGGTAACGCATGCAATAGTTTGGCGCACACATGAAGGAGCCGCCTTTGATGACCTTGACGGGGAACCCCGCGTTCTGGCGATCAAAGCTGTCCTCTTCAGCAGGACCCGTTGGGTTAGTCGTGTCGCTGGGATTGTGCGCGGGGACGTACCAATCGCTTGTCCACTCCCAGACATTTCCGATAAGATCGTACACTCCATAATCGTTTGCATCGTAACACCCGACGGGTGCTGCGCCGACATGGCCATCCTCCCCCGCGTCGAGCACAGGGAAGACGCCCTGCCACGTATTGGCGCGATGCACACCATCGGGCGCAAGGTCATCACCGCCCCAGGCGTAGATCTCCCCCGCCCGTCCACTGCGAGCCGCCAGTTCAAACTGCGCCTCAGTCGGTAGCGAGCGCCCCTTCCAACCGGCATAGGCCGCAGCATCCTCATAAGCGATATGAACGACGGGGAAATGATCCTTACCCGTCAGGTCACTATCAGGCCCCTCGGGATGCCGCCAACTCGTTCCAGGGACGTATGACCACCAATTTGTTAGGGTCCCCCCCTCGCCAGGGGGCGTGAACAGAACTGATCCCGGTTTGAGCAAATCGGGCGGCGCCCCCGGCATCATCGCGGGATCGGGCTGCCGTTCCGCCACCGTCACATAGCCCGTAGCGTCAACAAAGGCGCGGAACTGCGCATTCGTTACCTCGTGGACGTCCATCCAAAAGCCATCAAGCTCGACGGGGTGGGCGGGGCCCTCCTCAGGGTAGGCATCATCGGCGCCCATGGTGAAGGTCTGGCCCTCGATCCAAACCTGCTCCCCGATTGCCGATAAACACTGGGTGCTGCCTAAAGTGGGCACATCTGAGCCAGCCTCGTCCTTGGCAGGCGCACACGCCGCCAGGAGAACCAAGATGCTCATCCCCCAAAAGGATCCTTTACCCATCATGCACATGGGCTTGGGTGTATCAGGTCAACCGCTTAAGACAAAAGCCTTTTCGCGTGCCAATCGATATGATCATTCATAAAGGTGCTGATAAAATAGTAAGAGTGGTCATAGCCGGCATGCTCACGATAGGTGAGCGGCAGGTCCATTTCCTTGCATGCGCTGACGAGCTTTTGGGGCTGGAGTTGCTCCTCTAAGAACGGGTCTCCCCCGCCTTGATCCACCAGAAGGTCCATCGTCCGGCGTCCCGCTTTGATCAGCGCGCAGGCATCGTGGGCCTCCCACCCGGCGCGATCTTCTCCAAGATAGGCACTCAGGGCTTTCTCCCCCCACGGACAAGTGGAAGGGGATACAATGGGCGCAAAGGCGGATACGCTTTTATATTGTTCTGGATAGCGCAGACCTAAGGTGAGCGCCCCATGCCCGCCCATTGAGTGACCAAAAATCCCCTGGGGACCCTGGGCAATCGGAAAGGACTCCAATACCAATCCGTATAGCTCGGACGCGATATAGTCTTCCATTTGAAAATGCGGTGCCCAGGGAGCCTGCGTCGCATTCACGTAAAAGCCCGCCCCTTGGCCAAGATCATAGGCGTCATCATTCGCCACATCATCGCCTCGGGGACTGGTGTCCGGACATAAAATGGCCACGCCCGCTTCAGCGGCAGCCCGCTGGAAACCACCCTTTTCCGTCACATTTTGCCAGGTGCATGTCAGCCCAGACAAATAGGTCAGTAGGGGGACCGCTCCATGGTCCGCTGCGGGCGGTAAAAAGAGCGAGAAGTCCATGGAGCCGCCCGTTGCACGAGACGTATGTCGCCAGACCTGCTGACGACCGCCCGCAACCTTATGCTCTTCCAGAAGCTCCATGGGTTAATACTCAATAACGCTACGGATGGAAGAGCCAGCATGCATGAGGTCAAATGCTTCATTGATGCGATTAAGCGGCATTTTATGGGTGATCAGATCATCAATGTTGATCTTTCCATCCATGTACCAATCAACGATCTTTGGCACATCCGTCCGTCCACGGGCGCCGCCAAAGGCCGTGCCCCGCCATACCCGGCCGGTGACCAGCTGGAAGGGACGGGTGGAAATTTCCTGACCAGCGCCCGCAACGCCGATAATAACACTTTCGCCCCACCCCTTGTGGCAGCACTCCAGCGCCTGACGCATCACATTGACGTTGCCAATGCATTCAAACGAATAATCAACACCGCCGCCGGTTAGATCGCAAATGGCCTCAACCACATTCTCCGTCTTTGACGGGTTGATGAAGTCGGTCATGCCAAAGGACTCCCCGACCGATTTTTTGGCATCATTCATATCGATACCGATAATCCGATTTGCCCCTATCATACGGGCGCCCTGAATCACATTGAGGCCAATCCCCCCAAGACCAAAGACGGCAACGTTACTGCCAGGCTCGACCTTGGCTTCAAAAACGACGGCCCCCACCCCGGTGGTGACACCACATCCAATGTAGCAAATCTTATCGAACGGGGCATCCTTACACACTTTGGCGAGCGCGATCTCCGGCAATACTGTGTAATTGGAAAAGGTCGAACACCCCATATAGTGCAGGATCGGTTCTCCGTTTAGGCTAAACCGGGACGTGCCATCGGGCATGACGCCCTGGCCTTGGGTGGAGCGAATACTCTGACAAAGGTTCGTTTTTGGGTTCAGGCAAAAATTACACTCGCGACATTCAGGGGTATAAAGGGGAATAACGTGATCCCCGGGCACCACCGATGTCACGCCCTCACCCACCTCTTGCACGATCCCAGCGCCCTCATGGCCCAAAATGGCTGGGAAGGCACCTTCGGGGTCGTCACCGGACAAGGTGAAGGCATCAGTATGACAAACGCCAGTGGCCTTTAACTCGACCAGCACCTCGCCTGCGCGCGGGCCCTCAAGATCCACCGTCTCAATTGAAAGGGGCTTACCCGCCTCTAACGCCACCGCCGCTTGTGTTTGCATCTCTCTGCACTCCCTATCCGGTCTTTATGCCGGTATTGCGTCATAATGCATCACCATACCGACACAAGGGCGCGAACGGCAAAATTTGACAACAACGTAAAAATATTGAGAGTTATTTGACTTTCCGTCAATCCGCCAACGGGCCGCATGCCCGCTACACAATACCGTTTTCGTGGGCCCATTGCAGCGCCTCTTCACGGCTCGACACATTCAACTCTTTGTAGAGCCGCGCAATATGGGTTTTCACCGTCTCGGGAGAGAGATTAAAGTGCCGAGCGATAGATTTGGAGGTCATGCCGCGGTTGAGTTCGATAAGGATATCGAGCTGCCGGGGGGACAATCGTCCGGTCGGATCGATAGGAATGGTTGGTCGCAACACCTCACCGGCCAATAGACGCGAGATCTGCTCGCTGAACCGCTCTGGGTGCTGATGCTTCTCAAAAAAAGCAACGGCGCCCGCCTCTTCGCTGATATCTCGATCCGTCCGGCTGAGAGACGACGACACGATCACCAAGATGGCGTTTGAGAAATATTTTTTGAGTTTGGGCAGCCATTCCGTGGCCGGGAAACCAGGTACATAAAAGTCCGCCGCCACGAGAACCACATCGGAAGGATCCTCCAGCAAAGCCGTTGACGGGTTCTCTACATACTGCGCGTTGGTGATCTCAGGCAGCGCACCTAACAAGGTAGCGAGCCCGCCACCGAACAGGCGATGATCATCAATAATAAGGGCACGTCCCATTAGCGGGCCACCACCAGAAAAAGCAGTCGATCCATAATGGTCAAACAGTAACATAAATCCCCCCGCTGGACATATCGCTTTTCGCCCATGCGCCCTTTTCGCACGTCTGTGCAAAAAGACCTTTAAACAGAGCAACCTGATACGGGTTCCCCCGAAGAATTGCTGGTCTCTCTCAATTTGTGAGGTCCGCTAGCATTCCCTCTGTAAAACGCTAGCGGACTTCCACGCAGAAACACCCTCACTTCTCCCCGTATAAGGTGTTTGCGACCCCGCAGAACAACTTACCCTCTTCGAGTTATCGAATGACGATAAGTTGGACCGCACCTTGCTGGATAGTTTTACTATACAAAGCTAATAATGAGAGGCGATCACCCAGCGTGGGGGACATTTTGAAACAAACTGGTGAGATCACTTGATCTTCGTCGCCAATTGGCCGATTGTACCTCTGGACGCTGTCTACCTCGGAGGCTCCTCTCTCCCCCCTATGCTTCCGACTGCTCCTTGCTGGAGATGGGCAGCGTCCACTTATTTCTCAGCCGAACAGTCAACAATGACAGGCGCTATGCGGTTTACAGCATCGGTCGTCCGCCGACATTGACCGCGGCGTCCGATATTTTCGCGACTCACTCTTCTCAGCGGCACCAACCGTGAGACCCGCCCCAAGGCGGCTTTCCAATTGAAATATCTCTCTATCGCCAAGACCGATGGGTTCGGATAGAAACGACGCATGATTACGACCGCACTCTCCCTGCTTCTCGCATCATTCATGCTCACGGCCGACGATACACCGCGCGAGCTGTCTTGGTCTGACCTTATCCCCGAGGGTGCCTATGAGGTCGATTTGCCGGCACCGGGCTTTGTCCAAAGCCATGACATGGTGGCCCAGCAAACAGGCTCTGCCCAAACCGTGAAGGAACTCAACGGCATCATGGTTTCTATGCCAGGGTTTATGCTGCCCCTCGATTATACCGAGAGAGGACGCGTGTCGGCCTTTCTCTTAGTGCCCTATTTCGGCGCGTGCATTCACGTGCCGCCGCCGCCGCCGAATCAGATCGTCTATGTGGAAACCGGAGACGACCCGATTGACGCTAAGGGTCTCTGGGACCCGGTGGTCGTCACCGGCACGATGCAGACGAAGATGAATATTAACGGGCTGGGGGACGCGGCCTACACCCTCAAACTATCGAAGATCAAACCTTATGACGGGCTATAAGCCTTCATCGCCAGAGCCGCCCCAGATCGGGGGCCGGGGCAAGCTTTATCCGCGACGGGCTCTAACCGCTCCTGCCCAAAGCGCGCGCGACACTGACCAGCGCCTTTTTCGCCAAGGCGAACCGTCATAAGCCGGGCGCCCTGGGCATCCAACGGACCCTCCTCCACCACATCGCCATTGGCATGCAGCCAAGCCTCTAGCGCCCCGTCGGCGGCGGTGAGACGCACCGTATAGGTCTCAAAATCTTGCGTGAGGAGTCGGTCGATCTCAGCATAAAGATCGTCCAAATAGTCTCCCTCAAAAGCAGAGACAGGCACGATAACCGGCACCTCCAAGGTCGCCTCGGCCGCCTGATTGCGGGTCTTAGCAATCGCCTTGAGGTAGGCCCGATCCTCTTGAGCCAAGAGATCAATCTTGTTCCAAACCTCAATGACTTGCTGGCCGTTGCCCTCCTCCACGCCGATCTCTTTTAAGACCGAAAGAACATCATCGGACTGGGCATCGCTTTCCTCATGCACAATATCGCGCACGTGAAGAATAATGTCGGCCTCCAACACTTCCTCAAGGGTCGCGCGAAACGCGGCGATAAGGTCCGTTGGCAGGTCCGAAATGAACCCCACCGTATCCGACAGAATCACCCGCGCCGCACCGGGCAGATCGACGGCGCGCATCGTGGGATCAAGGGTTGCGAAAAGAAGGTCCTCCGCCATTACCCCCGCACCGGTCATGCGATTAAACAGGGTCGACTTGCCCGCATTGGTATAGCCCACCAAGGCGATCACCGGATGGGGCGCCTTTTTCCGCTTTGCCCGTTGTAAGGTGCGTGTGCGACGCACGCTTTCAAGCTGCGCCTTTAGCCGATCAATTTTTTTGGCCAGCGCCCGGCGGTCGGCCTCAATCTGCCGCTCCCCCGGTCCGCCAAGAAAGCCCGCGCCACCCCGCTGCCGCTCTAGGTGGGTCCAGGACCGCACAAGGCGAGAGCGCTGATAGGTCAGGTGCGCCAGCGCCACCTGCAGCGTCCCCTCTTTGGTCTGGGCCCGCTCCCCGAAGATTTCGAGGATGAGCGCCGTGCGATCGAGGACCTTTGCGTTCCAGGCATTCTCCAAATTCCGGTGCTGCACCGGCGACAAAGATCCGTTCACGATGACGAGGCCAGGACGTTCGGCCTCCGCATCCAACGCCGCGCCAATCTCTGAAACTTTTCCAGGCCCCATGAGGGTCGCGGGCCGCGGGTCGACAATTCGCACCACCTCGGCAGAGACCACGTCCAGCCCGATCGCCGCGGTCAGACGCACCGCCTCCTCCAACCGCTCTTCAGCGGTACGAACGCCCTCACTCATACGGGCAGGATCAGGGTGAAGAACATAGGCCCGGATCGCCGGACCCTCGCTAGCGGGGGAAAGTGTCAACTACTCTTCGTCGTCCTCATCAAGGCGCAGATCCAAGGGTTGCGCCGGCATAATCGTGGAAACCGCATGCTTATAGACCAATTGGACTTGGCCGTCGCGTTTTAACAGGAGGCAAAAACTATCGAACCAAGTAATGATACCCTGTAATTTCACCCCATTGACCAGGAAAACAGTCACATGGGCCTTAGACTTACGGGCTTGGTTGAGGAATGTATCCTGAAGGCTTTGTTTTCGTTCGCTCATTGTCATCATAATTATGGCTTAAATCAGTCTAATTGATGCGCTGCACAAAGCCATTTGTCGAGATATTTCTGATAGGCAGGACGGCTATATGAGAACTCAAATTGGCATCTTAGCGTTAAAAGCAAGGGAGAAGGTGCGTCATTTTCGTGTGGACTGCTAAAAGAGCACGCCCACTAACCCTGCCAAAAATGCCGGTTCAAGACCACCAGCAGCACCACCAGCTCAAGACGACCAGCGATCATCCCGGCCGCAAACGCAATCCGGAGCGAGGGGTCAAAGACGCCATAATCGGCCGTCATCAGCGGGGCCGCATCGAGCAGCGGCCCGGTATTGCTAATCACCGCGACCGCCGCCGCAGCGCTCGTCTCTAGCGGGTAGCCATAAAAGGCGGTGACGAGGACCAATCCCGCCAGCAGGATGGCGAACGCCAGGGCGTGGATCCACACCCCCAACTCATTGCTGGATGGCTTACGCCGCGACACCGCCCCTGGATGGGTCAGCTTCCACACCTCTTCCCCGGTCCTTGCAAAGGTAATCAGCCAGCGGAGGATTTTAATGCCGCCAGCCGTGGACACCGCGGCCCCGCCAATAATGGCCGTCACCAATAAAGGGGTCAGCCCCGGCACCTCCCCAATAATAGGGCCATTGGTGGAGAGAAGAGACACAGCGTTAAAGAGATGCTGCGGCACGCGATCAAGGTCCCCCGCCCCGCGCGAGAGCCAAAAGATGAGGGCCACCGCCGGGATGAGAAAAAGGAACGTCTTCGTCTCCGGGTCTTGCCCTCGTCGGAGGCGCCCCGTCTGCCCCAAAAAGAACGCAGCGAGCACCACAAAATTGATGGCGCCAAGGGTCATCAGCACCGCACTGACGCCGACTGCTCCCGCTGGATAAGCGCCGATCCCACCCGCCTGGGGAACAAGGCCACCGGTGGCGAGGAAGGAAAGCCCCATCGTCACCGCCTCCACCACCGGAACACCGGCAATAATCATCAGGACACTGCCAAGCAAAGCGATAAGACCATAGACAGGGCCAAACGCCCGCAAGGCCTGATCAAAGGCGCGCAGATACGAGCCTGTCTCCCCCCGGGCAAAGGGCGGCGTGGGTGGGGCAATCCCCACAAATTCAGGCCGTACAAAGACGGCCGCCGCTGTTGCTAGGGAGACAAGTCCGCCCAACCCCTGAAGGCTGGCGCGATAGAGCATATCCTGGGCCGTGGCGCGGGCCGCCGGTTCGGAAAGCCACGCGCCCGTGGTCGTCAGCGCCGACACCGCATCAAACCATGCTTCCCCAAACTGACGCCCATCAATAGCCAAAGGGACCGCCGCGGTAAAAGGCAGCAATGTCCAAAAGACCAGGAGCGACAGGAGAAGCTCCCGGAAGCCGTTCCGCACGGGTTGCCGCCGGGGCAGGCCCTCAGCTGTTGCCAGGCAAAGCCCCCCGACAAGCATGGCCGCCAAAAGGCCCGTGAGAAACCCATCCGCAAGCACATCACCCGGCCCCGCCCCCACAAGGCCAGGCGCCACCATCGCCAACGCCAAACCAAAATGGGTGTAGGCGACAAACCGGAGGACGGGGGCAAGGTTCACCGCTTAGAAAAACTCCACCGCGACCCGGAACATTTGCTCAACCGTGGCCACATGTTCCCGCAGCGCGAGGACGACGACCCTGTCTTCGGGCTGGACCACCGTATCAGCTCGCGGCAACAGCACCTCCCCCTCCCGCAAGATGGCGCCAATGACCACACCAGACGGTAGGTTCGCTTCGGACAATGGCGTGCCGACGAGGTTGGAGGTTTCCAGGGCGACAGCATCAATAAGCTCTGCCTCGCCATCCAAGATAGAGTAGACAGATTTAATCCGACCACGGCGAACATGCTGTAACACGGTAGAAATCGTGATTGCCCGCGGGTCGATAAATCGGTCGACCCCCACCGACTGGGCAAGGGGGCCATATTCAGGTTCATTGACGAGAATATTGCTGCGCCGGGCGCCCTCCCGCTTTGCAATGACGCCGGACAGCAGGTTGATTTCATCACTATTGGTGAGCGCCACCACGGTCTCAGCATCGGCGACCCCCGCCTCCCGCAAGAGTTCACGGTCAAGCCCGCTGCCTTCTAGCACAATCGTCCGGTCGAGCTGTTCGGCAATCGCGGCTGCACGATCGCCATCCTGTTCGATGAGGCGGATTTTCGTTTGACCGATATCTTCCAAGGAACGGGCCACCGCGAAACCGATATTCCCGCCCCCAATGAGGATCACCCGGCGCGCCCGGGCCTGACTTTCCCCTAAGACGCTAATGGCGCGATCCACCTTACTCCGGTCACAGACAAAGTAGACTTCATCCCCCGCCTGGAGTTGATCCTCTACATTCGCCCGGAAGAACCCATCGCCGCGATGGACCCCCATGATGGTGATCTCAAGATCTGGGAACAGCTCCCGAATCTGATTGAGCGGCGTGTCGAGCACCGGACAATCCTCACGCAGGCGCAGCCCAACTGCCCAAATGCGACCATCGGCGAAGCTCTTAATATCGAAAGCCGCCGGGGTCGTGAGCCGTTGCAGGACCGCATCGGCTACCTCCCGCTCCGGCGAGATGATAACATCAATCGGGATGTTGTCCCGGCTGAAGACATCCGCATACCGGCTATCCAAATAGCTTTGCGCCCGAATCCGGGCGATTTTGGTGGGAATGCCGAAAAGGGAATGCGCAATCTGGCAGGAGACGATGTTGACTTCGTCTGAAGCCGTCACCGCGATCACCATATCGGTGTCCGCTGCACCGGCTTCAGCCAAAACCTCAGGGTAGGCGCCAGAGCCCACGACCCCCTGCACGTCAAGCCGCTCGGTCACGGAGCGCACCAACGCCGCGGACTGGTCGATAATGGTGACGTTGGCCCGTTCCTTGGCCAGCCGTGCCGCGATGCCGTAGCCCACCCGGCCCGCGCCGCACACAATGGTTCGCATGTCGCCCGCCTCCTTATCGCGGCCGCAAAATAGGCCTTTTGCGCCTGTCCGCGGGAGAAGTCACCCATATGCGCTGTCGGCACGCATTCCTTGGCCTTCGTCCCCTGGCCTTTGATCTTTCACACGGGCTAGGCCACCCTGATCCCTACTGATGGAAAGGGGACGTGCATTGCGTGGAGCAGTTCGAATTCTTAGCCTCTTGGCGGGCCTTGTCGGCTTAGGCGCCTGTGGCGGTGCCGCCGAATCGGAGGAGCGCTCATTTCTCGCCGATTATCAGGCGCGGCAGGGCGATGGCCCCGCCCCCCAACGCGCGGACCTTAATGGCCAATGGTCAGGTGTCCTCTTTTGCCCATCGGGCACGTACCCGATCCGACTGTCTCTGGCAGAAGAAGGCCCCGAAAAGGTGACCGGGACCATTAGCATCGACCCGAATATGGCCAAGCCCAAGGTCACCACCCCCTTTTACATGACCCACATAGAGCGCGCCGCCACCGGCACCTACGACGCGATCGCCAGCCATCTGAGCCTTGTCGTCACGCCAGAGGACGGCAGCCCCCCGAACATTCGCGGCCTGGGGGTAGAGGCGATGATCGACCCCGCCGAGCGCGACATCGCCCTTGTTCGGGTAACGGAATATCAGGGCCCACGGCCCCGTCGCACTTGCGAAGCGGGGTTTATCGGCAAGGGGGCAAAGGCGGACACGCTCAAGCGGAAGGCACAAACCGCCACCGCCCTTTATCTTGATCGCCGCCCCATCGAGCCAGGTGAGTGCCCAGGACGATATGCCCCTCTGATTGACGCGGCGCTTGCCCTTCCAGCGCGCGGCAGAGGACGACCTGACGTTACCTCAGTACTCGCCAGTGAGGCCTTCGAGAAGGTGTTCGGAAAATCCTATACGGATCTTGATGCAGAAGCCTTAGCGCGAGCCGGCGCAGAACTCCGTGGACGATGTTATGACGGCGTCGATGAGGCGCGGGACGCTGTGGTTCATGCCCTCTATGCGACCCTGAAAAGCCACACGACCTTTGCCCAGGCCTTTGCGACAGAGACCAAAGGCCAGATCATTGACAGCTGGGCCGCCCACGCCGAAGCGATGAGCGCTGACCCCACGGGGTTCACTTTTTCAAGCGCGGTTAGCCTTAAAACGGTTCCCTTGAAACTGAACGTTTATAAGGATGAGCGCTTAACGCCCCTTATTGCCTCGCTGGAGAAGGTCACAGAAAGCGGTAAGGCGCAGGATCGCGCGTTAAACTTTGTCAAACGCATTGAGCGGTATAAAGACGACTTTGAACGCCTTATTGCCCTCCACACTGAAGCCACCGCGCGGGAGGATGTGGACGTCGCCCTCGCCGAGGAGGGGTTGCGCTATTACCTCACCGATGCCGCCAGCACCTACGCCGAGGCGGCTAGCGACCTGAAGCCCCTCGTCTATATGGCGTCGTGGGCGGATCAAACGCGAAAGAGCGAGGCGTGCCCCACCGGCGAGGTCAAGGACTGCGCCCCCATCATCAAGCTGTTCGACCGAACCACTGACAAAGCGGTGAAGCCTTTTGTTGAAGATGAAGAGGAAGCTTTTGACGCGCTGAGGTCGGAAAAAGATAAATTGGAACGGCTAAAGGCCGCGGTGGCTTTTGAAAACAAGCTATTCCGCACCTATGGGCCACTGCTCGACCTTCCCGCGTTCGAAGCTTTTAATGGTCAACGATTAAAGGACCGCCGCAAACTTCAGCAACAGTCACGTCGCCAGCTCACTGGCCTGGTCAAGGACGCCACCACCAGCGTCGCGCTGCGAGCTATTGAAACCGATTATTTCTATGGGAATGATTTGTATGAAAAATCATCGGCGCCCGTGCAGGCCGCCCTTGATACACAATTGGCGGGCACCAGACCGTTTAAGAATATTGTGGGTGCCGATTATTTCAACGCCCTCTATAATCAGGAGTTTACGGCCCTTCGTACCCTCGACACTGACTACCTGTCCGGCCTGCGTCCCCTCCTGCAGTTTGGGACAGCCCAGGCGATGCGGATGGGGCCCCTGATTGACGCCATGTTAGGGCGTGAACAAGGCACCGCCGAGGCAGAGATTTACCGGGAGATGACGAACCTGTCGGTCCTATACCCGCTATTGGGCACCTATCTGATTGAATATCAGGACGTGTACAAAAAATGCCTTAAGCCGAATGCACGCCGTTTTACGATCACAACCCGCACCGATCAGGTGACAGTCGACGGGTTTGGCAATGAAATCGACCGGATTGAAGGCTGGACCACCAGCGATGCGTACACGATCAACCCGGAATTCTCAGAACAGTTCCAAATCCTGTTCACCGAAGTGACGGGCACGGCCCAAGCGCGATTGTTCGACCTCTTCCTCAATGATAACCAAGTCGGCCGCCTACGGAACGGCATGCGCACCTTGATGCGTGAGCATGATTGCGGGTCGCCTGAGATTAAACAGCTGGAAGCCGGGTTCCTCGCCTATAATGCCGAGATCGAACGGCGGACCTACGGAGATTAGGGTCCGGACTCATAACCAGTAACTGACAACACCCATATGCGTTGCAACTCCCCCTAATCATCACTGCGAATAGCTTGCACGGCTTGAAGGGTTGATTGCAATGCCTCCAATTCTGCGCTCGCGGCCAGCTGCCGGGAGCGCGCCCGTTCCAACTCAGCACGCGTCCGTTCCAGCTCAACGCGCGCCTCATCGGCATCGACAGGCGGCACGTAGCGAGCGAGAGGCGCTCTTTCCACCGCCTGGAGCTGCCCCAACTCATCTTGCTTTTGGGCAATAAGCTGAGCATAGCTCGCCTGCTCTTTCTCGTTTTTGTCGACGAGAACACTAATTCGTTCCTCAAGCCGCTCGATTGTCTCATTCGCTGTATGCAAACGGACCGTTGCCTCCTCCGCTTGGCCTAGAGCTGCCTGACGCGCGGCCACCGCTTGGTTCAATTCGCGCTGTTCGATGGACTTCTGCTTTTCGCGAAAATCGTTCTCGATCGCACTCGTCTGCGCAAATCGCGCCGTACACACCTCAACCAGAGACGTCAGTGAGGTGATGGTCCCGTCTTGGTTCGGGAACCCTGTAAGCTTTAAGATTGGCCGAGCGGAGTCTCCACTTAGCCGCCCATCAAGCAACGCTGTTAAAACGGACGTACAGACCTCCTCGAAATAGCCTTGTTTGTAAAAGTCTTCGACGATGCCCTCGACACTCTCACCGATGGCCTCAGCGGTTTCTTTATCGACCTTTGATGCCTGAACGAGGTTTTCGTAACGAGCATTGGTGGACGATTTCGCAACGCCGAACCTCATCGCCTCGAGCGAGTCTTCAAAATACGTCACTTCACGGATTTTATCAGCTTTTTCGCCTTCGAGTGTTTCGACCTCTTCTGTCAGTCCTGCCAGTTTCTCATCTTCGGTTTTCCAGGCCGCCTCCAGCGTACTGGCCTCTTGCTCCAGCGTCTCAACATCCTCCAACTCAACCTGTTGGCTAGCCGGCGTCGGGCCGGGCTTATCCTCCTCGGGACCTTCATAATCTGCGATCTGTGCGGCGAGAGTATTTTGCTCCGTATAGGTCTTACGTTTTTCCTTAGCGGTGGCTAGCTTTTGCTCCCACTCCGTTTTCTTCGCAGCGGTGGTCTCGGCCTGCGTGTCGCGCGCCTCTGTCTTGGTCTCGAGATTTCCTTCAATCGCTTTTTGCTCGGCCTTTGATTTGGCCACTTGGGCTGTCAGCTGCGTCACTTCTTCGGCGCTTCCAACACCCGCCCCGCCGCTAAGCTGAATAGACGGCGGGCGAACTGCGCCCGTCAGTTGTTCAATGGCGAGGATGGCAACCATGGAATTCTGGAACCGTCGGTGCAGAGTTTCAAATGAGGCAGGACCAAGCCCTCCACTCAAATACCCCTCACACAAGCGATACATTGAATCCCGCATGAGCTGGATAGATTGGGTCCGCAGGCCGATTGACCCAGCGCTTTCTGCGATGGCCGCTTGCAAGGCCTGGCTTGCGGCGCTGGTTGAATTCCGCGCTGCGCCCGATGCTGAGACGGCCGACAACCCGTCCGGACTGGGCTCAGCGCAAATAGAGAGCATTTGTACGTCGTTTGCCGTGATGTCAGTGCTTAATAGTTTGTTTTCAACTCGCGCCAGAAACCCGAGTTGGTAGGAAATCATCTGCTCCCAAGCTTTCGTATCTTTGTGCTTAGCCCCGCGCATGACGGCATTTTGGTTTCGACTTCGCTCAGCCTCATCAATCCGCGCCAAGGTTTGATCGCGCAGCGCCATGAGGGATTGATACTCATTCGGACGCCGTGCCGAAATGACCGCTCGCTGCTTGGCATCCACCATCAACGCAATTCCGTTGCCGTCGAGCAAGTCTTGATTGGACCGGTAATGCGTCAGCTGGGCGCACGAACTCAACGCCACGGCTACGAAAATGCCAATCGAAACTCTTAGAATGCGCATGATCAACGCTCCCCCGTTTTCCCGATACGAGCGTAAGAAGCGTTTCTTGAAAACACAATCGGCGATTGCACCGATTTTTAGTTGCGCGCACGGGTGCTCCTCGCGCCATCGGGGTTGATCACCGCTCTTCGCGGTCGCGCAGGATCAGAGCCAATGCAATAATCCCGACCGAAAACGCCAGAAGCGAGTGGGAGGAGCTGGGCTGCGAAATCTCAGAGCGCTTGTTGACGAAAGTCTTCAGAGGAGCCGTCCCAGGTCAATCGCTTCGCCCAAAGTGACCCGCTGCTAGATACGGCAATGACCTTCCGCAAATCAGACACTAAACTCAGTCACGGCTATGTCCATTTCTGGCGATTTTTCGCCATTCGCTTGGCGCATAGCTAGACGAATTTAATGGGTCCGGACCCTAGGAAAAAACTTATCCCAACCATTTGGTACGGGACTATAGTATGGGCGCAATAGGATAAGGAACGAAGCGGTACCATCACCTTTCGCCTATTGCCCATAGG
>ERZ1740067.1415-NODE-1415-length-16495-cov-8.029623_pt1 | contig 16495 bp, 13 predicted proteins | sample MGYA00581736_ERZ1740067 | MGnify/ENA primary metagenome ERZ1740067 (study PRJEB43018, sample SAMN04849236) | marine metagenome | isolation source: floating plastic debris | place: Pacific Ocean | collected 2008-08-27 | study: EMG produced TPA metagenomics... | reverse complement strand
AGATCGTGATCAATGACGGCTTGCAGGGCCGCCTGACACTCCACCACTTCGAAGCGATTTGCCGGCACCAAAAGCGCTTTGGAGGGGGCGTTATAATTGTGATTGGCCCGCCCGATGCGCTGCACCAGACGTTTGACGTTTTTGGGCGCGCCAACCTGAATGACGAGATCCACATCCCCCCAATCGATGCCCAGATCGAGCGAACCGGTGCAGACAACGGCGCGCAATTCGCCGCGCTGCATGGCACCCTCCACACGTTCCCGCTGGACCCGATCGAGAGAGCCATGATGGATCCCAATCGGCAGGGCGTCTTCATTGGCAAGCCACAGATTGTGAAAGAAAATCTCCGCCTGGGCGCGGGTGTTGTGGAAAATGAGGGTCGTCTTATGCGCACGGATTTGGTGGAGGACATCTGGAATGGCATAGACCGCGCCCCCGCCCGCCCATGGCGGTGGATCAGAGGCCTTGAGCATCGAAATATCCGGGGCAGGGCCAGGATCGGCCATCAGGATCTCACACGGATCGGGGTGGCGCGCCAACAGATGCGCGATGGCCGCAGGGTCTTCGACCGTGGCGGAGAGACCGACGCGGCGCAGGCTGGTCGCATTTTCACGGCAGAGGCTTTCCAGCCGGCTCAGAGCCAGCATCATTTGATCGCCGCGTTTGGATTCGCTCAACGCATGGATTTCATCAACGATGACGCGTTGCAGACCGGCAAACATGCGGTTCGCGTCTTCATAAGAGGTGAGAAGCGCGAGGCTCTCAGGCGTGGTTAGCAGTATATGAGGAGGATCGGCGCGTTGACGTTTCTTGCGGCTTTGCGGTGTGTCACCCGTGCGATCGTCAATGCGGATGGGCAGGGCCATCTCTTCGACCGGGGTGCGCAGATTGCGTTTTATGTCGGACGCGAGCGCGTTGAGCGGGGAGATGTAAAGCGTGTGGATCCCTTCATGCGTGCCGTCTTCTAGTTCCACCAGCGTTGGCAGGAAACCGGCCAGCGTTTTGCCGCCGCCGGTTGGCGCAATCAGCAGTTGGCACGGCTGATCCTTGCGGTCGAGCATGTCCTGCTGATGGGCGTGGATCTGCCAGCCGCGAGCGGAAAACCAATCCTGAAACCGAAGGGGGAGCGCCGTCATGGAGCGCTACCTAGTGCGATTGCCCGCCCAATGCAAAGCAAGAGCGATGGGGCACTTGCCAAAAAGTTGGGCGGCCCTCGTGTAACCAGAAAAGACGCTTAGTTGATGATCTCTTCGTCCGTCACAAACATGTTGGCCCAGGCACGATCGACCAAATCCGGGGTCATTTGATAGGGGATGCCTTCAAATTCACAGATCGAGATCATCTGGTCGATGAGGAAGATCGGCTGATAGTTCGAATAGACATTGTTGATCGTCGGATACTTCTTTTTCAACAAGTGCAAAAGCGCGTCTTCGTCGAGCGGCATGCCGCGTTTTTTGGCCACCATGGCGAAGATTTTGAGGTAATCCGCCTGATCGGGCCCGTCGATTTTGATCTTGAAGAAGATCCGGCGGAGCGCGGCCTGGTCGAAGATTTTGTTTGGGTGGAAGTTCGTGGAAAAGATCACGAGCGTATCAAACGGCACCTCGAACTTTTCACCTGACTGGAGCGCAAGAATGTCCTTGCTTTCTTCCAGCGGAACAATCCAGCGGTTCACGAGGGCCTGTGGTGGCTCGGCCTGACGGCCAAGGTCGTCCACGATGAAGATGCCGCCAGTGGATTTGAGCTGCAGAGGCGCCTGATAGGTACGCGCCGTGGGGTTGTACACGAGATCCAGCATCGAGAGTGAAAGCTCACCCCCTGTGATCACGGTCGGCCGGTCACAGCGGACATAGCGCGTGTCAAAGGTGCGACGGCGGCGCAGGTTGTTCGGATCGTCGGTTTCAACCTCTGCCTTAGAATGCACGATCGGGTCGTAAACGGTGATCACCTGGCCAGAGTATTCGATCGCGCGGGGGACATAGATTTTATCGCCCATGGCATCGCGAATACCGTTTGAGATGGACGATTTGCCGTTGCCGGGCGGTCCGTACATCAGGATCGATCGTCCGGCAGACACCGCGGGCCCGAGATAGTCGAGCAAACTGTCGGGCAGCACCAAGTGGCCCATCGCCCCGGTCAATTGGGCGCGTGTCACTTGGATATCGCGAATGGACTGGCGTTTGATTTGTTCGTGGTAGACCGGCAGGGGCACGGGCATCGCACCGAAATACTCCGATTGGGCAAGCGCGTCCATCGCGCGGGCTTTGCCTGCGTCGGTCAGCTGATAGCCCATTTCGCCACCGCTATTGGCGTTGAGGGTACCTGTCGCCTCGAGCAAAAGCTGTGAGCGAGCGAGGTCCACAAGCTCTTGTGTCACGGCACGCGGCAGGCAAATCGCCTCTGCGAGGTCTGTGACCATGTCGAGGTTTTTGCGGAACATCGTCTTGAGCAAAATGTCCCGCATCATCACGACCGGCAGGCGCATCTCTTCTATACGGTTCGGCGGAGGTGGCGGTTGCACCCCCTTCTGCATACCTTGGTTGGCCTGCACATTCATCGAACTTGCCCCTTTTGCAGTGTGTTTGCTCGTTGTTATCGGGGGCAAACCCGCCAAAAATGTGGAACAGGCGGGGCAGGGGCGCGGCACCTGACACGGGCGCCGCATTCTTTCAAAGAATGCGGTCCGAAGTCTTTCAAAGACTTCGACACCCTGCGTTTAAGGGATGAGCGCCGGGACGATGGTCACGATTTGCGGGAAGAACCACAAGATCGCGAGCCCCACGACCTGGATCAGTACGAAAGGCGCAACCCCGCGGTAGATATGACCTGTCGTGACCTCTTTTGGGGCCACGCCGCGCAGATAGAAGAGCGCAAAACCGAAAGGCGGCGTCAGAAACGAGGTTTGCAGGTTCACCGCGATCATGATCGTCACCCATTTGGGATCAAACGTGCCGCCGTAGATCACCGGCCCCACGATCGGGATCTCAATGTAGATGATCTCCAGGAAGTCGAGAACGAAACCCAGAATGAAGAGCACCAGCATCACGATCAAGAAGACCGTCATTTCATTGTCGAAACTGCGCAGGAATTGCTGGATGTAATGCTCACCGCCGAAGGAAATCACCACGAGGTTGAGAAGCTGCGAGCCAATGAGGATGGTAAAGACCATCGACGTGACTTTTGCGGTTTCTCTCACGACGGGGGTCATGACCCCGCCGGAGTACAGCACCCAGCACGCAAAGAGCAGTCCAAAGAGTGCGAAAAGATATGAGGCTTTGGCGAAGGTGAACGCGACCCATGTCTCAAAAGATACCTCTTGTACATTGATCCTGAGGTCGAAATTCACCCCCATCAGGATCGCGACAATGATCGCGAAGGTGGAAAAGATGATCACTTTGCCCGTGCGTTCTTCGTCTTTGAGACGACGATAGGCGGCGAGCATAATCGCGCCCGCCGCACCCAGGGCGGCCGCAGGTGTCGGGTTGGTGATGCCCCCCAGAATGGAGCCAAGCACCGCGACAATCAGGACAAGCGGCGGGAAGACCACGCGCACAAGTTCGTTTTTCGCCAGCAGTCCCGCGCCGTAAGAGCAGCCATAGAGCGCAAGCGCCACGGGGATGGCCAGGATCAGGAATGTCACCCCCGGGCTCATTTGTGGGCCGATAACGAGAATGTCGAGAATGAGACCGAGCACGACCCCCAAAGCCCCGACAAGCAGCGCAGCAGGGTTGGAGGAGGGCGACACACCGCGCGCGAACGCCAGGATCAGGGCAAAGAGCAGCATGATGATCGCAACGCCCGTGCCGATGGGCGCGGCATTCTCTATTTTCTCAAGAAGGGCTGCCGCCCGTTCATCCTCGGTGAGTTCCACGCTCTGGGCGACGCCACCTGCAGCGTCAATTTCAGCCTGTTGCGCAAGCGCGGCATCCCAGGCCTCCTGACCATGGAGTTCGATCATTGAGGCCTGACATTCTTCGCTCACACTGGTGCGCAGGCTGGCAGCTTGGCCTTGTGCAGAGAAGCTATCCACCGTCAGGTCCTGACTGCCAATCACGTTGACCTGACCCAGCAAGATCATGCCGGCGATCAAGCCCACCGGCACTCCAAGGAACCATGTGAAAGCCTCATTGCGGGTGATCGGCTCTGCATTGGTGCTGCCCATTTCCACGGCGGGCGCGCGTGATGGGTTTGCCAGAGCATAGCCAAATGCATAGAGCGCATATAGCAGCGCCAAAAGGATGCCCGGCAGCAGAGCCGCCTGGAATAGGGTACCAACGGAGACCACAGCCGGCTCACCCAAATAGGTCAGCGCATCCGTGCATCCGGCCTCCTGCGCGCGGCTTTCCTGCGCGGTAGAATAGAGATCTCCCGCCAAAGTGCCGAGAAGAACGATCACAATGGATGGCGGGATAATCTGGCCCAAGGTGCCGGATGCCGCGATCACACCCGTTGCGATCTCTGGGCTGTAATTATTGCGCAGCATCGTGGGCAGGCTGAGCAATCCCATGGTGACCACGGTCGCGCCCACGATGCCGGTGGAGGCGGCGAGGAACGCGCCCACAACCACGACCGACACGGCCAAACCGCCGGGCAGGGGGCCAAAGCCCCGCGCCATGGATGTGAGCAAGTCATTCGCAATTTTGGATCGTTCCAGCGTGATGCCCATCATCACGAACATGAGCACGGCGAGCAGCGTCTCAATCGATTGGCCTGCCAGCACGCGCTCGTTCATGCGGTTCACAATGAACGAAATGTTGCGATCAAGGGCGGTTTCCCAGCCCTGCACGAACACGGGTTCTTCGAAGCGTGGCAAGTCCGGGTATCGGAACACGGATATGGTTTCGGCTTTGATGCCGTTGGCGATCAAGGCATTATAGGCCTGACTGCTGGTATCAATCGCTTGGTGGATGAGCAGCCCAGCACTGTCCAAAGCGGCAATGATCGCAAAGGAAATGACCCCTGCGCCGCCGATAGCAAAGGCCACAGGAAAGCCCGAAAGGATCCCGCCAAAGAGGCAGAGGAAAACGATCATCAGGCCAACTTCGACGCCGTCAAGTCCAAACAACATGTCCCCGCTCCCGCTTTAATGTGTGCCTTCGAAGGCTTCTTCACCTTCACCGAGCGTGTCTTTGTCAATGAGCTTTCCGGCTGACTCTTCGCCTTCTACGAACTCCAAGTAGGAGCGATAGAAGAAGGCCACCGAATGGATGAACACCATCCCAGCAAAGGCCACAAGCAGGATCTTAAAGAGGAAATAAGCGTCAAACCCGTTGGGGCTGAACCCGATGGTTTCGACATTCCAACGCACGGCGCGCGCCTTGAGAAGCAGACGGTCGATGGTGTCTGATGCAGACGGTTTCGGCGTGATCAGGTGGCGCCACATAAAGTACCAGCCATACATCCAGATGATGATGGCCGTGGGCATCATGAAGATAAGCGAGCCGAACATATCGATGAGGCGTTTGGTGCGGTGTGATACCGCGGAATAAATGAGGTCAACGCGGACATGCCCACCTTGCACAAACGTGTAGGTGCAGCACAGCGCCACGACCATGGCATTGTCAAACTTCAGAGCCTCCGCCCACCAGCTGATGTCTTTTTGCAGCGGGATCCCAAATCCAAGTGAGATGTCAGGGCGCGCGAAAATTCGCTGGATAAAGACGATCACAACCTGTTGCAGCACCATCAAAAGCCCGGCCCATGCAAAGGTTCGGCCCACGATGTTGGCGAACCCTTCCATCACCCGTACGCAGCTCCACATGAAGCTGTTGCGCCAGACACCTATGCCTGTGAGCACGAGGATGACGGCAAAGAAGGCAAAGAAAACCTCTGTCGATCCGCCGTAATAGACGAACCGCATAAGAGACTCTTTATCTTCCGTGGAGTTGGTCCAAAGGACCCAGTCAAGCCAGCTCGATGGATTTGAAAGGGCCTGCAAGATATTCAAAAATGCCAGGGCGATGTTCTGGAAAAACCAGCCGAGTGCGTCGAGCATTTGTCCCCCATGCTCCGAGTGTTGGGACAGGTCGCGCAGTCTGCCCTTTTTTGCGGTAACGGGCCCAGCTTAGGGGCCCGCTCCGATTTTGCAAATGATCTAAATCAACCCAGAACGCGGTCGCGCTGGTTGCGGTAGGCGGAAATGGACTGTGTGAGCCAACCGGAAGATGCCTTCATGGAGCCCTGGTAGTCCGCCAGGATTTCAGAGAAGAGGTCATCGCCTGCGAACTCATCATACACCTGCTGCGCAGCGCCACCCATGGCGTCCCACACGGAGTCAGGGAATTCCAGAACGGTCACGCCACCGGCTTTCAGACGCTCGAGCGCGGCACCGTTGTTCATGAGGAACTGGCTGAGGTTCCACACGTTTGCGTCGCCCGCTGCAATCTCGATCATCTTCTGCTGCTGCGGTGTCAGGCTTTCGAAGACCTCGCGGTTCGTCGCAAGCGTCAAGCCAGCGGAAGGTTCGTGGAAGCCAGCAGTGTAGTAGAACTTGGTGATTTCCTGGAAACCAGCCTTTTCATCAGCCCAAGGACCGATCCACTCTGTGCCGTCAATCGCACCGGACGCGAGCGCCTGATAGACTTCCGAACCCGGCAGGTTCTGAACGGATGCACCCATGTAACCAAGAGCTTTACCGCCAAGGCCAGGCATACGGAACTTCAGACCGTTAAAGTCTTCTGGACCAGAGATTTCCTTGGCAAACCATCCACCGGCCTGTGTGCCCGTGTTTCCAGCCAGGAACGACTTGAGGCCGAAGATCTCGCCCAGCTTGTCATGCATCGCAAGGCCATTGCCGTGATAGTACCAGTTGTTAAGCTCTGTCGCCGTCATGCCGAATGGCACGCCGGTGAAGAACGCAAAACCCGGATGCTGGCTGACGAAATAGTAGTCAGCAGCGTGATACATATCTGCCTGACCCGCGGTCACAGCGTCGAAAACTTCGAAGGCGCCAACAAGCTCGCCGGCCGCCTTGACGTCGATTGTCAGGCTTCCGTCGGACATGGCATTGATGTTGTCTGCGCATTTCTGTGCGGCGTCGAAAACGCCTGCGAGGCCGCGGCCCCAGGACGTGACCATTGTCAGCGTCCGCTTGCCCTGTGCATAGGCTGGGGCTGCAAGCGTGGTTGCTGCAGCGGCCGAGCCGCCGAGGGCGGTATTTTTAAGGAATGAACGGCGATCCATACGGATTCTCCTCCCGATTGAGAATTTTGCGTTCGGTCGTTCCCGTGACCGACGCTTGTCGTTGCAAGTGGCGAGACCCTAACGTCTACGACGCCGCATGAAAATACCGAGGAACGCTTATAAAGTGCGCGACAACGGGAATTTGAGCCTAAATCTTCACCTTTCCGACCTTTCAGCCGCGTTGCCCCTCGAACAGGCCTCTTGTTGCCAAATTGATTCGTACCCCGGGTACTGTATCTTTGGTGGGTATCTTGCTGTCTTCGCAGGCGATTTTCCCTCCGAGCAGTCATCGAAGACGACACACTAAACAGTGCGCTTCCAGCTCTGCAAACGCGTCTGTTTGAGATGGTATTGGGTCTTAAGACGACGGCTCTGAACGTCAGAGGGCAATCATCACTTCTTCGTGCTTGTGATGTGCGCGACAGGGCGTGTGCCGCATTAAGCGTCAAAAGCTCAAGCGTTAACCATATTGCTCAGAGAAGATGCTGGCCGCCATTGATCGGGATCTCGGCACCATTGATGTAGGATGATTTCTGCGAGCACAGGAAGGTGACGACCTCGGCCACCTCTTTCGGGCTTCCAAGACGCTTCATGGGCACAAGTCGTTCGACAAGCTCATCGGTGCCGGGCGACAGGATGGACGTTGCAATCTCGCCTGGGGATACGGCATTCACGCGCACCCCACTTTCCGCCAGTTCAAAGGCCAATTCACGGGTAAGTGCGGATAGCCCAGCCTTTGACACTGCGTAGGCGGCGCCCGCGAACGGGTGGATCTGCGTGCCCGCAATGGATGTCACGTTCACAACCGCCCCTTTGGCCTGCGTCAGGGGGTCAAGCAGCTGCTGGCACAGCATGAGAGGCCCTGTGAGGTTGACCATTTGCACCGCTTGCCATGCCGCAATCGAGGTTTTCATGGCCGAGAGACGCTCGCCCTCATTGTCTTTGGGGGAGATGCCCGCGTTGTTGACCAGCGCGCTTAAACCGTGTCCACCCAAGCGCTCTCGCAGGGTGTCGCAGGCTTGCATGACGGATGCCTCTTCCGACAAATCCACTTCAATATGCTTCACGATGCCCTCGGCCCAGGGGCACACTTTGGAGAATGGCGTTCTGGCCAGGGTCAGTACCTCCCATCCGGCGCTGTGGAACTCTTTGACGATGGCATGTCCGATACCACGGCTCGCACCCGTAACGGCGACAACGGGTTTGTCCTCAGGAATGGGCACATGAGGCAATGTCATGTCAATCTCCTGCCCCGCGACCGGGCGAGGCGTCTGAAACGGATGCGTGCAGCTGGCAGGGGCCGTCCTGCTGACCATGACTGATATCTACGCCAATGGCATGGCACGGTCTACTTATTGATTTGGGCCGATATGCAACGACAAAGCGCGCCCGAAAAATGCGGGCGCGCTCACTGAGATTTTATACTGGCTTGGGATCGGTCAGTTCGTGCAGGGGATGGGTGTTTCGATCACATCTGCGCCGCGGCGGGTACGAATGGTGCACACTTCTTTTTCCATGGGCGCAGCCTCTACAATCTGCTCTTCGATGCCAAGAAGGCCGCGCTGGTCCACTGAGATTGCTTCCGCCACGGAATCATCATCAGCGCCCACCAAGGACAGCGACAACCGGCCGCTGGATTGCGCCTGGGCCAATGCGGCCACCTGTTCGGGTCTCACGGAAACCGTCACAGTACGCGCTATGATTGCGTCCGTCACATCCCGGTCAGCCATCTGATCCACAGCGATCAGTTGCACATTTGTTTCGATCAGCATGGTGACGTCACCATTGCCACGACCTTCGATCTGTGGACGCAACCCCGCAGCAACGCGGCCGGTCCAGAAAATATCCACCCGGTCACCCGGCCGCAAGAAGCCCGACACGCCGCTGGATACGTCAACGTTGATCGCAAAAGCGCGCATCCCACGCGCCAGCTGTGACGTGATGCCTGCCTCTTCGCCAGGCTTTGTCACCTTTACGGCAAGAATAGCTTCGTTTTTCTCAATGGACCGCAGGACGGTGCGCATGTCGCCGGTGCCGTTTGGAAAAAGCTCTTCTTCTGTTTTGAAAACGCCGTCTGGCAAGGAGCCCTCCGGAAATGCGGTCAAGCGCACATCGTCCTCGTTGAGTTCCTGGCCGTATTTCAAGGCCTTAGTGGCAACATAGACGTCGACCGTGTCGATGCCTGGGGCTCGGTTGGCGCGCTCATTGGCCAACTGCGTTTGATACCCCTGAATGTAAGACTGCGCCATGTAGACAGCAAAACCTGCCAACCCGACGCCCACAACCAATACCAATCCAAATACCAAACGCATGGTGCTTCCCCTCGATAGTCTTCCCACTTGGACCTTGCGCCAAGTCAGGCGGCCCGTATCTCACTCACTGTTGCATCGCATGGAATTGTGGCCAAAAATTGGTGCTCAGATGATTGTTCGTGTTACGACGATTTTGGGTAGATAGTTTTCTGTGAGCAGGTTGCTTCGTAGCAGGTGGCTAAAAAACGAAAACGGCGCCGCGCATTCCTACACGACGGGCCCCAATGCAACCGTAGTTCATTACGACAATGAACCGCTCTAGTTTCCGTTATCAACCTCTGTATCGACAAGCCCCTGTTCGATACTCTCGCCGAGAACCGTCACTGAGTCTTGCACGGTGCTTGCTGCCACTGCTGCAACCCCAACGATAGAAGCCGTGAGAACGACCCAGTCAACAGAAACGGCCCCATCCTCGCTCTTTGCAAACTTCGCCGCGCATCGCTGCATTAACTTTTTGGTGATGTTGACGATTAGCATAAAACTGTCCTTTAGAACCGTTAGGGCAAAACTCGATTGATCGTAGAACGACCTCAGTCGAAAACTAATCGCGCCTCGTTTGAGTAGGTCGCTTTCTATGTGAGCAACCTTTTGGATAATGGCCGCGACGGTGGTCCAACGCGGCCATTTTTTGTAAAGCCAGTAAAATTACGGGCCAACTTTAGAGCTGGAAACGCCCTTTTCGATTTCTCCAGCAAGTGCGCTGATGCCGTCGGAAACGGTTGCTACGCCAGCAACGCCCAGTCCAACAACTGCTGCGGTCAGAACGACCCAGTCAACTGTAACGGCGCCGTCTTCGTCTTTACGGAAGTTCTTGATGAACTTGATCATGGTTAGTCCCTCCAAAGGATCTTTAAGCTTCAGTTACCAACCGCGTCAGCGCTCTGTGGACCGTCTCTCTCTGTGGCCCGCTACCGTTGCGGTATGGGGTATGTTTTGCTTTTTGAATCAGGCAGGATTTGGGCAGCTTTTTAGGCATTTTATGAATCAGTAACTTTTTCCGGTTTGGTATATTAAGGCATTGTAATTACGTGATTTATTTTTATGATTTTTTTTCGTAACCGTTGAATCCTTAACGTTTGGGGCAGATTGCGTCGGGAATTCGTTTCGAAATCCACCACAAATCAGGTGAAAATCACTCATTTTTCTTGTAATGGTTTACAAAAAGCCGAGGCAGTGCAGTTATCATGATCCGCAACATTTTTGTTGGCGCATTTTTTTGCGCCTGTCTTTTACCTTTAGGCGCCAGCGCAGAAGATCCGCCGCCTTTTCCGGACTTCACGTTCAAACGTGAAAAAGTTCCTACCGGGAGTGTGGGCAAACGCATTACGGTGCAGATTGATCCCGAAGAGCAGGCAGAAATCCTGTCTAGGGGTATTTCATCCAATAAAGAGGACACGCCTTCACCTGTGCCAGACAGTGAGGCATCCATCGGCAACTATGCCTGGTTTTGGTCAGATGTTCCTTTTGACATCCATGCAAAGCCTGCAGACCGGATACAATCTGCGTTTGCACGCCTTGAGAAGGAAGGTGTCGCGGGACCCAGGCTGCAGGTCCTGCAAGAGATCGCTTCAGAAAACGGCGCCGATATTTTACGCGCGACAATTGGATCCAACGTATCACCAGCTTTGGTTTTGGCGGTGATTGCCGTCGAGTCGGGTGGTCGCGTCGCGGCGGAAAGCCATAAGGGGGCGCAGGGCCTGATGCAGCTGATGCCAGCCACCGCCGAACGTTTTGGGGTTACCGATGCCTTGTCGAGCACTCAAAACATCCAGGGCGGCGTGGCCTATCTCGATTGGCTGCTGGAAGAGTTTAACGGTGACGCGGTCCTTGCACTGGCTGGCTACAACGCGGGCGAGGGGGCTGTGCGCAAACATGGTGGAGTGCCGCCCTATTCTGAGACGCGGGATTACGTGCCCAAGGTCCTTGCTGCCTTTCAGGTGGCGCGTGGTCTGTGCCAAACACGCCCCCTGCTCATCACAGATGCCTGTGCCCTGCGGTTGGCCTCAAATTAAACAATCTTCGCTTCGGTCGCCGCTCGCAGATCGTCTTCGCTGACGTCAGGCGCGCATTCCACGATCTTCAAACCACCCTCTGTCACGTCCAGGACACCCAGATTGGTGATAATCCGGTCCACCACGCCTGCGCCGGTCAGCGGCAGCGTGCACTCTTTCAGCAATTTGCTGTCACCGTGCTTGTTGGTGTGGTCCATGACCACCACCACCCGGCCTACGCCAGCCACAAGATCCATCGCGCCGCCCATGCCTTTGACGAGCTTGCCGGGGATCATCCAGTTGGCCAGATCGCCGTTCTCCGCCACTTCCATGGCGCCGAGGATCGCCATCGCGATTTTGCCGCCGCGGATCATGCCAAAGCTCGTGGCGCTGTCGAAATAGGATGTCTCTGGCAGTTCCGTGATCGTCTGCTTGCCCGCATTGATCAGGTCTGGGTCTTCCGCGCCCGAAATCGGGAAGGGGCCCATCCCCAACATGCAGTTTTCCGACTGCAGCGTGACCGACACACCCTCAGGGAAGAAGTTGGGCACCAGCGTCGGTATCCCGATACCGAGGTTCACATACGTTCCGTCTTCGAGTTCCTGAGCGGCCCGCGCCGCCATTTGATTGCGATCCCAGGGCATAACTCAGGCCTCCCTCACGGTGCGTTGCTCGATACGTTTTTCATGCTCACCTTGGACAATGCGATGCACGTAGACGCCGGGCAGATGAATGCTGTCAGCGTCCAGGCTGCCCACCGGCACAATCTCTTCGACCTCCATGACGCAGACACGCCCGCACATGGCCGCTGGTGGATTGAAGTTGCGCGCGGTCTTGCGGAAGATGCAATTGCCCGTTTCATCGGCCTTCCATGCTTTCACGATGCTCAGATCCGCGAAGATGCCGCGCTCCAGAATGTAGGTCTCGCCGTCAAAGTCTTTGTGCTCTTTGCCCTCGGCCACCTGCGTGCCCACGCCGGTCTTCGTGTAAAAGCCCGGGATACCAGCTCCGCCTGCGCGCATGCGTTCCGCCAAAGTGCCCTGCGGGTTAAATTCAATCTCGAGCTCGCCCGCCAGATACTGACGCATGAACTCGGCGTTCTCGCCGACATAGGAGCTCATCATTTTTTTGACCTGACGGGTCTGCAGCAGGATCCCGATGCCAAAATCATCGACACCGGCATTGTTGGAGGCGAATGTCAGGTGCTGTGTGCCCGCCTCACGGATCGCGGTCAGCAGCAACTCGGGGATACCGCAGAGGCCAAATCCACCCGCGGCAATCGTCATTCCATCGGTCAAGAGCCCGTCCAGCGCCTCAGCAGCTGACCCGTAGATTTTGCCCATAGCATGTCTCCATTTTGAGAATCGCCATGGTTGTGACCCTGTGCCAAGGCAGTGTCAACCAGAGCTCGGCAAGAGCCGCGGATTGTTCTTATCGACGGTTAGTAACGAACCACGCCGTCTCTAAAGTAAGCACATCCCCAAGGCTTATAGAGTACGGTCGCTGCCGCGTTTCCGATCGTGTCTCAACGCAGCTTGACCGGCAGATCACGACATTGCAGCGGTTGCCTACTTGCTCGCCGCTTTCTTCTTGGCAGGCCCCTTGCGCTTTCCTTTTCCGGATTTGGCAGCCTTTTCAGCTATCAGTGCGACAGCCATGTCCATCGTCACTGCATCCGCCTCCACGTCTTTGGGCAGGGTCGCGTTGATCTTTTCCCACTTCACATAGGGACCGTAGCGACCATCCATGACATTCACCGCGCCACCATCCTCTGGATGCTCCCCCAATTCCTTCAGAGGTTTGGCCGCAGCCCCACGGCCTTGACCGCGAGAGGCCGCTTTCTTGGCCAGCTCTTCCACCGCCCGGTTCATGCCGATGGTGAACACCTCATCCACCTCTTTGAGGTTTGCATAAAGCCGGCCATGTTTCACAAAGGGTCCGTAGCGACCAATGCCCGCCTCAATCAGTTCGCCATCGTCAGGATGCGGCCCGATTGCTCTGGGCAGGCTGAGAAGCGTGAGCGCCTTTTCCAGATCCATGTCGTCCGCACTCCACCCCTTCGGCAGGCTGGCGCGGGGTGGTTTTTTCACCTCTTCGGTCACTTCTCCGCGCTGCACGTAAGGGCCAAAACGGCCAGAGCGCAGGAAGATCTGATCCCCGTTGTCTTCGCCAAGTGTGCGATCGCCACCCTGTTCCTCCCCGCCAATGGGCCGCGTGTAGCGGCATTCCGGGTAGTTTGAGCAGCCCACGAACCCGCCAGTTCTGGAGGTTTTGAGGTGCAGGCTTCCGCCATCGCATTGTGGGCAGCAGCGCGGATCCGAGCCATCTTCACGCGCGGGATAAAGCTGCGGCGCCAAAACCTCGTCGAGCTTGTCCAGCACCTCAGAAATGCGCAGCTCTGATGTCTCGGCAATCGCGGCGGAAAAATCGCGCCAGAAATTGGCCAGCACGTTTTTGTAATCCGCGTCGCCCGCGCTGACCACATCCAGCTCTTCTTCCAGATTGGCCGTGAACTCATAGCCGACATATTTGCGGAAAAAGTTCAGCAGAAAGATCGTGACGATCCGCCCCTTATCTTCCGGGAAGAGCCGGTTTTTGTCTTTGCGCACATATTCACGATCCTGGATCGTCGTCACGATAGAGGCGTAGGTGGACGGGCGCCCGATCCCGAGCTCCTCCATCCGCTTGACCAAGGTCGCCTCGGTGTAGCGCGGGGGCGGTTGGGTGAAATGCTGTTCGGGGGTGACACCCTTCTTCTCTGCCGGCTCGCCTTCCATGATCTGAGGCAGACGCTTGTCATCATCATCGACGACATCGTCGCGGCCTTCTTCATAGACACGCATGAAGCCGTCAAACATGACAACCTGGCCCGTGGCGCGCAGGCCGACCTGTTTGTCATCGCTTTCGATATCTACCGTGGTCCGTTCCAGCCGTGCGGCCGCCATCTGACACGCAATGGTGCGCTTCCAGATCAGATCGTAGAGCTTGCGCTGATCGGGCTCAGAGAGCTTAACCGCGGACGCATCGCGCGTCATATCGGTTGGCCGGATGCACTCATGGGCTTCTTGCGCGTTCTTTGCTTTGTTTTTGTACATCCGCGGGCCGTCAGGCACATATTCGGCGCCATAGCGGTCCTTGATGGCGTCGCGGGTCGCCATAACGGCCTCTGGCGCCATATCGATCCCGTCTGTCCGCATGTACGTGATGAGGCCCGCCTCATAGAGACGCTGGGCCGTGCTCATTGTCTGACGCGCGCCCATGCCGAACTTCCGGCTGGCCTCTTGCTGCAGCGTGGACGTCATGAACGGGGCGGACGGGTTGCGATTGGCGGGTTTTGCCTCGACGCTCACCACTTTCAGGTCTCGGCTTTTGATGGCTTGCACGGCCAACTCTGCCTGCGTTTCATTCTCTATATCGTAGCGGTCAAGCTTTTTGCCCGCTAGGACCGTCAGGCGCGCTTCATAGTCTTTGCCGCGCGGTGTCTGCATTTGTGCTTTGACAGACCAGTACTCGCGCGCCTTGAACGCTTCGATCTCCAATTCACGCTCAACGATGATGCGCAGGCAGACAGACTGCACCCGCCCAGCAGAGCGTGCCCCAGGCAGTTTGCGCCAAAGAACTGGGGAGAGGTTGAAACCCACCAGATAATCCAGTGCACGCCGCGCCAGATAGGCCTCGACGAGGTCTTCGTCCACATCTCTGGGATTGGCCATCGCTTCCGTCACCGCGCTCTTTGTGATCGCATTGAAGACGACCCGGCTGACAGGCGTGTCCTTTTTAATGGCGCGCCGCTTGCGCAGCGCCTCTTCGAGCTGCCAACTGATCGCTTCCCCATCACGATCCGGGTCGGTGGCGAGGATCAGAGCGTTGTCATCTTTCAGGGCATCAGCAATGGCTTTCACATGCTTTTTACTGTCAGCGCCGATTTCCCAGAGCATTTCGAAGCCGTTATCGGGGTCGACAGACCCGTTCTTTGGAGGCAGGTCGCGCACGTGGCCGTAGGAGGCCAAAACCGTATAGTCAGAGCCCAAATATTTGTTGATTGTCTTGGCCTTAGCCGGGGATTCGACAACAACAACGGGCATACGCAGACCTTTCGACTCATTGGCTATACTGTGGCGGGGCTACATGTGGGGTGTAGCGCTTGATTGTCAATGCAGCTGCGCGCGCATGGTATTGTCAGAGGTAAAGTCACCGTGCAAACTGCCTTAAGAGCGGAGGCGACGATGCGACTAATCTTTGCGAATTTCTTGGCGGTTTTCATGCTTTGGTCCTTTGCGACGCATGCGTGGGAGGAGCCTGCCCGCGGGACACCGACCAGGGCGGCGTTGATGGATGCGATCCGTCCGACGGCTGAATATCTTCTGGGTGCGCCGGTAGAGTTTGTCGTTTACGAGCTCAGGCGCTCGGCGGATATGGCGTTTGCCATGTTGAATGCGCAGCGGCCGGGCGGCGTGCCAATCGACTATGCAACCACGCCTGCGGTCATCCGTGGAGAGATGGACGTGCAGCAGGATGTCACCGGGGCCCAGGTGTTTTATCGGCTGACTGGCAGCGGTTGGATCGTTGAAGAATTCTCTTTTGGGGCGACGGATGTGTGGTTTGCGGCAGAACCGTTTTGCACGCGGTATCGCGCGCTGATCGCAGATTACTGCTAAGTGGCTTTCGCGGCGCGCTCTAGCCGGTGCGGGACAACAGCCCGCCCGGGTGCCGTTCAATTTTCCCATCAACTTCAAGGTCTGTCAGCATCGGCGTGACTTGAGCCGCCGATGCGCCGAGGTCTCGGATCAATTGATCTTCTGCGATGGGGGATGGCCCGAGTTTTTCTAGGATCACTTGATGCAGGTTGCGGGTCTCTTCCTGCGATCGAGTATCCGGCGTGTGGTAAGGCTCTGGTGCAATGATGTGGCGTGGCTCGGATATGTCAGGGGTCTGGGGTATCTGGGCATCGTGGCCCAAAACCTCCAAAACATCGGACCCGCGCCTGACCAGCGTCGCGCCGTCGCGGAT
>ERZ1740067.1414-NODE-1414-length-16501-cov-4.947586_pt1 | contig 16501 bp, 15 predicted proteins | sample MGYA00581736_ERZ1740067 | MGnify/ENA primary metagenome ERZ1740067 (study PRJEB43018, sample SAMN04849236) | marine metagenome | isolation source: floating plastic debris | place: Pacific Ocean | collected 2008-08-27 | study: EMG produced TPA metagenomics... | reverse complement strand
TGGCGCAGCGCCTCAGCGTCTAAGTCAGCCATATCGTTCAGATAGCCGTCGATGGCATTGCCCACGGCGTCGACCACGCTGTTGGGGTCGCGGTGAGCGCCGCCAACTGGCTCTGAAATGATGGAATCCACGATGCCGAAGCCGAGCAAATCCTGCGCTGTAAAGCGCAGCTGCGTTGCCGCATCTTCCGCCTTGTCCGATGTGTGCCACAGGATAGAGGCACAGCCTTCTGGGGAGATGACGGAGTAGATGCTGTGTTCCAGCATCAGGACGCGGTTACCAACGGCAATGGCGACGGCGCCGCCTGAGCCCCCTTCGCCGACGATGACAGTCACCATCGGAACTTTCAGTTCCAAGCATTTGGCCGTAGAGCGCGCGATGGCCTCGGCTTGGCCACGCTCTTCAGCGCCCACACCTGGATACGCGCCTGAGGTATCGACCAAGCTGATAACCGGCAAGCCATAGCGGTCTGCCAAGTCCATGAGGCGGACGGCTTTGCGGTAGCCTTCCGGCCGCGCCATGCCGAAATTATGATGCAGGCGCTTAGCGGTATCCTTACCCTTTTCATGGCCCATGATGACCACAGACTGGCCGCGAAAACGCGCAAGCCCACCCATAATGGCTTGGTCATCGGAAAAAGCCCTGTCGCCTGCAAGCGGCGTAAAATCAGTCGTCAGCCGATGGATATAGTCAGAAAAGTGCGGACGCCCGGAATGGCGGGCCACTTGGGTTTTCTGCCAGGGCGATAAATTCTCATTGAGCTCGGTAAGGGTGTTCGTGACTTTCTCAGTCAGCGTGGTGACTTCATCATCGACGTTCACATCGCCTTGGCTGTCTGTGAGCGCTTTTAGTTCCGCTATCTTTTCCTCAAGCGCAGCAATGGGCTTTTCGAATTCAAGATATTTTTGCACGCTGCTTCGCAGTCCTTATCTTTTTTGGGGCAGGCTATGCATACCGCTGCGCCTGTGTGACAGCCTGATAGACTGTGTTGGCGCGGGATTTAAGTGTTTTTTTGGCCAAGCGGGTGATGCTGCTGCACTGTCTCCGCCAGGCGACGGGCTGTCACATGGGTATAGATCTGCGTTGTGGCGAGCTCACTATGGCCAAGCAGATCTTGCAGCGTGCGCAGGTCTGCCCCGTTTTCCAAAAGATGCGTAGCAAAGGCATGGCGCAAAATATGCGGCGACATTTTCTCTTCCGCAATGCCAGCGCGGCGCGCCAAGGCTTTGAGTTGCAAAAACACGCTCACCCGCGTGAGATGGCCAGTTTTGCCGCGCGATGGAAATAAATAAGCGCTGGTATCGCGCTGACCGCCCAGCTGCGGCAGGGTCTCAATATAAGCACTGAGCGCCCGCTGCGCTGCGCCGCCGACAGGGACCATACGCTCCCGCCCGCCTTTACCTTGGACATGAAGGATAAGCGGCTGGCCGCGCAGTGCACCGCGTTTCAGCGTGATAAGCTCCGTCACCCGCAGGCCCGTTCCATAGAGCAATTCTACCAAAGCTTTCAGGCGAAGGGCAGATGGCTTGCCCGTTTCACTATCCTCATCCAAAACTGCGAAGAGGCGGTCGACCTCTTCCGTGGACAAGGTTTTGGGCAAAGGACGGCCTTTTGAGGGCGCTGCGACTTTGTGGCTCGCCAAATCACTGCGCAGCCCTTCACTGGCCAAGAACCGATGAAATTGACGGACTGCGGAGAGTTTGCGCGCACGCGAGCTGGCCGCAAGGCCGCGTGTGTTGAGGAGCGCCATAAAGCGCTCGACGTCCGGCTGGCCCGCCTGCGCGAGCTTTCCCTTCAAGCTGGCTGAGGCATCTTGCAAGTCCGCCGTATAGGCCTTCACTGTGTTCCGGGCAGCGCCGCGCTCGGCCTCCAGCATATCGCAAAAGCGCTCTATGAGCAGACTATCGGACGCCTCAGCTGGCATCGATGGAGACGCCGGCGAAGAACAGGACTTCCGCGCCCATTTGCCGGGCCAAGTCTTCAAGACCTGCCTGTCTCAAGGCGGTGAGCACCACCTTGACCAATCCGACGTCCTTGGTCTGTGTGCCTTGCGGGCCAAGGGCGGCTATGGCCGTCAACACGGTCATGCCGGTCTGGCCGGTGCTTGCATAAGCTTCAAGCTCCGGCAAGGCGGGAATGGGCAGCGGACCAGCCTGGCCAGCGGCAGCCCATAACTCAGGCGGGACTGTGTAGCCCAAGGCATCAAACACGGCGAAAGTCAGCTGCGCCTGACGATCATCCTGCCCATCGCGCGCGTCTAGCCAAAGCCCTGCGATACGCGGCGTGAAAGGAATGCGTCCCGGCTGGTTCGATACCAACGCATAGGGCCACACCGAAATAAGACTGCGCGCGGCATTGAGGTCCGACGGGTCCGACCGGGTCCGAATTTCATCATACCAAACAGCCGTGCGATCGGGAAAGCCGCCATAGGCAAGATGCGCTGCAACCGTTCCGGCATCCAGCCAAAGCTCTGGGTTTGGTGACACGGCGCTGAGCGCTTGCGCGGTCGCCCCAGCCCAGAAATGCGGAAGACCAGACTGCCGCGCCTGGAACGAAACAGCCAGCGCATCAGCAACCAATGTGGCCGGTGTTCCGCCGCTCAACGCCAATTGCAGCTGACGCGGCGCTAGGCCGGCCTCTTGCGGCGTGCCGCTTGGGGTCGCAATGATGTAGTTGAGGAAATCACTTGGCGTAAGCTGCGCGGCAGCGCCAAGGGCAACCATCGCAGGCCACCGCGCGGACAGACCAGCATCGGCAGACAGCGCAAGCGCTGCTTGTTGAAGAGGCGTCTCGGTGCCTGACATCAGGCTGGCTTTAGCCTGGGCCAAGGCCGCGGAATAGCCGTCTGGCTGGGCCTCAAGCAGGGCCTGGGTTGCGGCGAGCACCGCCGTGTCAGGCATATCGCGCCGGTTGGTCGTATCTTGCAAAAGGTCGACAGCGCCGCGATTGCCCTTCATGGCATGGCAAAGCAACCGCCGCCCCGTCCAAAAGGCACTGGTGTCTTGCGCTAGCCCAACTCTTGAGGCGGCACAGAGACTGGCCCAATCGTTTGCCAAAAGCGCAATGTCAGCCTTTTTCGCCAAAACATCCAGCGGTGCAACATCATCTGGCACCAAGGCGAGAAGGGCGATCAGGCCATCCAAATCACCAACTCTTTCAAGCAAACCGATGCGTGCGCTCAGGAACGCCCAAGCAGCTTGCGGCGTTGGAGATGGACTGTCAGCAATGGTGAGCGCCAGGCGGCGCAGAGTCGTTTGGACAATGGGCGACGGCGCGCGGCCTTGTACCTGAGCGAACGCGGCAACAATATCTGCTTCGGCGCTACCTGCCCAGACATCAAAGGCGAACCCGCCATCCGCCTGGGTGAGGGTCCCAATACCTGCAATATCGGATGCGCTGAGCGGGGCCATTTCAACAGTCGCGGGCGTTAACGGCATGGCGACCGCACTGTCAAAGAGAGGCTCTTTGAGGCGAGCATCCAGCGCTGGCAACGTCTCTTCATCTTCGTCTTGGTCCGGCAGCGCTGGCAGCGGCGCTAAACTCAAAAGAGATGCGGGTGGAGTGGGCTCTCCATCTTGGTCTATCGCTTGGGGTTGCGGCGCGTAAGGAAGCGGCGACCCCGCTGTCCTGGGCGGCGCCTGCGCCGGTTCAGCTGCTGGCGCAGGTATCTCACCTGGGGGCGGTGTTTGAGCGGCAGCCGTTGTGATGGCGAAGCCCGTAAGAGCAGCGGCGATGCACCATCTATTCACGGAAAATGCGCGCATCCACCGGCGCCTCAACCTGGGTCTGTTCCACGGGAATATCCCAAAAGTAAAAGAACAAACCGCCGCCGACAACAATGAGCAGCAAAATCAGGAGGATAAGTCTTATCATGCGTGGCTGTTATCCCAAGTCGCGTGGCGCGTGCATGACCCTTAGAACACCGTTGCGCCTGGTGCAATATGGCACCCACCCATTGCACAGGGCTATGAAGACCGGCTATTTGGACATTAAGGCCTTTTTGAGTATCGATACAGCCGTGAGCGCACAAACAAAGACAGATCACACCGCCTTGAAAGACGCGCTTGCCGACAAACCTATCGTGTTGGTGGGCCTGATGGGCGCCGGCAAAACCAGCGTTGGCCGCCGGTTGGCAAACGATTTGGGACGTACTTTTCTAGATGCCGACCATGAAATTGAAGTCGCCGCCGGCCGGCCAGTAAGCGATATCTTTAAGGACTTTGGCGAAGCCTCTTTCCGAGAAGGCGAACGCCGCGTGATTTTGCGCATCTTGTCGGAAGACAGCAACATCGTGCTGGCGACGGGGGGCGGCGCTTTTGTGGATGAGGACATTCGCAAAGCCGTGCTCGATAAGGCTGTCTCCATTTGGCTAAACGCAGATGTCGACGTCCTCGTCGAGCGCACCGGTCGCCGCAAAACCAGGCCGCTTCTGAAAACCGGAGACCCTAAGCAAATCCTCACGAAGCTTGCTGCAGAGCGGACACCCTTTTATAGCCAGGCCAATATTCACGTCCAAAGCGGGCGCGGGCCGGCAACCACTGTGGTCCGCGCGGCTTTAAAAGCGCTGGCGGATTGGCCGAATGGTCAGGCCGCCCAATAACGTTGGAACCTGAGGATGAAGGAAGAAACGCATCTCACCGTCCGCGTCGGTCTCGGCACGCGCAGCTATGATATTCTGGTCGGCGATGCGCTTGTTGCCCAGCCAACACGCGCACTCACCCAGCTGATTGGCGGGCGGCGCTGCGCGGTTGGTACGGACCGCACGGTGGCTGAGCTGCATCTGCCGCGCTTTGAAGCTATGCTCAAAAGCATTGGGGCGCGGGTGTCCTCTATTGTGCTCCCCGCAGGAGAAGCCACCAAGTCTTTCGGCCATCTCGAAACGCTATGCGGCGATATCCTTGACCTTAAAATCACCCGTAACGATATTCTCATTGCGTTCGGCGGCGGCGTGATTGGCGATTTGACGGGCTTTGCTGCCGCCATCACCCGGCGCGGTATCGATTTCATCCAAGTGCCAACGACACTGCTGGCCCAGGTCGATTCCTCCGTTGGCGGCAAAACGGCCATCAATGTCCCGCAAGGCAAAAATCTTATTGGGGCCTTTTACCAGCCCAAACTCGTGATGGCCGATACCGCTGTGCTGGCGAGCCTGCCGGATCGCGAACGCATGGCAGGCTTTGCCGAGGTCATCAAATACGGCCTTATTTGCGATGCCCAGTTTTTTGATTGGCTGTCTAGCAATGGCGCTGATGTACTTGCTGGGGAACCGGGGGCTCTACGCCATGCCATTGCGCGCAGCTGCCAAATCAAAGCCGATGTGGTTGCTGCCGATGAACGCGAGACGGGCCAGCGGGCCCTGCTTAACCTGGGCCACACCTTCGGCCATGCCATTGAAGCCCATGGCGGCTATGATGGCCGCATTCTGCATGGCGAAGCCGTGTCTATTGGCATGATTATGGCGCATCAAGTCAGCCATGCACTTGGCCTCCTCGCCAGCAACGAATTAGACCGGGTGCTCGATACTTTTGCTAAGCTTGGCATGCCCAGACGGCCTGGCCGCTTTGGCCTTGATGACCTCACGCCGGACATCATGTTGCAGCACATGGCGCAAGACAAAAAGAATATCGATGACCGCATCACGCTCATTTTGAGCCGCGGCATTGGTAAAGCCTTTTTAACGCGCGATGTGACAGCAAGTGCGCTGCGGCCCCTGCTGGAAAAACTGCTGGCAGCAGAAACCGCGGGCGCGCTTTAGAGCCTGTTCCATAAGTCATCGGGTCGGTCTTGCGGTTGTTTTTCCGCCCTGCTGCGTTGCCAATTCTCGCCGATATTTCCAATATCGCCTGAGATTGGCGCCTGACAGGGCAAAAAAACCACCTGCAATCCCTCAGCCGATGACTTATGGAACAGGCTCTTAGGACCAATCGATAGATGAGCTGGCGATGAGTGAGCTTGGGTTTGCAATTGGCGCTGTGTTTGCGCTGTTGGTGTTGTCGGCCTTTTTTTCAGGGTCCGAAACCGCTTTAACGGCAGCCTCCCGCGCCCGCCTGCGCCATATGGCAAGCGAAGGCGATAAACAGGCCTTGGTCTTTGAAGCCTTGGTGGAGCTGCCAGAGCGCTTCATTGGCACAATTTTGCTCGGCAACAATCTGGTCAACATCCTGGCCTCGGCGCTCGCCACCAGCGTGATGATTGAGCTGTTTGGGGAAGCGGGCGTTGTGTACGCCACGCTCGTCATGACCGCGCTGGTGCTTGTCTTCGCTGAAGTCTTGCCCAAGACGCTGGCCATCAGCCGCGCCGATAGGATTGCGCTGGTGGTGGCAAAACCCATTTCCTTGCTCGCCACCGTCCTTGGTCCAGTTGTCAACTTGGTCCAGGAGATTGTGCGGCGGACGCTGTCGCTATTCGGCATCGACATCTCCGAAAAAGACACCTTCCTCTCCAGCCATGAGGAAATTCGCGGCACCATTGATTTGCATGCCTCTGAAGGCGGCATCGTCAAAGAACACCGCGATATGCTTGGCAGCATCCTCGACCTGGATGATGTGGACATTGCCGATGTAATGGTCCACCGCCGCAATATGATGATGATTGATGTAAGCGAGCCATCATCCGACATCATCCAGCAGGTGATTGATGCGCCCTACACGCGCATCCCGCTCTATGAGGACGACCCCGACAATATCATCGGGGTTATTCACGCCAAGGACATCCTGCGCGCCCTGATGAAGCCAGGTGGGCGCCGCGACCGAGTGAACATCAAAAGCTTGATGGCAGAGCCCTGGTTCGTGCCAGAAACCACATCACTGCGGGAACAGCTGGATGCCTTCACAGCGCGCAAAAACCACTTTGCCATCGTGGTGGATGAATATGGCGTCATCCTTGGCCTGGTGACGCTGGAGGACATTCTAGAGGAAATCGTCGGCGATATCGCGGACGAATATGACACCTTCGAGACCGACGGCATTACCTTCAATGGGGATGGCACCATCACCGTAGAAGGCACCGTCACCATCCGCGATTTAAACCGCAGGATGGATTGGACGCTGCCCGATGAAGACGCGGCCACCGTGGCCGGGCTCCTCATTAACGAGGCGCGGGTCATTCCCGTTAAAGGCCAAAGCTTTGATTTCTTTGAGCGCCGTTTTGAAGTACTGCGGCGCCAGCGCAACCAAGTCACGCTGCTCAAAATCACGGATTTAACGCCGCCTGAGCAAAACGCCGCGTGACCGATTTTTTAGAGGTGTTTGGCGCAGTTGGCGGCGTCCTTCTGCCCGTCCTCATTATCAGTGCGGCTGGCTATGTCTGGGCAAAGCGGGACCCCCGCTTCACCGGCGAGTTTATCGGCGATGTGGCGCTCCATGTGGGCGTGCCGGGCCTCCTGTTTGCATCGCTGGTCCGGGCCGAAATTGATACAGCCCTCCTAGGCATCGCCGCCTGCGGCGCCGTGGGGTACATCGCGTTCGTGCATTTAGCCCTTCTGGCCGTCTTCAAAGCCACTGGAACGGCCAGCCAGCCAGGCTTTACCGGCCTAGCCTTCGGCAATTGGGGCAACATCGGCATGCCCATTTCCCTCTTTGCTTTCGGCGCGACAGGCCTTTCTATAGGCGCGACATTTTTTGCAACGTCCATCTTCCTGCAGTTCACGCTGGGCTATAGGCTCTCCGTCGGCGCGTGGCCCTGGCGCAAAATTCTCACCTTGCCCTTGCTGTGGCTTCTTGCGGCGGCAGTCCTTGTGCGTACGCTCAATCTGGTTCCCCCAAAATGGGTTCTCGATACCGCAGACCTTGCCGGCGGCGCAGCCATCCCTGCCATGCTGCTGGCGCTTGGCGGCGGCGTCGCGCGCATGCATCCCAAAGGGCTGCTCAATGGGCTGAAATGGGCGAGCCTACGCTACGTCATTGGCCTCGTGGCAAGCCTAGCTCTGACTGCCTTGCTGCCGCTTCCCGATGCGCTCAAGCCAGTCATCCTGACCATCGGCATGATGCCGCTGGCCCTCTTCAATTACATCATGGCCGAAAAAACTGGTGAGCATGGACCGGAGGTGGCGGGCTATGTCGTGGCCAGCCTGCTCATCGCCTGCGTCGTACTGCCGGTGACGTTAATGTTTACGCTGCGCTAGGCCTTCGCAGCCTCTTCATCGGGCGTGCGTAGTTTCAACGACAGCGCATGGACGCGCTCTTCAAGCTCACTGTCCAAAGTGCGATAGACCATCCTTTGGCGCTCCACCCGGCCTTTGGCTACAAACGCCTCTGACACCATCACCACCATGAAATGTGTCTGGCCGCCTTCGCGCGCGCCGGCATGGCCGGCATGCTGGTCGCTTTGGTCAATCACCTTGAGGCTCACCGGCGCAAAGGCCGCTTGCAGCTTGGTTTCGATACGAGCGTGATAATTATCCATGCGGCACCTGTTTGGTGGAAAAAGAACGGTTGGTGACTACATTGGAACGGATGAAAAGAAGTCAATCCACCAAGCCAGGCAGCCGCAGGCCAAGTCGCCGCTATCACGGCAGAGTGGAGCATGCAGATGGCCGCCTATGCGCTGTTCCAGGCTGTAAGGAGCCTGGCGAGTTTAAAGTCGCGCTCAACCCCAATCGCCGCTCTGACGAAGCACCGCAATGGAAATGGCTGTGCCTGGAACACGTGCGTGCGCACAATGAAGGCTGGAATTACTTTGAAACGCTCAGCCCAGAAGACCTCCTAAAAGAACGCCAAGGCCACCCCAGCTGGGACGGACCCACTCACCCCTTCCGCATGAATCCAGAAGATTTGGCGAACCTGCGTATGAAGGACAGCCATGGCATTTTCTCCAGCGATGCCCGCTTTAGGCGCTTTGCCGAATCAGGCAGTCGCACCGGCCGACCGCTCACTGCGCCGGAAGCGGAAGCCCTCGTCACCCTCGGTCTCAGCGAAAATGCCAGCAGCGATGACATCAAAAAACGCTATAAAATCCTTTTGAAACGCTATCATCCCGATGCAAATGGCGGCGATAGGCGCGGTGAGAAGAAGATGCAGGCCGTTATTGCGGCATATCACCGGTTGATGGACGACGGGCAGCGGTTTAGATAACACTTCAACTGGCGCACGCTCGACGCCGCCAGTAAAGTACGTAAAGGCATTTCCTCTATGACCATTGAGCCCGGAAAAATGGACGCAGCGCACGCCCTAGCGCCAGACCGCACCGTTTCAGTGCGCGACGTGATTGGCGTCGATGTGGACATGGAGGTCCCCGCCTTCTCAGACCCCGACGACCGTGTGCCGGATCTCGACGAGGCCTATGTCTTTGACCCCGAAACCACGCTCGCCATTCTCGCTGGCTTTGCCCACAATCGGCGCGTGATGATCCAGGGCTATCACGGCACCGGAAAATCCACGCATATTGAGCAAGTGGCCGCGCGGCTCAATTGGCCGTGCGTGCGCATCAACTTGGACAGTCACATCTCCCGCATCGATTTGGTCGGCAAGGATGCCATTGTTCTGCGCGACGGCAAACAAGTGACCGAGTTCCAGGAAGGCATCCTGCCCTGGGCGCTGCAAACGCCCACCGCGCTGGTATTTGATGAATATGACGCCGGCCGTCCGGACGTGATGTTCGTTATTCAGCGCATCTTGGAAATCGAAGGCAAGTTAACGCTGCTGGACCAAAACCGCGTTATCCGCCCGCACCCTTATTTCCGGCTCTTTGCCACGGCCAATACGGTCGGCTTAGGCGATACGACGGGCCTCTATCATGGCACCCAGCAAATCAACCAAGGCCAGATGGACCGCTGGTCGATTGTGATGACCTTGAACTACCTGCCCTTTGACCAAGAGCTGGGCATCGTGCTGGCGAAAAACCCATCTTATGATACCGAGGACGGCAAAAAGACGTTGGGCGCCATGGTGCGCTGCGCTGAGCTGACCCGGCAAGGCTTCATCAATGGAGACCTCAGCACGGTGATGAGCCCGCGCACTGTCATCACCTGGGCGCAGAACGCAGAGATTTTCAAAAGCCCTGGCTTTGCCTTCCGCGTTTCCTTTCTCAATAAATGCGATGAGACAGAGCGGCCCCTTGTGGCGGAATATTATCAGCGCTGCTTTGGCGAGGCCTTGCCTGAAAGCGCCATGCAGGCCAGCGCGTAGCCCGTAAATCTTTATGTCCACCCCCTCGGATGACCCGACAGAGCTGTTAAAGGACGCGATCAAATCCACGATGCGCGCCATCTCCAGCGAACCTGAGCTGGAGGTCACGTATTCAGCCGACAAGCCAGGCCTGTCAGGCAATCAAGCCCGCCTTCCAGCGCCAGCCAAGAAACTGCGCGCTGAACAAGTGCGCCAAATCCGCGGGCTGTCCGATGCCATGGCCTTGCGCTTGAAACACCATGACGCCAGCGTCCATATGCGCGAACAGCCGGCGTCCGGGATGGCGCGGGACATCTATGACGCCCTGGAACAAGCGCGCATCGAGGCCATCGGCTGCAATCAAATGCAGGGCGTCGCTGATAATTTGGACCAGGTGGTCAGCAATCGCTGCAAAGGCGAGGGTTTGGAAGGCGTCGCTGTCGAGGCCGATGTCCCGTTAGCAGCAGCCCTTTCTCTCTTGGCCCGTGAGCGGATGACGGGCCGGCCTGTGCCAGACAACGCCCAGGGCGCGGTCGATAAGGAACGCAGCTGGATAGACGACAAAGCGGGCGATGGACTTGGCCAATTGTTTGAGATGCTGGAAGACCAGACGGCCTTTGCGCGGCTCACACGCCAAATCATCAGCGATTTGGAAGTCGATGATGACGGCGGCGAAGAAGTGCAAGAAGACGATAGCACTGGCGAAGAAAACGCTGAAAACGAAGCCGATACGGACGAAGACGAGCAAGACGGCGATGACGAAAGCGCTGCTGGTGATGGCGAGCCGGAACCGTCCGGCGAAACCTCCGAAGCGGAAGGCGATGCAGGCGAAACCGAAACCCGCGACATGGAAATGGAACCCTCGGAAGAGGATATGGCGGGCGAAGAACAGCATGAGGGAATGACCCCCTACCGGCCCAATGTGCCCTTCTCCAACATGCCGCCGGATTTCAACTATCAAGCCTTCACCAACCACTATGATGAAGTCATTCGCGCCGAAGAGCTGTGCGATATGGATGAGCTCACCCGGCTAAGGGCCTATCTCGACCAGCAGCTCCTGCCCCTCCAAAGCGCAGTGACAAAGCTGGCCAACCGGCTGCAGAGGCGCCTGCAAGCCCAGCAAAACCGGGCCTGGGAGTTTGACCTGGAAGAAGGCATGCTGGACGCCGCGCGCCTCACCCGCGTGGTTACAGACCCGCGCCATCCCCTGAGCTACAAATTAGAGCGCGAAACCGATTTCCGCGACACGGTCGTCACCCTGCTTATCGATAACTCCGGCTCTATGCGCGGCCGCCCGATTTCAATTGCAGCGATCTGTGCGGATATCCTGGCCCGTACGCTGGAACGCTGCGCCGTTAAAGCGGAAATCCTGGGCTTTACCACCCGCGCCTGGAAGGGCGGAGAAAGCCGCGACAGCTGGATTGAGGCTGGCAAGCCCGCGCACCCAGGCCGTCTCAATGACCTGCGCCACATCATCTATAAACAGGCCGATGCCCCTTGGCGGCGCACCCGCAAGAATCTCGGCCTGATGATGCGCGAAGGCCTGCTCAAAGAAAACATCGATGGCGAAGCGCTGCTGTGGGCGCATAATCGCCTCGTCAGCCGTCCCGAAGAGCGCCGCATCTTGATGGTCATCTCCGATGGTGCGCCTGTGGATGATTCGACGCTGTCCGTTAATTCCGGCAGCTATTTAGAACGCCATTTGCGGCAAGTGATTGAGTGGATTGAAACGCGCAGCCCCGTCGAGCTGGTCGCCATCGGTATCGGCCATGACGTCACCCGCTATTATAAGCGCGCCGTTACCATCTTGGATGCCGAGCAACTGGGCGGGGCCATGACCGAACAGCTGGCCGCTTTGTTCGATGACGAGCCGCGCGGGCGGAAGGCAGCTTGAAAAGCCACCTCGCCTGCTGCGCCTTCCTCCTCTTAAGCGCTTGCGCTGAAGCCCGTTCGCCAGACAGCGTTGCTATAGAAGTGCGCGCTGAGGCGGTCCCGCTCAACCCTGAAGACCCAGCCATGACCCAACTAGGCGCGCTGCGCTATCGCGGCGGCCTGGTGCTCACGAGTGAGGATGACGACTTTGGAGGGCTGTCAGGCGTTATTGTAGCGCCAGATGAAAGCAAGCTGCTGGCCATCACCGACAAAGGCCATTGGGTATGCATGGGCCTTAAGGCGGACAGCGACGGTGTCTTGCTTGGTATTACTACGGCCTCGCTATCGCCCATGCTGTCAGCAGAAACCAAGCCCCTCCAAGGGAAAGAGGAAGCCGATGCCGAGGCTGTCAGCCTAACAAGCGACGGCACGGCCATCCTCGCCGCCTTTGAAGGCACCCACCGCGTGATGCGCTATCCGCTCGGCCAGCCAGGCAACCTATGCAGCGTGGCCGGAGCGACGCCAACCCGCCTTATAGCGCCAGCTGGCCTGAATGACCTGCCAGCCAATGGCGGCATTGAGGCGCTTGCTACGACAGCAGATGGCACCCTTATTGTGCTCACCGAAAAAGGCGAAGCGGAGGGGGGTGGAACGCTAGGCTGGATGATGCCCGAACTGGGCCTTAAGGCAAGTGCCGCCCAGCGCTTTGGCTTTGAACCGCCGGACCCCTATGTTCCTACCGACTTAGCACGGCTGGACGATACGCTGTTTGTCTTGCAACGGCATTTCAGTGTGATGTCTGGCGTTTCAGGAGTTTTGTCCATGACGACAGCACAGGCGTTAGCAGAAGGAACTGCGGCAACCGAGCTGGCCCGTTTCGTGACGCCTATCACCGTCGATAATATGGAAGGGGTTTCAGCAGTGCGCAGCGCGTCTGGCCAGACGCACATCTATATCGTCTCGGACGACAACTTCATGGCATTTCAACGCACACTGCTGTTGAAGTTTTCGCTGGGCAACTCAAAAGACTGACAGATCTTCTCTGGGAAAAGCAGTCCGCAAACCAATGAATGCCGTTCGCCCTGAGCTTGTCGAAGGGCTGGTTTGTGCTGGATTCGTGCTTCGACAAGCTCAGCACGAACGGAGGTGAACTGAAAAACGCTTAAGCAGCGTTTTCCGCTTGGCCTTGGGCGCGGGCTTTCTGGATATCTTTCTTAATGCGGCGCGCACGGATGGAGAGTTCATCCGCCTTGGCTTTGTCGAGATAGAGGTCGAGGCCGCCGCGGTGTTCAACGCTGCGCAGGGTGGATGCAGCCACACGGAATTTGAAAGACTTACCAAGCGCATCACTGATCAAACTGGCATTTACCAGATTCGGCAAAAAGCGGCGTTTGGTTCTATTATTGGCATGGCTAACATTGTTGCCCACCATCGGGCGCTTGCCAGAAAGTTCGCACACACGTGCCATTTGAGCCGTCCTTATTCTCTACCAGGTCTCGGGGTCTGGTCACGCCGCTGCTTTATAGCGCGTGATGACAAGAGCGCGCGTATAGGCGATATGGCGCGGGCGGTCAAGCCGGGAGGTTGCCAGGCCGTAGACTCATAAATGGAAATGCCCGTGACGCAGCGAAAAATAAAGCCTGGTAAGGAGTTAGGAATGGAACGATGCCATAGCATCGTGACTGACGACGCGACGCTGTCCAGGCTTTATTTTTCGCGCGCCGCTAAAGCGGTGGCTCAGAGATGGTTTTTGGGTGCGTCGAGTCCGCTCCCAAATTCATTTAAGAAAAACGGGCCTTAAGGCCCGCTTTCACGGCCTCTCCTGCCCAAAAACCATCTCTGAGCCATCCCGGGCGTTTCCATTCATGAGTCTACGGCCTAATCCAGCCCAAAGGCCTTGAGGAGCTGGCGAGCGCCCCTGGCAGCGGGCAATGTACCGCTGCGCACGCCCCGCCGCACAGCAGACAACTGCGCAGCTACATCTTTGTTGCCGTGAAAGCCTTCCAGCAGCGAATCTTGAATTTCGGACCACATCCACGCCTCGGCTTGGTCTTCGCGCAAGGGCGCCAGCTGCTCGGTTTCAGACAGGTGCGCATAAAAACGGTCAATTTGCCCCATAACCGCATCAAGCCCGCGCCCTTCCAAGGCAGAGGCCAAGACAACACGGGGCGTCCAGCCATGAAACTTTGGCCGCATCAGGTGGAGTGCAGCCCGGTATTCACCTTGCGCACGTTTAGCAGCAATCTGCATATCGCCATCGGCCTTATTGACGACGACCAGGTCTGCGAGCTCCATGATGCCCCGCTTAATGCCTTGCAGCTCATCCCCGCCTGCAGGCGATAACAGGAGGCAGAACATGTCCACCATATCGGCCACAGCAGTTTCGGACTGGCCGACACCGACCGTCTCGACCAGGATGACATCATAGCCCGCTGCTTCGGTAAGCAGCAAAGCTTCGCGGGTGCGCCGCGCGACACCGCCAAGCGAGCCGCCTGAGGGCGAGGGGCGGACAAAGGCTTTTGCATCACGGGATAGACGTTCCATGCGGGTTTTATCGCCCAAGATAGAGCCACCGGTGCGGGTTGACGATGGGTCAACGGCAAGCACGGCAGCCTTGTGCCCGGCATCAATAAGATAGCTGCCAAGAGCCTCAATGAAGGTTGATTTGCCAACGCCTGGCGCGCCTGACAGGCCGATGCGTTTGGCTTTACCGGTTTTGGGTAGAACGTCCGCCAGCAGCGCCTGGGCCATGTCCCGATCGTCTGGCCGCGTACTTTCGACCAGCGTAATGGCTTTGGCCAGCGCGCGGCGCTGGCCGTCTTGCAAATCCTCCGCGAGCTCCGTGGCGGTGATTGGGGCGAGGGTCATCGCCCTGAGCTATTGCCTTAGCTGCGGCCAGGCAAGGCTGATTTTTTCAAAAACGCCAGGATTGCACAGCTAATCCAGACCCCAACAGCCATGAAGAACAAGGTGCCGCCATCGCCCTGCACCTCAATGCCCAGCGGGGTGAAGAGGTGGAAAACAATCGCGCCTGAAATGATGCCCAGACCCATGACAGCGCCGGCCAATTGAAGAATAGCGCGCTTCATAAACAAGCCAATGAGCAACAGGATGGAGGCTACCAATTCGGCAGAGCCAATCACTTTGGCCGAAAAAATGCCGCCTGGATTGAACAGCCCCTCAAAGCCAAAGGCACTGGCCGCCCAGGCATCTAAGGTGCCGAAGATGTGCACTGTCTCTGGCGCGCCGGCAAATTTAAAGAACAGCGATTGAATGAACACAAAGGCCACAAAGGCCGTGAGAACGATTTCTATGGTGCGGGTTTTTGACATAAGGTGCCCCCTAATTCTTTGTGTTTCGCCAGGACCATCCCAGCGCTTGGCGATGATTTAGGGGTGACCCGGCCCCCCGCCAAGGCAGTCTCACGGCCCAGTGATGAGACGTTATGCAGGGTTATGGCCGCGTGATGAAGCCGTTATTTCATGAGCGCGCCGTAAGAGGCGCGCGCCTTTGCGACTTTGGGCGCAACGATGGCCGCACAATAGGGCTGGCCAGGATTGCGGGCGAAATAGTTCTGATGGTAGGCCTCGGCGACGTAGAAGATGTCCATTGGTTCAATGGTGGTGACCACCTTGCCATCCCAAATGTCATTGGCGCGGGCAATCGCAGCCTCCATGGCGGCGCGCTGGGCGTCATCGGCAGGGAACAGGGCACTGCGATATTGGGTGCCAACATCGTTGCCTTGCCGGTTTAGCTGAGTTGGATCATGGGTCGCGAAGAAGATGTCGAGCAACTGGTCTAGGCCAATCACATCCGGATCAAAGGCAATGCGCACGCCCTCCGCATGGCCGGTGCGCCCAGTGCAAACCGCCTCATAACTGGGGTTTGGTATGCTGCCGCCGATATAGCCTGACTCAACAGTCTCGACGCCGCGCAACGGCAAAAACACCGCTTCAGTGCACCAAAAACAGCCGCCTGCCACAATCACACTTTCCAGCTCAGCCATCGCCGCCTCGTCCTTTCGATTTTAGTCTGACATACCGTCCCTGGCGTAGGGACACACTGCGCTGGATTACGGCACGAGCCAAGTGGCTTTGGCAAGCGCGCCATCCGCCGCAACGAAGAACTTTGCCCGGCGATGGCCGCCCCGGGCGAGATAGAGCCATTCCATGGTCTCTATCGTGACCGTCACCGCCACGAAGTTTTCCTTCCCTTCATCGGGGTCGCTTGGGTCTTGCGGGATAGACCACGCGTCGGGCGCCATAACGTGGCTTCCTGGAGAATGATTGACCCGGTAGCATTCGCGGCTCATGGGTTTGGAGCCATCCCATGCATGGTCTTTAAGGGCACCATCCGTATGGCAATGCGCCGTTCCTGACACACGCAGCTGGATCTTTGATTTCTTGTCGTAGAAATGCAGACCGATTTTTGGCTCGGCCCCAATTTCCGCCACTTTGCCAGCGCGGATATCTGTATGAAAGCGAAGCTGGGCCTGCGCTTGGTCGGCGCCGCGCAACACCACCGTG
>ERZ1740067.1413-NODE-1413-length-16505-cov-5.690213_pt1 | contig 16505 bp, 10 predicted proteins | sample MGYA00581736_ERZ1740067 | MGnify/ENA primary metagenome ERZ1740067 (study PRJEB43018, sample SAMN04849236) | marine metagenome | isolation source: floating plastic debris | place: Pacific Ocean | collected 2008-08-27 | study: EMG produced TPA metagenomics... | reverse complement strand
CCAAGCATAAATATTAACCTTTCCAATGTTCTCCCCTTGGGCTCCCTCTAGAGGATCTCCTACTTCAATCAGTTCGATTTTACCTTGAATTAGCGGTAATCCGTGCGGGTCATAGTTCGGTAGGGCGGCATTGGAACTCTGCCCTTTGGTCGCCATATACCGAATCGCCGAAATTGGGCGTACATAATCATAATATCCCTTGACTCCCCATGCATTGACAGCAGCATCATGCATAGCACCACCCAGGGCGAGATAACTTTTTACGTCCCATTCCAAATCACTCAAGACTTCACCGGTACCGCCCAATCTTTTGACCGTTTCGGGGTGGTCGTTTACATAATTGAGGATAGTAAACCAATGGCCTGGTGGGGTTTCGGAATCAGGGCCATCTGCCCAAAATTCTGCCAAAACCCGAGCATAATCTGCCCTTTTAACCATTTGTGGGGCATAGGGTAATCCTGTTACTGGATTCAACGCATGGCCTTGGCCACTATCGCCACCCTCCAAGAAATTGTAAAAGCTCTTATATTCCTCAAAGGTTGTAGGAAAATCTGAAAGTTCAGTATTGCCTATGGACGCTGGTGAGATATCGATTAGGGTATCATCATTTGGATCTAGGTGCGCCGACCAAGATGCCACGAGTGCAAAGTTCCATTTATAAGGATCATCGATACCATCTTCATTAGATGCTTGAATGGCATATGGTGCGCCCGGATCATTATATACATAGCTACTGAAACCGTTGTTTAAAATTTGTAAATCCTCTTTTTTGAGCGCAAAGGGGGTGACCGCCCCCCATTCGGGACTCAAAAAACCGGGACTCACCGGAATCTCATTCCCGGATTGATCGATAAACGTTTCAAAGATGAGGGGCTGCCATCGATTGGGATCTTCCAATAGTACATCATCATATGCTGAGAGTACCAAGCCCGTATTGGTGGGTTCATAAAACGCATTCCAATAGTCGAAATCCTCAAGGGAACCATCTTGCCTACCAAAAGCAATCAGCTGTTCAGCCAAATAGTTTCCGAGGGCGGAAGGCGACCCATCTCGGTAATCGGTGTCCGTATTCGAGACTTCATAGCCCATTGAACGCATGAATTCCTCTGAGGCCGCACGCGGGTCAAAACCGAAAGCAGGTGTAAAGGGGAACCGATGGCGTAACAATCGGAACATTGCATAGCTCATCATTTCATTTCGTGCAGCCTCAATATTGTTGGGAGATGGAAAGTCTTCCAATTCGCAGAAAAAATTGCCAAAGCGTTTTCCTAAAAAAACCGTTTCGGCAGTATCTTCGAATAGCGCCCACGAATCATACATAATCAGGGAACTATGGAAAAGGTTACGAGCATGCACGGTAGGGCGGGCAAAATCACTTCGAATGGATTCCAAGACCAGTTCGTTCCATTGACGGGCCAGAGAGTTCTGAGCCAAACCAATGGTTTGCATAAAAAAACATAGTAGGGTAACGGCGTAGCTCCACCTTGTCAACCATAGTAGATTTCTTTTCTGTGAAATATATGGCTGTTTCATCGAGAATATGAATAATAGTTTACCCCAAAACGTATTAGAGAAAAATAGGTATAAAAATTGGCGTTTTTGCGTTGAACACCCTAAGCATCGATGATAAAACCATTTGTTGTACAATTTTAGATGGGTCATTAAGAAGATGTTTTAAGAAATTCAATGTAATTTTCAAGATGTTAAAGATTTTAGGGTATGTACAAATCCTTATTGTTACTTTTTATCGGCATACTTCTGATTTCTTGTGGTTCTGATGACGGGCCACCACCCCCACAATTAAATGTTGCACCAACGGTACCTGAATTGGTGTTTCCATCAAATAACTTGTTATGCATTGATAATTCGATTTCCTTTAGTTGGAAACCGTCTTTCGATGCCAATGAGGACCGTATCAGTTATCAGTTCGAATTGTCGGAGGAGAACCGATTTGTCGAAACGTTTATCAATTTGCCCGTAGAAGATGCGGTCAGTCTAGGTACCGTGCTGGAAAAAGGAAAGGCCTATTATTGGAGGGTCAAAGCCCTTGATGACAAAGGGGGCGAAAGTCAATTTTCCCCAACTTTTAGCTTTTTTACGGAGGCAGAGGGTTTGGAGAACCATGCACCCTTTGCCCCGGAATTGATTCTGCCACAGTTGGGGGCAACGATTTCTAACGGTATACGAAACTTACAGTGGGATGCTGGGGATACCGACGGAGATCCCTTGTCGTATGATGTGTACTTAGACACTGAAAATCCCCCTACCGTTCAGATCGTTGAAAATCATGATAGTATTTTGTTTGAAACCGACTTGGCCGAGGCGACTACTTATTATTGGAGGGTGGTGGTCAAAGATGACAAGGGCGGAGAAGCTTTAGGGTCGGTTTGGAGTTTTACTACGGAATAAGAGGTTATATCACAGATTAGGAAAAACTCTGGCACGACTGACTTTCCTTTTATTTAAATATTTTTTGAAAATTGAGAAAAAGTGTCCTGAGCGCCAGAGAAGATGCTATGGTGCTTTTCCAACCGTTTAAAAAAATGTATTTTACAAGGGACAAAATTGTAATTTATGAATCCCACCCAAGTAACCGTGAAAACTGTCTCTAGAAAAATCCTTTTCTTTTTGGTCATCGCAACATTTTTTAGGTGCAATGTTAAGCAAGAAACGACCTTAAAAGAAGTACAGTTGTCCAAACAGGAAAACGAAGGTGTGGTTGGGGCCAATGGTATGGTGGTCACGGCCCATCCCCTCGCTACTCAAATAGGGCTACAGGTCCTTAAAGACGGTGGCAATGCCTTTGACGCCGCCATAGCCGTAAAGTATGCATTAGCGGTGGTCTTACCCAAAGCTGGTAATCTTGGTGGGGGAGGTTATATGGTGTATCGCACAGCGGATGGAACATCTGGAGCACTTGATTTTAGGGAAACTGCACCAGGTCTGGCCTCTCGAAATATGTTTGTTGATGAAGAAACCGATTCGGTCATGAACCGAAAGGCGTTATTGGGTCATCTGGCCGCTTGCACTCCAGGCACGGTTGATGGCATGGAACAAATACACAAAAAATTTAGTGTGCTTCCCTTTCAACAACTCATTCAACCGGCTATTCGGATTGCGGAAAATGGTTTTACTCTATCCGATTATGATACGTGGTACTTTAACCGTTCCCAGGAAGCCCTGAAGCAGGTCAATGACTCCAGCATGTTGTTTATCAAAGAATGGGCAGAGGGGGATAGCCTGATACAAAAAGATTTGGCAAAGACCTTAAAAGCCATTCGCGATCAAGGTAGAGATGGTTTTTACAAGGGCGAGGTGGCCGATTTACTCGTCGCGGAAATGCAGTCGGGAGGTGGTATTATATCCCATGAAGATCTTGAGAATTACACTTCTGTATGGCGCGATGCGATTGAAGCACCCTATCGCGATGACTATAAGCTCATATCCATGCCCCCTTCATCCAGTGGTGGAATCATTATGGCGCAACTCCTAAAAGGTTCCAATGCCTATGATTTTACAGCCATGGGACATAATACCGCTGAGACGATTCATGTGATGACAGAATTACAAAGAAGGTCTTTTGCGGATCGTGCAGAACATATGGGGGATTTATCCTTTTACGATGTCCCCATGCAAATGTTGTTGGACAATACTTATATCGCTGACCGAAATGCCACTATTGATCTAAAGCGTGCAACCCCTTCACAGGAAATTAAAGCAGGCGCTGTGGATAGGATAGAAAGTGTAGAAACCACTCATTATTCCATTGTCGATAAAGAAGGAAATGCCGTATCGATTACGGTGACCTTGGTCGGCTATTTTGGATGTAAGGTCATGGTCGATGGAGCTGGATTCTTTTTGAACAATGAAATGAACAATTTCAGTCTTAAACCTGGTTTCCCCAATATTTTTGGATTGGTAGGAGGGGAGGCCAATTCCATTGCGCCGAACAAAAGAATGTTGAGCAGCATGTGCCCTTCCATCGTGGAAAAAAATGATGAGCTCTTTATGGTTTTGGGGACTCCCGGAGGTTCCACGATTATCAACATCAATTACCAAAATATATTGAATGTCATTGACCATGGAATGACCATGCAAGAAGCGGTAAACGCCAAAAAACTACATTCCCAATGGTTGCCCGACCAAATTATAGCAGAGAAAGGTGCTATTGATAGTGTCATCATCAAAAAATTGAATGCTTTGGGGCATGTGATACAAGAAAGGCCGCAATTGGGACGTTCCGAAGCTATTTTGGTAAGACCGGATGGGTCGTACGAGGGAGCGGCAGACAACACCCGTACTGGAGATGCTACCGCAGCGGGGTATTAAAGCCATGTTTTATATTCACTTATGCCATCATAAAGGTATTCATGAACATCTATGAACAGCGGGCCTTCAAAAAACGTCTGGCAGTATCCAAATTCATATAAGATGTTTAAATTCATAAGCTTGAAAACCGCGTTCAATTCAAGCCTATGAAAAATCAACTCCTATCATTTCTCATCCCTTTAATTCTTATTTTTTATGGTATTGCTGGATATCAATTTTTAACCGGTTGGCCCCCTTCGGTGATGATGATTATTGGAATGGTACTGGGTGTCATCGTTACCTTGATGGCATACGGCCTCCTGAGCCTAATGAATAAGCCGTTGAAGAAAATACCCTCGAGTGCCGTGTTGGGTGTCATCAGCGTTGGTATTGGTTTTTTTATTTTGAAATTGGTTGGCTTTGGATGGCCAACCCTATTTTTCTGGATCATCACCGCATTGGGAATAGCATGCTGTACCGCATTATTTTGGTTTCTAAAGAAAAAGACGCTCGTGCTCGGTTTGATCCTGGGAGTTTTGATGGTGGCCGCTGGGGTTGTTCTTTACGTACTTATCAATCAAGGTTCGGAACCCTACAAACAAGAAGTACCCCATGCCTTCTCCGATAGCCCACACGTGCCAATCAATGAAGTTCTGCATGAAAATCCAGGGGCAATGGGCCCTTATGCGGTAAAGCAATTCACCTATGGTAGTGGCAATGATGCACATCGAACGGAATACGCTAGCGGCATTACGTATAAAACAAATACTGTAAACGGTAAGGTCTTGATACCGGAGTGGAAGGGCAAAAAGAAAAAATGGCGTGAACGCTATTGGAAGTTCGGTCCAGAGCATTTTCCCTTGAATGGCAGGGTGTATATGCCGGTAGGTAAGGGGCCATTTCCATTGGTACTGGTGGTGCATGGTAACCACAGCATGATTGATTATTCTGATGATGGCTATGGATACCTCGGGGAGGTTTTGGCCAGTAGAGGATTCCTAACAGTATCAATAGACGAAAATTTTTTAAACGGCCATTGGTCAGGGGATTTTAGGGGAAAAGAAATGCCCGCTAGAGCATGGCTACTGCTAAAACATCTTGAACAATGGCAACATTGGCATTCAGATAAAGATCATGACCTGTACAACAAGGCTGATATGAACAATATCATGCTGGTAGGGCATTCAAGAGGAGGGGAAGCGGTGTCCATTGCCGCTGCATATAACCAATTGCCTTATTTTCCCGATAACGCCTCAGAGAAATTTGATTTCAATTTCTCCATTAAGGGCATTGTGGCCATAGCCCCCACGGATTATCGGTATCATCGAAAAATCAATTTAAAAAACGTAAATTTTTTAAGTCTTCAAGGGTCTTACGATGCCGATGAGACCAGTTTTTGGGGGATGCGTGCCTATCGAAGACTAACATACACGGACTCTATTTCCAGATTTAAGGCCGGGGTTTATATCCACCATGCCAATCACGGTCAATTCAATTCCACTTGGGGCAAAGCAGATTTTGGGGCACCCTCAAAATGGCTGTTGAACTTGGCCCCTTTATTGGAAGAAAAGCAACAGCAAGAGGCGGCCAAGGTATTTATCAGTGCTTTTTCCGAAGCGACATTAAAAGACCATCAAGCGTATGAATCCATTTTTAAGAATGTTGCTGTGGCCAAAGATTGGTTACCCCAGGAGCATTATATGACCCATTATGAAGCTTCTGAATATAAGCTCATTGCTGATTTTGAAGAAGATATCAATATCAATACGGCTAGTGATAGCACTACGGTAAAGGCCAAGAACTTGGTGTTGTGGCGGGAAGAAAACTTAGAAACACGTGACCAAAACTCCCAAGAGAACAATACGGTGGTATTGGGATGGGACAATATGGAGAGTCAGGACACCGATACCATAGGTATCTATGAAGTGTTGCTTTCAAAACAGCACCAGTCTTATTTTAAAACAGCATATAACCTACAATTCACTGTAGGCGCAGGAAACCATCAATGGCTCAATAGCAATAGGGAAGAAAAAGAAGTAGCAGGCGATAAAAAAAGGGAGGTGCCGCAAATCGATTTCACTGTTCGGTTAACCGATGACCAAGGTCAAACTTCATCCTTAAAAATAAGTGCTATCAAGGCCGTTCCAAAACCATTAAAAACGCGCTTTACCAAATTTGAATTTTTGGACAAGGAGATGATTGGTAATGATTGGGAAGTGCAGCTACAGACCTATCATTTTCCTTTAAAAGTGTTTATGGCTCAAAATGCCAATCTGAATATGGAGACGATAAAAACCATCACATTCCTGTTTGACCAAACCCCTTATGGCGTCATCGTTCTCGATGAAATAGGGGTTTCTCCGAAGTGAATATACTTCGGTTGATGTGATATCCCTCCAATTACCTCTTATAGGATAATGGTTCCGAGAGGCGCTTGTCTCCAACTTGTTTTGGAAAGACTGTACTTTATGTAGCGGCCTGTTTAGGGTTACTTCACTCCTGAATTTTTAAGGGATTTGATGAGGTAAAAATAGGATAGGCTGCAAAACTTCTCTTTGATGGTGTTTCCCTAGAAATGAATTTCATTGCTGTAGTGTTATCTACCAAATACCATTTCAAACACAGCGATAGACTGAAGAAATCGTAAAATAATTTTCCTTGCCTGTAACCAATTGAAGAATTATGACTCTACAACTAAGTACACAAACCATAGAACCTACAGATTTTGAAAAAAGCCAATAGTTACCAACAGCAACGGTTTAGAAATCCCTGGCAACTCATTTTCATGTTTCTCTTGTTGGGCGGCCACAACGATTCTTGGTCCCAAAATATGGAGTCCCTTAACGCCATTGAGGAAAACCTGTCCAAACAAATTCAGTTGGCAGGGGCAACCGTTGCGTATTTTTCTGTTGCGGAACGCATGACAGCATTAAATGTAAGGGGGTTCAGTACCACAATTGTTCAAAACGGAAAAGTAGTACAAAAGCGTGTTTACGGCGTCAAGAACAATAAGGGTCAAGCTGTTGATTCGGAAACGCTATTTCAAGCGGCCTCCATTTCCAAACCCATCACGGCCTTGGCCATTTTAAAGTTGGTCCAGGAGAAGAAGGTCCATCTGGATGAAAACATCAATACCTACCTCAAGGGGTATCAGGTAATCAATCCTTTTGAAGCAGAGGGCCATATCGTCACCTTACGGAATATTTTAAATCACTCTGCCGGACTAAACGTCGGAGGCTTTGGAGGGTATCCGAACGGGACTACCGTTCCTACTCTTTTGGAAGCCTTGAAAGGGCAAGGAAATTCACCGGCCTTGGAAGTTGTGGAGCAACCCAATTCGAGATGGAATTATTCAGGAGGAGGATATCTGCTCTTGGGAAAGGTCATAGAAGATGTTTGTGGAATGCCATTCCATGCATATATCAAGACGGAAATTTTAGATCCCTTGGGCATGACCATGAGTACTTTTCAACAACCGCTAGATACTACTGTCCATAGCAATTTTAGTTACGCCTACAATTCCTCAGGACAACCATACGAAGGAAATTGGCACAACTATGCAGCGCTAGGAGCAGGGGGACTATGGACCAATCCCACAGACCTGGCCCAATATTGTATAGGGATGTACAAGGCCTTTACAGGGCAAGACAACACCCTGTTTGACCAAAAAACAATGAAAGCCATGGTGGTGCCACATTTAAGGGATTGGGGACTTGGCCCCATGATAGAGGCCAAAGAAGATGGGCTAGTCTTTACCCATGACGGCAGTAATGCGGGTTTTAAAGCAGATTTCTTTGCGTATATCGCAGAGGGGAACGCTGTTATCGCCATGGCCAATTCAGAAAATGGAGCAGATCTGTGTGCGGAATACTTACAGGCGGCATGCGCCCATTATGGGTGGAAAGCACGGGAACCCTTGCTTGTTAAAAGTATGCAGATGAACGCCAGTATGGCCAATAACTACCTTGGTATTTATGAATGGGTGGATAGCAATTCCTATACGATAGCCATTACCAAAAAGGGAGATACCCTTTTTCTGGAATATGCCGATGATGGGCAATTGAATTCCTTGGCCTTAGAAGTTATGGATACAGAAAACGCTATCAACATTGAGACCGGGCAACGTTTGAAGTTTAGACGCAACAAAGCGGGAAAGGTAACCGGGTTATTATGGAGGAATCGATTTGAATTTCGTAAAAGGTAAAACTTGATCATTTCATGTGGGGAATATAAAATCTGAAGTGACTATAATTTCCGATTATAGAAAATTTCATGCTTTGCCTGCCCTAATCATGGTCATTGAGCTCCTTGAAGAGTAATAGTGGAGTGGAATGTATTTGGATTTGAATAATACTCATGGCTAGTATTAGGTTTTTTCAGGCTTTTTCACCCCTATTTTAGCATCTGGAAACGTACCTTAGAAAAAATTCGAAGGCCATGGATTCCATAGAGATAAAGCACCTAAAGCTTATCGATACGATAAGTCAAGTAGGCTCCCTCAAAAGTGCAGCTGAGAAATTATTTTTGACACAATCGGCATTGAGTCACCAGTTAAAGGAGCTAGAAACACGTCTGGATACACAAATCTTTCATCGTGTGAACAACAAGCTGGTTTTTACCCCATCTGGAAAGGCCATAAGGGATACAGGTGTTGAAGTTCTTGAACGGATGCGAACTTTGGAAAGTACCATTAAGGAGATTAAAAAGGATGAAATTAAAGACTACATACACGGTTATTCTGATGAGGAAACCGTTCGACTGAACAACCAGGCCAAGTCCATCTCCCAAATCCTTCATCGGGATTCAAAATGGGAAGAAGGTTCCTTGATTTTAGAGGCGGGTTGTGGTGTTGGTTCCCAAACAAGGATCATCGCGCCCTTGAATCCCAAATCCAATTTTGTTTGTATCGATTTGTCTTCCAAATCGCTCAGTAAGGCGAAGAGGTCCATTGAAGAATTGGATATCAACAATGTGGCCTTTAGAAAGGCAGACCTCTTTAAACTCCCGTTTAAGGATAATCACTTTGACCATGTATTTCTATGTTTTGTTCTTGAACATCTTTCAAGACCTATGGATGCGCTCAAAGAAATCAAACGTGTATTAAAACCCCAAGGCACCATTACGGTCATTGAAGGTGACCACGGCTCAACGTATTTCCATCCTGATAGTGAAAATGCCATGAGGGTGGTGCAGGCTCAGGTGTCGCTTCAAGAAAGAAAAGGGGGCAATGCCAATATTGGGAGACAGCTTTATCCTATGCTCAGTGAATCAAGATTTACAGATGTCGTGGTATCTCCAAGGCAAGTATATGTAGATGATTCAAAACCCGAACTGACGGAGAGCTTTATAAAAAATACCTTCACGGCAATGATGAAGGGTATTGCAGATGAAGCCTTGGCTGCAAAGATTATCGAGAAAAGACAGTTGTACGCTGGAATCGAGGACTTGTACAAAACGGTAAATGGCGGGGGTACCTTCTCTTATACTTTTTTTAAGGCAAAAGCTAAAAACACTATCTCATAAAGAAAGTCAGTGCACCGAAAGGCGCAATCGGTAACGATGTCATTGGCTTACGCAAGCTTGTATCTGCTATTATTTTAAATACGGTGGCATTGGCGCAGTTTTACACAAATGAATATTTGTACTATAATACATGGCTTTAGGACCCTATGCTCTGGAAAAGCAAAGGGTACTTGCCACGGCGCCAACACGTCTAAATTGTTAAAGAATCTTATTCTTGAAAAATTGTAGCATCTGAAAAGTTCTTCTAAACGCTGCCGTGAAAAAGGTTGTGACAATGGCGAAGGCAATCGATGAATGCCTTTTAAAAGCAGCTGGCAGGTCAAGAATAAATACTTATCTGGCACGCCACGAGCTAGTTTGTTATGGCATCAGCAAAGGAGGACAGGAGGGAAGGGTAATGCGTGGAATGGCATCAAACCATTAAGGGACTAAGGTTTTCCGTAATGGATTTTCACTGCCAATTTCTAACTTTTACATCTCCATTCTTTCCGCTTTTTAGTTTCCATTACTAAACTGAATTATGAAATACCTATAAGCGGGTATTTCTTTTTTAGTCTATGGTTTTTAGTTTGCAAGAAGTAGTCTCCAACCATAAAACACTTTATTATGAAGAAGTTATCCATTCTGTTCTTTTTGATCCCTTTATTAGGAATAGCTCAAGTTGAAAATTACAAAAAGGAAGCAAAAAAAGACTTAACGGGTCTTAAAAATGAGTTTGAAAAAGCCCATTTGGATTTCGAGAACGGTAAGGATTCCTTAAAAGTTTTGAGTGAAAAGCTTTCTCCAAAATTGAAGGATTATTACAATCAGGTTGTCAACTTGAAAAAAAAATCTGATTCTATTTATGAAGCATCCAAAGTAGTATGGTCCTTTTATGCGCAAAAAGGTGTCAACAAGCAAGCCTTAGACTCAATATTCGCTATCCCAACTGAATACGAGTTGGGTATAGACGGTGATGAAGAAACGATAAAAGTAAAGGAGAATCAAATCTATTTGCTTTTTAACAACGAGGACATTGTTCTAAAGGAAAAAATCGTTAAGGATACTACAATCAGTAAAATATTGGGAAATGTCCTTACCGCCGACTCCGAGGCGCACTTAGGGGATTTTTGGTTTCCTCAAAACAATCAAAAAATTATAATCACTAAACTGGTTAAATGCGATTCAGACTTTTTGGGGATTCGAAAATTAAAAACCTGCGATACAATTAAGAAGACTCTTAGGTTTGTTAAGATTGAAATACAATTGTATGAGGGAAGCCTGACGGATATTAAGGTTTATCTAAAAGATGAAAACGGCAATACCCATTTGTTTGAGAACAGGAGATCTATTTCATTATTGCATTATACCACCACCGCTCCAAGATTCTATCTGGAAAATAAGTCTCAACAAACTCCATTTGATGTAAAGTACGACTATTCAAAGTTCAAACTAAGACTTTCTGACGTCCTAAGGTATTTCTCCAAACCTGGGAGGAACTTCATTCCTGATGATCAAAGTTTTGCTTTTCCTATAATTACCAAAGAAGGTAAAACCAATAAGGATGCACCGAATGTATACGAATTGCGACAATCCACTACGCTTGAAAATGTTCTGGATTTAAGAGCTTATACTGATTTCTTGGGTCTCTTTGGTGAAACACCAAATGGCATAGCACAATTCGAAGGCCAAGCTGATTTCTTCGTAAATCCCTTTAGGTTTTCAGGAACTAGCATTTTTCTATTTAAAAAGATAAAACCTTATATCGTTTACTCTAGATTGGATGAAAATGATAGGTTTTTAAATCTCACACCAGTCGATTCAATTACGAATTCCAGTACACTGGCAAATCGGTTGGACAACCTCCAAAAGTCTGATTTAGATGTTGGGGTTAAATTGGATTTCATCAGCTTCACTTTAGGGAAAGAATATCCTTTTGAAGCTGGATTTTATACCTCTGCACGTTATCAGAGAGGTAAGATAGAGACCGATTCTTTAAGTACGTTTGACTACAAAACTTTGGGTCTTGGCGGAGGATTGAACCTAGAATTTAGACGATATGACAATTTTGATTTCAGATATTCTTTGGAACTTTCCAATTATGACCAAGATTCATATAACAATATTGAAGGAATCAGTGATGCGGAAAATTTTTGGGTTTTAAGAAATGAAGCGGAAATATCTTATTATCCCTCTAATGCCAAGAAAAACGCAATTTTTGTAAGATTGAAAGTATTTGATGATTTCGATGATAAGGAAGGTTCAAATTTCTTTCAATTTCAATTTGGGTATCGATTTACAGTTGGTGTCAAAAGTGTGAAAGGTGCCAATTCAGAGTAATAAGAGCTTCAAAGCAGATAATTTTAATGTTTGTTAAAAAGCTGATTAAAAGGAGGATGTGAGCAAGTACTTAGAAATTTAAGCTCAGCGAAATTTTCAGCTTTTGCGGCAAGTTGACGAAAGGCTCCTGAAAACCTTAATTCTACAGATAGGGAAAGTTTCATGACCTTGTTGCTACGTTGAATAAAAAGAAAACCGTTGAGGGATATTTGACATAATAGAATTATAGCTATCAAATGGATAAGCCGCTAGAAAAGCAAAACACTACATTTGTACTATAATATACCGCGTTATGACACTTTGCTTTGGAAAAGCAAATACTTAACTTCCAGATTTCCAATTTAAATTTTTCTCCTAAAAAGGCCTTTTTGTAAGAAAATGAAATACTTTTTTGCCGTAGCAACACGGTTGCGTAGGTAAAAGTGTATGAAATGGCATAAAAACCCCAGAAAGTCTAAGGTTTTTATGCAATAGTATTTCGTGCTCAATTTCTATATTAGAATATCCCAAACCATTGACTTACTTTCTTCTGTTTTTTCTCCCCCTGAATTATATCTGACCTGCTAGTAATATGCAAATTGAATTAACCAAAAAGTAAACCTATAAACTCTCTAAATTGAAACATTATGGACAGCGCAATTTTAGATAACTTCTATGTGATCGTTCTTGTTGTTTTTCTGATTCTGATATTGCTCCTAAGTAGAAAGTCTAAACAAATAAGAAAGTTCAAAGAAGATTTGAAAGCTTTGGAAAAAGAAACTGATGATGCTTTGCAAACGGGGAATCTCAACTCATTTGCTGTTTCAAGCAGAAAGCTAACTGAAAAACATTATGAAGAATCACTTAAGAAACATAGCTTAACTGTAAAATCAACCACTGGAATGTTGATTTTAGGTTTTCTCTTCTTCATATTTGGTGTTATTTCATGGTATGATGTTGGAGGTAGTACGGATATAATCACGGCATTATCCGGTGGGTTAACAAGTGTTTTGTCTGCCTTGTTTTTAAATAATTTAAGAAAAGTCGGTAATGAACTTCAAAAGAACCTAAGAGACCTACGTAGTGACAACCAAATAGCGTTAAAAATAGGCTTAATCGAAAAATTCGAAACGAAGAAAAAAAGAGAGGAAGAATTAAGTGCTCTAATGAATAGTCTAAGCTGAAATTAAAAACCAAAGTATATCGTTCGTAAATGGAACTTAAGCAGATCGTAATTAAAGATTTCAAATCAATCAAAAATCTTGTATTTCCGGTTAAAGGCAATATTCTTAGTATGGTTGGCAAAAATGAATGTGGGAAATCTAGTATCTTAGAAGCAATAAGCTATTTGAATCCAAGAAAAACTTATGATGATTTAGAGCTTACCAATAAAACTTCTAAAATTTACGAAAAAGGGTATCCTTACCTAGCTGGACTTTTTGAGATGAGTCAGGCGCACTTAAATAAATTAAAAGACTTCGGAAAGGCATTTTTCACCGATGATTTTTTACAAGAATTGGGTAAATTAAAAAGTGTCAACGCAGAAAATTTATTCTTTGAAATTGAGCGATGGGGTAACGGCGTTGAAAATCTTTCAATGAATCTAATCGAGAAAGATAAAAAACTAGCCTTAAGGCTTTTCGATGGGGTCACAAAAAAATCACTAAAAACGGAGTTTGCAGAAAATTTACTAACAGAAATCTTTCCGAATATAGCTTTATTTAGAGATGAGGAAATAAAAATTAAACCTGCCACAATTAATCAACTTAACTCAGATGATCCAACATATGATACTCTACGCAAACTCTTGTTAATAATTGGTTGTGAAGACTTTGGAGATTTTAGGAAATCTAATGTCCATGCTAAATGTGATACTTTCAGCGATGCAATTACTGAACTTTTTAGGAAATACTATTTGCAAGATGACTCAATTTCCCTAAAAATCTCCTATCAAGCGGGAAAAGTGGATTTACTGATTAAAGATGAAACAAAACAATATTTTTCAATTACACAAAGAAGTCCGGGCTTCCAATATTTTTTTGCATTCATAATTAATAAACATTTCTCAACTTTAAATTCTTCAAAGAACCAAATTTTTTTATTAGATGAGCCAGGTTCTAATCTACACCCAAAAGGATCGAGAGATTTGCTAAAAACCTTCGTAGACATTTCAAATAGAAATAGTCAAATAATCTATACAACACATAATACCTTTCTTGCTTTTCGTGATGATATTGACATGTTATACCACATAAGGAAAAAAATCAAGGTCGGCACATATATTGATAAAAAACCCTATCGCGATAACTATCAGGAACTTAGGAGGGAACTTGGTATCATTTTGAGTGATTCCATGCTTATCGGGGAATTGAATCTTATTGTGGAGGGCGCAACAGAATTAATGGCACTTCCACAGCTTCTGCGATCTACGAAGTTTTGTCAATCAGAGAACATTAATCTAGAATTCATAAATGTTTTTAATGCCGAAGGAGCTCCGGAAATTAAAAGCGCTATAAGGTATATTGATTCACTAGAGTTAAGTGGAGTCGTACTTTTTGATAGTGATGAGGCGGGTCAAAAGATATTGACAAATACAAAAATAAGTACAATACTCAAGAAACGTAAATGGGAATATTTCAGTATAAGTGACGTATTCGGAGACAAAGAGCTTAGGACATTTGAGGATTTGTTTCCACAAAAAGAGTATGTAGAATCCTATAATCTGTTCAATAAGTCGAATTCCGACGTAATTGATTTTGCAAATGATTTTATACCATTTGAGCTTACAAAGGGATTGAAAACTCCTATTGCTGACGAATTAAAATCGCATTATCAAAATTTCCTTAGTGAAGAACGGAAGAAGAAAAAAGAGGGTTTTAACAAAGTTGGGGTGATGCGTATTCTTTTACAAAAGGCTTTGGCAAAGAGTCACGAAGACATTAAAAAAGATTACTTGTCACTACTTAAGTTTATTGAATTACTCGTTGAAAAAATTGAAAAGGTGAATAAATGGCTAAAATAAGACATCAAATATTTCAAATCCCACTAGATAGTTCTGGTAAAATATCAGAAAAATATGATACCGGTCCTCTGAAAGAGATAAATGACTTTTTGAATGATGGCAAGAGAATTTACGTAAGTCATTCCATCACTACTACGGGTTCAAAAGAACTAGTTAATCCTCCAAAAGCTGCTATTGAAAGACAAATAGCATATAATCATGCAAGTTTAACTGGGCCCCAACACAAACAAGCGTATAACCATTACAGATATGTCAATAGAGACAGAAACATAATTATAAGTTTGGTATACAAAGAGCTTGAGGAAGACGAAATTGAAGAGGGTATTTATGATTTCCAGTCTTCAAAAATTCCTAAAACAAAAAAATCTTTAAACAAACCCGATGTGCAATCAGAAGCTGATAAGTTATTAGTGAATAAGGATAATAAATTAACTTCTAGTCCATCAAAGGAAAAAAACTCTGTCAAGAAATAGTTTGATAAAGATTTGGCCAGAAGAAACTGCGGGCCGGCGAGGGCGTGAATTTGTGAATAACACAAAGAGCGATTGCCCTCGGCTTTGTGTTGGGGCGTGAAACGCCCAAATAGCTAAGCTATTGAGACACAAAGGGAGCGCGGTAGCATATTTTCTTCTTGATTTTTTGTTTCTTTTGTATCAAGACAAAAGAAAATAATGTCCAATAATGAAAGTCAAATATTAATATAACTAAGCCTAAATATGAATTTAAAAAAGAGTAAAATGGAAAAACGCAACCCTGTATCCAACTTGGAAAATGTCCCAAAAATCAAGAGAGGAAGAGTAGAATTCGCGGATTTAACAAAATATTCAAAGGAGTACGGTATGGTTGTTCCTGATAATCTGATATGCAGATATGTGGAAATACCTCCAAATACTATAATGAAAAGTCATAGACATAGTGCCAAAGAAGCTGGATTACTTATTTTCATTGAGGGTTCAGGAACATTTGTACAAGATGGGGAACGATTTAAAATATCAAAGGGAGCGATGATTGGTAGAATTTTTCAATATTGTAAAGGCGCTAAACATCATCTTGAAAGTGGCCCCCAAGGACTCTCATATTTATCTATGTCAACAGGGGCAGACATATCTAATGATAGATTGATTGAAATTTATGCTTAAGATTTAAGGCTTGAATAATTTAGCCTTATCATCACCACTCTTAGATAATTTAGTCCTTGCTGAATCTCATGCTTTATTATCTGGAGAATCCGTTAGAAGGATTAATGAACTAAATGAAAATAAAGGTCTTACTTCAGAGATACAAGCTGAAATAAATTGGAACTATACTCATGCTTTGCAAAGTTTGGATTGGTACTTAGAAGCTTTGGTTAATT
>ERZ1740067.1412-NODE-1412-length-16510-cov-6.312002_pt1 | contig 16510 bp, 11 predicted proteins | sample MGYA00581736_ERZ1740067 | MGnify/ENA primary metagenome ERZ1740067 (study PRJEB43018, sample SAMN04849236) | marine metagenome | isolation source: floating plastic debris | place: Pacific Ocean | collected 2008-08-27 | study: EMG produced TPA metagenomics... | reverse complement strand
TGGCCTACGCCGCTCCCTATGAAGTGCCACAGAGCGAGTTCCATCAGCTTTGGGGTGCAGACGACTATAGTTTTTTGAGCCGTTACGACGGGTTGCTGGCCTTTCGTATTAATCCACTCGGGGCATTTTGCTTGGGTCTTGCCGATAGCTATACCGCTGCGCTCGTGACAGTAGAAAGCACCCTGCGCGTCTTGCCCAATCTAGATATTGTGATGACCGGAGCACCGCTAAATGCCGCCGAAGCCCTGATGATGAACACCTTTACAGAGCAAACATCGGATGCGGTGTGGAAACTCAATCGAGAAGCAGCGCTCAAAGCTGCGGAGGCAGGCCACTCGCTCAAAGAGTTTCAAGGCTTTTTGAATAAAGCCAGTGCGGAAGCGTTTCCCAAAACGGTAGAACAGTTTTTTGAAGATTGTCTGAGTCGTTCCGAGAGTTTGCAAGATCAAGGTATTGCCCGACTAATTGAATGCACAGATGCGACCTTAGCCACTTTAATAGCCCATGATTCCCGCACGAAAAAGTATTGTCAGCTCGCGGGCAAAAAACACTTGGTCGTTTTGCTCGATCAGGAAACGCGCTTTCGCAATGGACTGCGCAAGCTAGGCTATAGTCTCCCGCTCAGTTCTAATTAATTCAAAATAATAGAACAAAAAATAGGTAGGACAGAAAATAGCAGAAGAACAAGGTATGACGTATTCGCCTGATAACGCGCTGATTATTCAAAGCGATCGCACTGTTTTGCTGGATGTCCACGCCCCAAAGGCGGAGGATGCACAAGCAGACATTGCACCCTTTGCCGAACTGATCAAAAGCCCAGAGCATATCCACACCTATCGCCTCAGTCCGCTGAGTATTTGGAATGCCCGTGCAGCTGGAATGCCTGTTGCCGATATGGTGACGGCTCTGCAAGAAAATGCCAAATACCCCATGCCAGAGTCGGTGGCACAAGAGATAGCGGCATTGGGCGATCGCTATGGCCTGACAACGCTGAAACCTAGATCCAAAGACAATTCACCAGACAATTTATCGGTGCTCTCAGCATTGGTATTACAAGTAGAAGATAAACCCCTCGCAGAACTGTTGAAGCGTCATGAACAGGTGGGACCGCTATTGGGCGATCGCCTGTCTCCAACAACATTTGCTATTGCCTTAGGTAATCGCGGTCTACTTAAGCAAGCCTTGCTAGCCGCAGGCTATCCAGCAGAAGATCTGGCAGGCTATCTCACTGGGGACGACCTCACATTTTCTCTACGAACAGAAACAGTCGCTGGAGACCCTTTCCACCTGCGGTCTTACCAAAAAACGGCTGCTGAGCTGTTTTATCAAGCCGGAAAAGCCAAAGGTGGCAGTGGTGTAATTGTGCTGCCCTGCGGAGCCGGTAAAACCATGGTGGGTATGGCGGCAATGGCAGACATCCAGCAGAAAACACTCATTCTCACCAGTAGTCTGACCTCCGTTCGCCAATGGCAGCAAGAACTGTTAGATAAAACAAATTTAAAAGAAGAACAACTGGCTGAGTACAGCGGCCAGAAAAAATCTACCGGCCCAGTGACCCTCGCCACCTACCAAATTCTCACTTACCGTGCCAGCCAAGATGATGATTTTCTCCATCTAGGCCTCTTTGACCAGCAAGCCTGGGGGCTGATTATTTACGATGAAGTCCATCTGTTGCCTGCCCCTGTCTTTCGCATTACCGCGCAGCTCCAGGCTCGTCGCCGCCTCGGGCTTACGGCCACACTCATTCGTGAAGATGGCCGTGAAGGCGATGTCTTTACGCTCATTGGGCCAAAGCGATATGACGTGCCCTGGCGAGAATTAGAAGGACAAGGTTTTATTGCTGCTGCCGACTGCACCGAAATTCGGGTAGCACAAACTGAAGAGCGGCAAATGGAATACGCTACGGCGGCTCGTCGCTACCAGTTTCGGATTGCAGCGGAGAACCCGCTCAAGCTGGACGTGGTTCAAGCCTTGCTGGAAAAAGAGAAAGGTCACCGGGTGTTGATTATTGGGGAGTATTTGGATCAGCTGAATGCGATCGCTCAGCAGGTTGAGTTACCCCTCATCACCGGCAAAACCAGCCAGAAAAAGCGCGACCAGCTCTACGCAGACTTCCGCAGCGGCGAGATTTTCGGCCTTATCCTCTCACGGGTCGGCAACTTAGCGCTCGATCTGCCCGATGCCGATGTGTTGATTCAGGGCTCGGGGAAATATGGCTCGCGTCAGGAAGAGGCCCAGAGGCTAGGACGTATCTTGCGGCCTAAGAAGGATGGTCGCAGTGCTCAGTTTTACACGCTCGTTTCCTTAAGAACATGCGAGGAAGAATTTGCCCAGCATCGCCAGCTCTTTTTAACAGAACAAGGCTACCGTTATCACATTCAGCAGTGGGATGCTGGAGCCGCATAAATACGGCCTAATGCCCAGGTGCGCTAATCTAACGCTCAAGTACTTATTGAGATGGAGCTTTGCAGATGGCACCTTGGGTTTATGATCCTCACTCGGGAGGCATTAAAATCCCCGCGCGGCTAAAAGAACCGATCACACGGCGCATCTTAGCTTACGCTAAAGAGAATTACGCGGGGAAATACAATCGGATCGATGTGCGCTTTCGAGGTAAGTTTTGCTATATCGACGCCTATGTAGAACCTGATGTGCCAGAGAAAAATTTTAATCAAGACCTTTATGGCTGCACGCGGGAAGAACGGATTGAGTTTTTAAGAACAGTACCGATCCATCTATGTCGTATTCGCTATAGCGGCGATGCAGAAAAGTGGTCAATGGCATTTTATACCTACAGCAACAGTAAGTATGAGCCTTCTTTCTTCAATAACGGCACTTTTTTCGGTACACCAGAAGAAGCATTTGAGACCTCATCGGTGTATTTGCAATAGTTAACACCCCCCAAGCTTTGATTCGCATGCATGCGAGAAACGCTATTCACTTGAGCTGTTGCTGTATAAAGCTTTCAGCCTGAGAGCTGCACCTCACTCAATTGACAAACGCTATAGATGCCTACGTCCAATAGATTGTCTGCTACATTTTTCATGACAATCTTTGACTCAAGAGCGTGTATCGCTCCTGCGCCTTCACCTGCCGCACCGCTAAGCCAATCGCCTTCTTTGGCCCCACCAAAATCGCCAGCTTTTTAGCCCGCGTCAGCCCCGTATACAACAGATTTCGACTCAGCATCAAATAGTGCTGCATGTACATCGGCATAATCACCAATGGATATTCCGACCCCTGGCTTTTGTGGATCGTCACCGCCCAGGCCAGCGTAATCTCATTCAGGTCAGCGCGGTCATAGGTTACGCTCCGCCCGTCAAACTGTACTGTGACCTCCTGCTCTTCCAAATCAATGCTGATAATCGTCCCCACATCACCATTAAACACGTCCCGGTTATAGTCATTCACCTGCTGAATAATCCGGTCGCCCACCCGCAAAATCAGCCCCCCTCGGCCAATCTCAACCTTATCTGGCGCAGGCGGATTGAGCACTGCTTGCAGCACCTGATTCAAATGGCGCGTCCCCACCATCCCTCGGGTCATCGGACACAGCACCTGCACATCTCTCACCGGGTCAAAGCCCAGCGCCGGAATCAACTCTCGAATTAGCTCCTGAATTCCCTGTACGCCATCTTCCGGTTCGGGTGCACCCAGCCACAGACAATCGGTTTTGGGCGACGCGGAAACCGGTTCTAAAGCCGGGTAGTGGCCCTGGTTAATCGCATAGGCATTTTTCACAATCCGGCTAGCCTGGGCCTGCCGAAACACCTGCGTCAGTCGTAACACTGGGACTTGCCCTGACGCTATTAAGTCACCCAATACATTCCCTGCCCCCACGCTGGGTAGCTGGTCGGTATCACCCACCAGTAATAGTTTAGCGGTCGGAGAAATTGCCTTAAACAAAGAATGCGCCAAAAACAAATCCAGCATTGAAGCCTCATCCACCACGACTGCATCCACCGGCAACGGATCGTCACTATCCAGCAGAAAGCTAATCGTACTAGGGTCAAACTCAAACAATCGTTGAATTGTATTGGATTCTTTTCCCGTCACCTCACTCAGTCGCTGTGCCGCTCGTCCAGTCGGAGAGGCTAACGCAACCGTTTTCCCCATTGCCCGCCACAGCGCCACGATGGTGCGGGTCGTAAACGTTTTACCTGTCCCCGGCCCACCTGTCAGAATGCCAATTCGCTGACAGGCAGCCATTTCCACCGCTTGTTGTTGTTCCTCAGAAAGCGACATCCCCGTCGTGTTTATAAACCGATCTATCCAACGGTTCACCCTCGGCATATCGACGATTAAAGGCGCAGCCAGCAACGTCTCTACCCGCGTAGCCAGGTTCTTTTCCGCCTGGTAAAACGCAGGGGCATAACAGGCAGTTTGGTCTGCCTCCTGCTGAAGCTTCAACTCACCGTCCTGAGCCATCTCGACGATTAGCGCGGAAAGCTGTGTCGGATTCGGCTGATGATCTTCTAGGGTGAGACATTTCACGCCGCTGTTCACTAGCTCGGCTTGGGGCAAAAAGCAATGGCCATCCTCGGCAGCGGTGTTAAGCACATGCACTAGGCCACTGCGATACCGAAACGGCGACCCCGGCTCAATCCCCAAATTACGAGCAATGGTATCTGCGGTGATAAAGCCAATCCCGTATACATCCTGAGCCAGCTGATAAGGGTTGCGGCTAACCACTTCGATGGCATCTTGGCCATATTGCTTGAAGATTTTCACCGCATAGACGGTAGAAACCCCATGACCCTGGAGAAATAACATGACTTCTTTGATGGCCTTCTGGGTCTCCCAAGCCGTCTGGATCATCTTCACCCGTTTGCGGCCAATCCCCGGCACTTCCGCTAATCGCGCAATGTCATGCTCGATAATATCCAGCGTTTCTAGTGCGAAGTGCGCCACAATTCGTTTGGCTGTCACTGGCCCCACGCCTTTGATTAAGCCGCTACCGAGATACTTCTCCAACCCAGTCAAGGTTGCCGGTTTGGTCTCTCGGTACTTAAAAACCTGAAACTGTTCACCATACTTAGGATGATTGCGCCACTGGCCAGTTAAGTTGAGGGTTTGACCCGGTTGGATGTTGGCAAAGCTCCCGATCACCGTCACGGGCTCAGACGTGCGAGGCACCTTAAACCGGGCCACCGTATAGCCAGATTCTGCCGAGTGAAATGTGAGGCGATCGACGACACCCTGCAAGTATTCAGCCGGTTGGTCACCCATAACGCTGATGCCCGAGCAAAAACTAATACACATGCTCTATTCTAATGTAGGCAGTGTCCCCTGATTGTCAGGCAGAAGTATCCATAACGCTGATGTCCTATCGTTGCGATCTTTCTTTGGAAGGGCTTCGCTATCGCAACGCTTAGTCACACAACGTTCATGGCCTGGCATCTTGCTTGCATCGATAAACGTGCTTAATCACCGCAAAAAATACGGTGATTGTCATGAAGGTTGCGGTGATTGTATGCTCTAATCACCGCATACTATGCAGTGATTATGACTTGGATTCATCAAGCCACAGACTGGCCAGCGTTTCGCTGGAATAGCGAAGTCCTCACCCAAAAATTGGCTCATATCCGCCATCGGCAAGGACGCTTATTGGGCCGCATGGAATCTTTGGGGTTTGACCTGCGCACAGAAGCCAATCTCAATACGCTCACGGTAGAAGTCGTTCAGTCATCTGCTATTGAAGGGGAGATGCTTAAGTCTGATGAGGTACGCTCTTCCATCGCCCGCAGACTGGGCATCGACATTGGTGGATTTATCGCCGTTGGACGAGATGTGGAAGGCATTGTTGAGGTGATGATTGATGCAACTAGCCAGTATAGTCAGCCACTGACAAAAGATCGCCTATTTGGATGGCATGCCGCACTTTTCCCAACAGGTCGAAGTGGCATGCGGACCATCACCGTTGGGGATTGGCGACCTGCATCCGCTGGATCCATGCAAGTGGTGTCGGGCCCCATTGGTCGAGAATGGGTTCATTTTGAAGCCCCTGAGGCTACCCGCCTTGAAACTGAGATGAGTGATTATCTCGCTTGGTTCGATGACACCGTAGCGATCGATCCTTTGATTAAGGCCGCGATCGCACATCTCTGGTTTATTACCATTCACCCCTTTGAAGACGGCAATGGTCGTATTGCCAGAGCGATCGCTGATATGGCACTTGCCCGAGCCGATGGCATGAGCGATCGCTTCTATAGTATGTCTGCTCAAATTGAGGCCGAACGCAAAACCTACTATCAACAACTCGAACGGCAACAACGAAATTCTGTTGATATTACTGAGTGGTTAGATTGGTTTCTTGACTGTCTTGGCCGGGCACTCAGCACAGCAGAAACCATGCTCTCAGCCGTACTGCACAAAGCCGAATTCTGGCAGCTTGCCAATCGCTATGGTGTTAACGAACGCCAGCGCCTGATTTTGAACCGCATGCTAGATGGTTTCAAAGGTCACATGAATACATCTAAATACGCCAAGCTTGCCAAGTGTTCAACAGACACAGCGCTAAGAGATATTCGCAACCTATTAAATAGAGGGTTGCTCGTACAAAATCCTGGTGGCGGGCGTAGCACTAGCTATCGTCTGCCAGAGATAGAAGAACTCCGAACCTTAAGAAACTAAAGTGAATCGGTAGCAGCATTCACCGTGATACTCCTTGTTGGTAAAGTGTTCAGTCGACCATGCCATCGGCTAAGTTTTAACTTGGCTAGGTTGGACAAGGGGATGTATTACCGCTATCACATTTAGCCATGGGATGCATGGGCAAGCCCTTATGACGTCGGCAGTTAAAATGAAGGCAACGAGGTGAACTCAGCTGAGAGAAGCTTAGAGGTAGCAGCACAATGACCACCGCAGTAACAGCAGGCACCAAAACTTACACATCTGAAGAATATCTGGCGTTGGAGATAGCTTCAGAAACGCGCAGCGAGTTCCGCAATGGGGAAATAGTAGCGATGACAGGTGGAACGCCAGCACATAATGAGATTGCAGGTAGCTTTTTCTTTTTGCTCAAATCTGCTTTAAGACGGCAGCCGTACAGTATTTTTATGACGGATCAAAGGCTCTGGATACCAGGGGCGAATTTGCATACTTATCCAGATGTGATGCTGATGCCTCGTCCTCCAATTTTGAAGCCAGGGCGAAAAGATACCGTCATGGATGCGGTTTTGATAGCAGAAGTGCTCTCCGATTCTACGGAGGCTTATGACCGCAATAAAAAGTTTGAGCATTACCGTACGATGGAAACGCTTCAGGAGTATGTATTGATTGATCAGTATCGGTCTCATGTAGAGCGTTACGAAAAGCAATCTGAAAACCAATGGATATTTACTGAATACAGCGGGCTAGACACCAGTTTTGCCTTATCTTCTGCGCCAGTAGAAATTGAGATGTCTGACCTGTACGAGGCAGTTGAGTTTGAGCCGTCAGCGGAAAATTAGAACTCATGAAGTTTTAGCAACAAGACTTAGGGCAAAGGTGCTAAAACTTACACGTCTAAGACCTGTCATCGCTCCTGTTGGATATCCGTTGGGTCTACATCCAACAGGCTATTTTTAGCTAATTTACTGACTCTAAAAACACGCAGAAAATGGGGTAAATGATATGTTGGGTGTAGGGCAAATTTTGACCTAAATTTCCCCCTGAACAACCGATTGGTTACGACATTTAGGGAAGATTTAGGGAAGAATCCAAATCTGAACTTGAACAGTCCATATATCAAGGGACTTACAGGCGAATATCAACCGCCTTCTAAGCGGTCGGTCACAGGTTCGAATCCTGTAGGATCCGTGGTTTTCAGAGATTGAGAAAAAAGCGCTGTCCTAACTGCCAGCGAAGAGAATGGCTAGAACACTGACTGGCTCTAGCTTTTAAAGAGCAGCGATTGTCCTAAATGCTTGGCGGCTTAGGCCGGTCTGGCCGTGCTTTCATTTCAGCGACCTTTTTCTTTACCAAGGCGGCATTGATGAAGCGTTGATACGTGCGCCTGTGAACGGCTGGAGAGTGCCCCATTTGAAGGACATGATCGGCACTTCGTAGCCAAATCTGATGGTACCTCGATGTCCGTAGGCGTAGCACAATGTGTAAGTCGGGAAGCCAACTTCGGCACGGCGAAAAGCTTGAGAACATTGCGCAGCTAGGTAATAGAGGTTTACGTCTTGCCTCAACCGTGGGCGGCATACTGACTTTAAGTTCCAGTTGTCTACCCAATCTTCATAGAGTGGCAGTTGTATTACCCTAGGGCCAGTCTTGCCACCTGTTACCTGTAGATCACCCTCTTTGTTGAATTCACACAGCCAACATTCGTGATCGCGTAAGCCGTAGGTGGCCATTATGCCTTATACCCAGCGCCATTGGGGGCTACGCATTTTGTGATCTTCCTGAACGATTTCCTTATCGCGGGGAACTGCTCTTCCAACAGATGTGCTGGTAGGTGTCTCAGTACACAAACCTGTATAGAAAAACAGTCATAGAAACAAGATAAAACAAGACAGCAGACAGATAGGATGGTGTACGGAAGGGTAACCTCCAAAGCGAAATTTTCTTACCAATCTTCTGACATTGAAAACTTCGCGCTAATTTATAGTCGTTACCGTCCGGAATTCTTTGTATTTTTCTCTGAATCAGTCGATGTCTTTTTGGGAAAGATATTTTTTGCTTCCACTCAGAAGTAATTAGTCTGCTAAATAGCATGAGTGAAAGGTAATATGCCACAAGCTGTAGATACTTATTTCCTGTTACGCTCCAGCATCCTAAAGTAGATGTGAAGAGGACAATGGAAACGGACTCAAGGTACTTATGGTATTTGTCGATGTCTTGATCAAGCTTGTCGATTTCTTCTTCTAGGCGGCGCATAACAGTCCGTATTGAAATTCTGCAAAAGAGTGAGTGGTGTTACTGAATTCAGATAGAAGAGGTTGAGCTATGTAGAATGCTCGTTATTCTATCAGTAAGTAGAAAAACAGCGATATCTCTAAAGAAGCAACGTTTCTGGAGTAGCAGTAGCTCTCGAAGGGAAACAATCGCTTGGCTAAATAAGGCAATTGAGTTTGTATTAGCACATGAAGATTAGCATTCGTCAAGCTCTAGTTTCTTCTTTTTATAAAGAGATATCTGTTCGCGTGCCCGCTTCGATAGAAGCGGTTAGGGAGAATCTTTCGGCGCAGTTGAGTGATGATGTCGTTATTCCAGCTGCGGCTTTTCGATTCGAGCGACGCTACTGGGGTGAGCTTCAGAGAGATAAGGTTGTTCTGCATGGACCGAAGGCCTATCGGCAGATGCAGTTTCTTGCGGTGGGAAAGCTCACACAAGACTCAGAAGGGACCGTGCTCAATGCGAAGATGCAGGTCGCTAAGAAGGAGCTGATTTCTCTTGGAGGGCTGATGATCGTGATGACTGGTTGGATAGCGTTGATTCATTGGCCGCTGCTGGCAATGGCCCTTCCCTTCTATGTGTTTCTTTTCTTTGCTGTGATCGCATGGAACTTTAGTAAGCACATGCCAGAAATTACAAATCTGCTGAAGCAGCTGATGATGGGTGAATCACCTTACCGCGCCGAGCTGTTACTCTAAGCATTCTGTGGTTATCGGTTTCTAGAGCGACGTATCTTGGCATCTTTGGTGCTACAAGAACGCAAGGTCATGTTGCAAGAACACAACGCTACAACCCAGCGCTCCGTCGCTATAACCCCATGTCATGTTCCATCAACCCAAAGCTACGCTTATAGAGTACAGAAGCCTGCGGCTACGCCGTATCAACATGTTGCTTAAGCGAGGACTATCGCTACGCTAAACCATTGACCAATGGCTAAAACAATCGACCAGTGAGATGAGCGATCGCCTACTCTTCCCAAAAGCTGTTCTCACATGCAGCCTTGCTCTCTTCAGAAATTTCTGCAATCTCCTCATCCGTATTACCCATATCTGCTGGAGCCACAAACAGCGGATGATTTTGCAGGCGATCGCACGCCATCTTCGGCCACTGACTCCAATCACTCGGCCACCACCGCAAACTCAAATCAGCACTCCCACTCACCAGCACCGACTCTCCCGGCAAAAACTGCACCGCCCACACATTCTGTGTATGGCCTACCAGGGGCGGCCCATCAGCTTTGGCCCTAGCTATATCACGCGTATCCCACAGTCGAATGGTTCTATCAAAGCTCGCACTCGCCAGCTTCCTACCATCAGAGCTAAACGCCACACTAGCAACATCATTCGTGTGTCCACGCAAAGTGCGCACCGCCGCCCCCGTCTCCACATTCCACAGCTTCACCGTGCGATCAACACTGCCGCTAGCAAGATGCTTACCATCCGGGCTAAACGCCACCGTCCACACATCCTTATCATGGGCCAATCGATACTTAAGTGCTTTAGTGTCAGCATCCCAGATGGCGACCGTATCATCACCGCTCGCACTCGCCACGTAGCGACCATCCGGGCTAAACGCCACCGCCAAAATCCGCTTTTCATGCGCTTGCCAGGGCGCACCCACTTGTTCTTGAGTGTTCACATTCCACAAATACATTTTGCCAGCCCTATCGCCACTAACCACCATTGGACCATCCGGGTGAAAAGCAACCGCATAAACCTCGTAGATAGACGACTTTTCACTCACATTAGGCTGAGTTGTCCCGAGCAACTTACCGGTTGTTGTTTCCCAAAACTTCAGCGTGCCATCGTTGCTAGCACTCACAAACTTCGACTCTGTTGGGCTAAAAGCAACAGACTGTATGGGCGCGAGATGGGCCCTCGACTTTTCCCAGATTAGCGCTTGTGTCTGAGCATTCCACAGAGAAAGTCTCCTATCTTCCCCAGAACTCACTACATATTCACCATCAGGACTTACAGCAATCGACAAAATATCTTTATCATGGGGTGACCGTCGCGGTTGGCCCAAGGGAGTGGCGCTGGCGATGTCCCACATGCGCACAGCCGCATCAGAACTACTGCTAATCAGCTGATTCCCCTCATCACTCAAGGCCAAATCCCAAATCAAACTGCCGTGTGCCTCCGGAATGGTGCTAATGGCACTGCCCGTTCCCACATCCCAAAAGCGCAGGGTGCGATCGCTACCCGTACTCACAATGGTTGTATCGTCGGCACTAAAAATGGCCGAATACACCTTGCCATCGTGCCCTCTGAGCGGGTCTTCCAGCAGCTCACCCGTGTCAGCATCCCATATGCGCACACTCCGGTCGGCACTGGCACTCACAATGCGATCGCCTGTAGAATCAAACGCCACCGAAAATACCGCATCTCTGTGGGCCATGCGTGGTAGCCGCTTGGGTGCTCCCGTATTGGCATCCCACAGCCTAATCGTGTTATCTACACTGCCAGTAACAATAGAAGCCCCATCAGGACTAAATTCAACATCTCGAATGCTGCTAAAGTGCGCCGAGATCGTTGGAATAACGGGCTTTCCAGTTTCTACATTCCACAGGCGAAGCGTCTTATCCTCGCCTGCACTGACCAAACGCTGACTATTCTGGGGATGAAAGTCCACCGCCAGTACCGAGCCTTCATGCTCTGAGATCGTGTGTTTCGGCTCATTACTAATTTGCACCTTGCCGTCTACTTCCGTCAGCTCCCAAATACGAAGCGTCGCGTCATTACTCACACTGGCCAAATATTGTCCGTCCGGGCTAATCGCCACATCATAGATAGAACTTGAGTGTGCCTCCTCTCGATTGGCAATCAGCTCACCGCTTTCAGTATCCCAGAGCTTCAAGCTGCGGTCTTTCCCAGTACTCGCGATATAGCGATTGCTCGGGTCGACTGCGATCGCCAACACACTGTATTCGTGCCCCAGCAAAATATTACCTTCACGGGCTAGCTGCACCGTATCTCGAATAGACTTTTGGGCATCGTATTGAACGCTGGCGTCATATTCTGTATTGTTCATACTTTGCCTGAGCGTCGACAGTGAAAGCATAAGCCCTTCTACTGCTTGCCCCGTCGATACCCAACTAGAGGCTCTGGCCGATTTCTCTTTGAGTGTTGCTTCTTCTTTCCCTTGTTGAGCTTCTTTTGCACTTGTTTCAGCATCTTTTCTGGCTGCTTGGGCAAGCCCTCTCAGCCAACTCATCCCAATCCCCACCCCCAGTGACGCCACCACCAATGCTGCCACCCCGCCTCGGAATCGCCACGTATTTCTCCGTTTCAGCCGAATACTTTGCCGAACAAACTCACTTTCTGCCCGGTTTAACCAAGTGTTTTCAGACTCTAAAATATTTTGCAAAAGCCCTAAGCGGCGGTCTTTGTTCCACAGTGCCCCCTGCTCATTCTCCCAATCGGCCACCGCCAAGCCCAAAGGCGGCTTCAGCAACATCTCCTCTTGTGCTTTTCTCTGCCAGCGCTGCAATTGCCCCCACCCCCGCACCAGCGCATCGTGGGCAGGTTCTATATAGGGCTCACCTATCGTATTTTGAGCCTTAACTAGTAGACGAGCCTGAATGAAAGCTTGTAGCGCAGTTTGCACGCGTTGATTTTCAGCATCACTTACATAGACAAGTTCAGTTTCGGGAACCCGTCTACGCGCTAACTCGCCCCCTTCCAGCGAGACCATCCGCAACATTATATTGCGCACCGTATTTTCGTAATGAGGATCAAGCTGAACCAGCTGCTGATATTCCTGTGTGGCTCGCTGAGTCAACGACCCGGCAATGCCGCCCAGCGCCTCATAGTCTTCCTCAGTAAGGGCCCGGTTATCGCTGCGGCGCTCCAGATAGCGTAGATAGAGTTCGCTCAGCGTAAACGACAGTAGCGGTAAGGCACCTGGGGTATGCACTACTTCGTCGAGCAGTCGATCAATGAGCTTCGGTGGCTCAAAGTAAAGCACACGCTTAAGGGCCGGTTGTTCTATCACCTGACGCAAATCATCACGACTCATGGGGGGAACAACAAATCTCGACGCCATCCAGTTCGGCTGAAGCGCCGTCTCCAAAAACTGTGGCTCAAAATCCGACCGCAGTGTAATAACAACACTTCCTAAACGATCTTCTTCACTAATGGCCAGCTGCAACAACTCTAGAAACTGTTGCTTTACCTTTTCCTGCTGACAAAAGGTAATCACTTCCTCAAACTGATCGATAATCAGAAGCAGCTGCTTGTGCGGATTGGCTTTTTTCCAACTCAGCACAGTGTCAATAGCGGCATCTGGCGTTTCGAAAAGTTCCGCACTAAGCGCTTCAATCTGACGAAGTTGGGTAGTTCCTTCACTTAGGGAAAGCAGCGTTTGCGCAAGCGCTTTCAGAGGAGACTCGCCGGGACGCATAACCGGCAAAATGTGCCATTCTTGTTCAGAATCTTGTTGCAATGCTGGCAGCAAGCCAGCTCTTACTAAACTCGATTTTCCGGTACCCGAGGGGCCAAGGACAACGGTAAATGCATGGGCTTTTACAAATGCAATCAGCTCCTCGGTCAGGGCCTGCCTACCAAAGTACAAATCCGCATCTTGAGTATCGAATGCATTCAATCCTAGATAGGGATTGTTCTTTGTGTCTAGGGGTGGCGCAGGAGGAAGGTTCAGCTCATGTCCAGGCGTGAGAAAAATAAATTCGCCCTGCCGGTGCTTGCGCAGCGCGCAAATTTCTGGCGTCTGTCGCTGGGCATTTTCTTCCGTCAGCGGCTCAACGGTATCGCGCAGATACAGGTATAGCTCCGTAGCCGTGAGGACACCGTCACCAGCGGGCTTGCTATCCTTAGCAGGCGGTGACGTATCAGCAGCCCCTGCTAGTGCATTCAACAGTGCAGCAGCAAATGGTGAGTGTTTCGCACTATCGCCATCTTTACTAGAGGATCCACGGGTATCTTTCAAAGCCATGGCATCCATAGCCGTTTGATTGTACGAAGCGGAAGTGAGTACCTGCCAAGCCGGGTCTTTGCGGAATCGGTCAAAGCGCTCTCGATGCATTACCTGAGGCACCACAATTGCCGCTCTCGTACTTGACCAGCGAAACGCTCCGGCAAAGCAGCAGTCAAAAATGGCGAGAAAATGTCGACAGGGCAAGTCAGTCAGCGCATCGTGCAGCTCTACCATCGGCAGATAGCTATGAATATTGCCCGCCTTTGCATCCTGAGGAATCAGGTAGCCTTCCGGACCATTGTCACCATTTTGAGCAATACCATGGCCTGCAAAGTATAAAATGAGGCGGCTGTTTGCCTCTAATTGCTTGGGCAGAGTGTCTTGAATGAGGGTTCTGAGTGCACTTAGCTGCGCTTGTTCGTTTAGCAGGGAGATCACCGTGTACTCGTGGTCTTGCTCTAGGGTGCGGGCGATCGCACTGGCATCTGCCACCGCCGTCCGCAGCGGAGAAATCCCATTGCTATATGTATCGATACCAATAACAACCGCTAAGCTATTGTCAAAATCCAGCACACTCATACGGATAGATCTGGCCGTCTGCAAAGTATTCTGACATGCAGCAACGCAGCCGTACACTATTTAGAACATTTCAGAACATCACATAATCCTCAGCCATTAATCGCGTATTAAAGACCAGAGAAACTATATGAAAAATATTCTAATTCTCGCCGCCAACCCCAAAGGAACGACCCCACTGCGCCTAGATCGGGAAGTTCGAGACATCGATCAGGCACTACGAGACTCGTCCAATAGCAAAGAATTCAAACTTCATCAGCGCTGGGCCCTGCGCCCCAGAGATTTACAGCGAGCCCTGTTAGAGGTCAACCCTGAGATTGTTCATTTTTGTGGTCACGGAGAAGGAACAGCAGGCATCGCATTAGAAGATGCCACTGGCCAGGCCAAACTGGTACCCACCGCTGCGTTAGCGAACTTATTCTCTCTCTGTGCAGAACATGTCAACTGCGTGCTGCTCAATGCTTGCTATGCCGAAGTACAGGCAGATGCCATCGTGCAATCCATCGACTATGTGATTGGCATGCGTAAAGTGGTGCCAGATGATGTTGCGATCGCATTCTCCACCGGCTTCTACCAAGGCATCGCCACCGGCCAATCCATCGAAGCCGCCTTCACCACTGGCTGTAATGCCATCAAACCTCAAACATCCAATGCCAAAAGTACGTCGCGCAAAGCAATCCCCATGAGCGAGCCTGGGCAACCCCTCACGCCATCAATACCCGATGAACAGATTCCCGTACTCAAGAAAAAAGTCGACCTTTAACAGAACACCATCCAATCTCGACCATCGGGAATTCTATCTTAGGTAGCTGTATTACAAAAAGAAAGTACCTAGCCAATATGGAATCCTTTGTACCTTTCATCATCGCAGCACTGGGAGATATCATCCAGTTCGTGCTCACACTGCTGGCAATATCAGTCCCCGCCGTTTGTGCACTCAAGGGCTACAGCTTTTTCAAAACAAACCTCATCTCCATTCCTGTTCTCTTCGCCATCATATTCTTAGGTGCGTATCTGGCAGACATTTATCCTCTTATTCAGCTCAATTTCATGGGTTTCGACTTCCAGGGCATGAACGAGACAGAGCGCATGCTCAACGTAAACCCAGCCCACAGAGACGCCGCAGCCGTGCTCTACAGTTCCATTTTTGGCATTGGCTGGCCCCTAAAAGCAATCTTGGCCATGGTATTCGTCACACCCTACCCCTCAGCCGTTTGGATTGCTTGGCTCCTCGCCAAATCAAGCATTCGACCAATCGAGCGTTAAAGGTTTAGGGCACTGGGTTTAACGCTAACTCATACCTTGAGCCCGCTCTATCATTTGATGCAACAGCGGGATGATAGTTGAGTCGTCAGACAAAATGCGTATCAACGTCTCCGCTGCGATCAGTTGAGTCTCCCAAGACTCATGTTCTTGAATAATGTCTATCAAGCCTTTCTCAATGGCGGTTGTATCCTCTGCTGTGGAACTTACGCGAAATAGCATCTGTGCAACAGCTTCGTGATTGATGTGCTCCAAGTCATTTTTGTTCATCACCTCTAGCAATACTGAAATGAGTAAGTCATTATCCGCGCCTAATATCCAAAGACTTTGAATCCCTGCTCGAATTTCGCGTGCATCACGCACATCTTGTTGAATAAATGCGGTCAATGCATTCATAAACTTGGTGCGATTGGGCTGTGGAAAGGGTCCGCCGTCGCCATTGAGAGGCCCCAAACTCTCTGCCACCAACCAAGGAACTTCACCGCTAGCCGTATCCAAAAGCGTGAGTAAGGTATTGATCGCAGTGGTGTGTCCAGGTTCTAGCTGAAGCAAGTTTTGCGCCGTGCGAAATTGAACTTCTTCAAAGGCGGTAGTGTCTAGCGTCTGTGTCGTTTCCAAGAGCGTTGTCAGCGTTGAAATTGTCAGCTCTTTTTGAGGAGCGGTTGTCCCCAGTGTTTTCGCCAATTTTTGCGTTTGCCACATCGTCTCAAATGATTGAGGCGTTATACTTTCATAGTGATCAATAGCGTCACCTAATGCACTCACTGCTTGTGTATTGCCATAGTCGAGCAGACCGATGATTTCAGCAATCTGCACACGCAACACAATATCTTCCGACTCGCGCAATGATGCTTCC
>ERZ1740067.1409-NODE-1409-length-16528-cov-10.114612_pt1 | contig 16528 bp, 15 predicted proteins | sample MGYA00581736_ERZ1740067 | MGnify/ENA primary metagenome ERZ1740067 (study PRJEB43018, sample SAMN04849236) | marine metagenome | isolation source: floating plastic debris | place: Pacific Ocean | collected 2008-08-27 | study: EMG produced TPA metagenomics... | reverse complement strand
AGGCGGCGGCGCAGAAATGGGTGGATTCGTCGATTTCCAAAACGATCAACTGCCCGGAAGACATTTCGTTTGAAGCCTTCAAAGACGTCTACATGGAAGCCTTCGAGACCGGCTGTAAGGGCTGCACGACCTACCGCCCGAACGACGTGACGGGATCGGTTTTGAGTGTGTCGGAGGAGACGAAAGACAGTAAAGCACCAGAGGTGGTGGCCGTTGCTGCCGACGCACCGAAACAGCCGCATGGCGATGTGATTTACATGTCTGAACCGCTGGATCGGCCAAAGGCATTGGAAGGCCAGACCTACAAGCTGAAGTGGCCCGACAGCGAACATGCGATTTATCTCACGATCAACGACATCATTGTCGGCGGGCATCGCAGGCCGTTTGAGGTGTTCATCAACTCCAAGAATATGGAGCATTTTGCCTGGACGGTGGCGCTGACGCGGATGATCTCGGCGGTGTTCCGTCGCGGTGGTGACGTGTCTTTTGTGGTCGAAGAGCTAAAGGCTGTGTTCGATCCGCGCGGCGGGGCTTGGGTGAATGGGAAGTACATCCCATCAATCCTGGCGGCCATCGGTGGTGTGATCGAACAGCATTTGATCGCCATCGGGTTTCTGGAAGGCGAGGGCATGGGCCTCAAATCCGACCCCAAGGCGCAGGTGGTCAATCTGGACGGTCCGCGCGGCCCGGCCTGTCCGTCCTGCGGGCAATACGACATGCACATGCAAGAGGGCTGCATGACCTGCGCCTCTTGCGGGCACAGTAAGTGCGGCTAAGCGAGCCGCTTTGATGCGCCGCATTGCTGTTCTCATTTTTCCGGGTTTCGAGCTTTTGGATGTGTTCGGGCCGATGGAGATGTTTGGTCTTCTGAAAGACGATTTTACGCTTGAGTTTGTGTCAGAAGAGATCGGCGCTGTGCCCAGCAACCAGGGTCTGGCTGCGCACAGCACCAGGACAATCGACACGGTTGCGACAGATGACATCGTGTTTGTCCCCGGGGGCAGCGGGACGCGGAAAGCTGAAAAGAATCCAGCGCTTTTGACGTGGATATCGGAGAGTTCTGCACAGGCCGATTTTACCTTAAGCGTGTGCACGGGTAGTTTGCTGCTTGGCAAAGCTGGGGTGTTGGACGGCAAACGTGCGACAACAAACAAAGCCGCGTTTCAATGGGTCGCAGACCAGTGTCCGCAGGTGGACTGGGTGCGCGAGGCACGTTGGGTGGAGGACGGAACAGTTTTCACCTCATCCGGTGTGTCTGCCGGTATGGACATGTCTTTGGCGGTCATCTCCAAAACACATGGGCTAGAGACTGCAGAGAAGGTGGCGGTTTGGGCGGAATACGATTGGCATCGTGACGCCAATTGGGACCCGTTTGCAAAAATCCACGGACTGGTTTGACCCACTCTGTTGCCCGTTAAGGTAGACTGCGCATGGCACCCAATTCATGGGTCCTTTCGCAATATTGAATTCCGAATCGTAGTGCGCGCGCAATACGGCGCGGATTTCATTTCGAGCGATTTTGAGCCGATCCATGCACATCAAACCGCCCCGAAGCGCTTCAATTGCCTGAACTTTCTTGTTTTCGATGGATACGAACGGTTTTCGAAAGCTATCCCTCTGCTTATACTTCAAAGTTGGAGCACACAGGTTAAGCGTGTTCGACGAAGGGGATGCGAGATCATGATACGCTCGGAATTGATTCAAAAAATTGCCGACGATAACCCTCACCTGTACCAGCGCGATGTTGAGCGCATCGTGAATACCATTTTTGAAGAAATCATCGATGCAATGGCACGCGGCGATCGGGTGGAGCTGCGTGGCTTTGGTGCGTTTTCAGTCAAAAAACGGGATGCGCGAACGGGCCGGAACCCTCGCACTGGGGAAGCGGTTGAGGTAGAAGAAAAGCACGTGCCGTTCTTTAAGACCGGTAAGTTGCTACGAGACAGATTGAACGGAAAGTAAGGGTCTGATGCGGTATATTCGCTATGCGTTTCTTGCGGTGCTTGCCATCGCGCTGGTGTCGGTGGCCTTGGCCAATCGTGGGATGGTCACGCTGACGCTGCTGCCATCGGGCTTGTCGGATATGGCTGGTATGAACCGGTCGATTGACCTGCCGCTTTTCATCGTTATTTTTGGCGGTATCGTCGCTGGTTTGCTGATTGGCTTTGTCTGGGAATGGCTGCGCGAGCACAAGCACCGCGCTGCGGCGTCTCAGCGAGGCGCTGAGGTTAAGAAGCTTGAGCGCGAATTGCGCCGGACGAAGGCAGAGCGGGACAAAGACAAGGACGAGGTTCTGGCGCTTCTGGATGAGGCGAGCTAAACCCGCCGCATGACCCCCGGTATTCGGACAAAAATCTGCGGGCTGACCCGGCCTGAAGACGTGGACGCTGTTGCGCGCGCAGGTGCGACCTATATCGGCTTGAACTTTTTTCCCAGAAGCCCGCGTTTTGTGTCTTTTGAGACGGCGCGGGACCTGGCCATTGAGGTGCCGATGGGCATTGCCAAAGTTGGCTTGGTCGTGAACGCGGATGATGCGTTTCTGGATGATCTTACGGCGGTTGTGCCGCTCGATATCCTTCAGTTGCATGGTTCTGAAACGCCAGAGCGTGTGGCAGAGGTGCGGGCGCGCTACGGCTTGCCCGTGATGAAGGCGCTTGGAGTGGCGGACGCGGATGATGTTGCGGCGCTGGATGTGTATTCAGACGTGGCCGATCAAATCCTTGTGGATGCCAAACCCCCGAAAAACGCGGTTTTGCCTGGTGGCAATGGGGTCACGTTTGACTGGCGTCTGATTGCCAATCGCGAATGGTCGGTGCCGTGGATTTTGGCCGGTGGATTGACACCGGACAATGTGGCTGAAGCGATTGCCTTGACTGGGACGCAACAGGTGGATGTGTCATCCGGCGTGGAAACCGCGCCCGGTGTGAAGGATGCTGAGTTGATCGACGCGTTTGTGACGGCAGCCTCTGCCTCGTGCCGATGATGCGACCGGGACTTTCCATGAATAGAAATTGGGGCTCTGCCCCCGGCCTTCGGCCTCCCCCGGGATATTTTTGAACCAGAGAAGGGGGGCTAAAGGCCTGATCCGACCGCGTCTGCGACTGACGCAAAGCCATCGCGTTTGAGGTGCCCTTCGAGCTCTTTTGCGATCTCCGAGATCAGGCTGAGACCTTGGTAGGTGAGGGCCGAGTAAAGCTGAACGGCGGACGCACCGGCACGGATTTTTGCGTAAGCGTCTTCTGCTGAGGCTATTCCCCCGACACCAATGATCGGCAACGCGCCGTTGGTGGCTTGATACAGTTGCGCCAGCACGCGGGTGGACTTCTCGAAAAGCGGCATGCCAGAGAGGCCGCCCGTTTCGCCTTTGTGCGGGGATGTCAAACCCTCGCGGTCGAGTGTTGTGTTGGTGGCAACAAGCCCATCAATGCCAGAGGCCAGGGCAACATCAGCGACGTCTGCAATCTCGGCCTCGGTCAGGTCCGGCGCGATTTTCAGGAAGATCGGGACCGGATGCGCAAGCGTGCTGCGCGTTTCCATCACACCGGCAAGCAGCGCAGACAGGGCGGCTTTGCCTTGCAGGTCGCGCAGCTTTTCGGTGTTGGGAGAACTGACATTGACGGTGGCAAAATCGACATGTGGCCCGCAGGTGGCGAGCACAGTGGCGAAATCAGCGGCGCGGTTGTCGCTGTCTTTGTTGGCGCCGAGGTTGAGGCCAATGATGGTGTCGCGTGGGCGTTCTTGAAGGCGTGTAGCGATCCGGGTCATGCCGTCGTTGTTGAAGCCAAATCGATTGATGACGGCCTGATCTTCGCTCAGACGGAAAAGACGAGGTTTGGCATTTCCCGCCTGCGGACGCGGCGTTGCGGCGCCGACTTCAAGAAACCCAAAGCCCGCGCGCGACAGAGGGCGCAGGGCGATTGCGTTTTTGTCAAACCCGGCCGCAAGGCCGATCGGGTTGGGTAGGGTCAAGCCAGCGATCTGGGTACGCAGGCGATTGCTTGTGAGGGTTCCCGTTGTCGGCGCTAGCCCGAATTGCAACGCTCGTAACGCGAGACCATGCGCGGTTTCGGGGTCAAACCGGTGCAAGACGTTCAATCCGATCCGTTCCAAAGGTGTCATGTCAGACCATCCGGAAAAACGTGAGACCCAGCAGACAGTGGCAGGTCTTTGACCCAAACCAGATCGGCGTGGCGCAAGGGGCCATAAAGATGCGGGAATAGCGCGCCGCCGCGTGATGGTTCCCACCGCAGATCGCCTTGCATTGCGGCGTCGTCATAGGCCAGCAGAACAAGCCCTTCGACGCCCGCAAAATGCTTTGCCGCCGTCTCTTTCACCTGCGCGGCGGTCGAGAAATGGACATAGCCGTCGGCGACATCAATCGGTGCGCCTTGCGTTTCGCCCTGGGCTTGCAACGTGGCCCATTCCTCGGGCCGGAGAATTTTGTAGATCATGCCTGCGATGTGCCGCGCGCGTGACACAAGGTCAAGTGGCTTTGACTGCCTGTTTCGTAGCAGACTGGGCGCCTAAACAATGTGAACGCCGGGTTCCGTTTTGACTCCCCTCGCGAGGCATTGCACCATGGTCGCATAACAATTCGACAGAGGGGATTCACCATGTCCAAACGACTTTTGACCGGAGCGGCAGCACTTGCGCTGAGCGCAGGTGTGGCGCAGGCCGACTACACATTGAACATCGTTCATATCAACGATCTTCACAGCCGGATCGAGCCAATCAGCCGGTTCAATTCGACCTGTGGTGCCGAAGACAATGCGGAGGGCAAGTGCTTTGGCGGTGTGGCGCGCGTAAAGACGATGATCGATCAGCTGCGGGGCGAGCTTGAGGGCGAGAATTACCTTGTCATCGATGCAGGCGACCAGTTTCAGGGATCGCTCTTTTTCATGACCTACAGCGGTGCTGCTGCTGCCGAGATGATGAACGAGATCGGCTTTGACGTGATGGCGGTTGGCAACCACGAGTTCAACTTAGGTGATGAACCTCTCGCGGCCTTTATCGACACGGTGAACCATCCCGTCCTGGGCGGTAATCTGAGCATCGGCGAGGCAAGCCCTCTGTCGGGCAAAATGGGTGATACGCTTGTGCTGGAGCGCGGCGGTGAGCGGATCGGCTTTGTCAGCGTCGTTGCGACGGATACTAAGGAACTGTCTTCTCCATCGGACGCGGTCACGTTCAATGACGCGATTGAGTCCCTTAAAGAAGATGTCGCAGCACTTGAAGCGGACGGCGTGGACAAGATCATCGCGATCACCCACGTGGGCTACAACCTTGACCAACAGATCGCGGCTGAAGTGCCGGGCATCGACGCGGTGATCGGTGGGCATAGCCACACCTATCTGTCGGCGTCCGATCCCGATCGTTCCGGCCCGTACCCAACCATGGTCAGCCAGGGTGACAACCTTGTGCCGGTCGTACAGGCGGGGGCGTTTTCCAAATATGTCGGGCATCTTGAGTTGAACTTCGATGACGCTGGTGTTGTGACCTACGCGTCAGGCGACACGATCCTGCTGGATGCATCCGTTGCCGAAGACGAGGCGTTGGTCGCGCGTGTGGCGGAACTCGGCGCGCCCATCGAAGAGATGAAGAACGAAATCGTTGCGGAAAGCACCGAGGTTATCGAAGGCGACCGGTCGGTCTGTCGCGCGATGGAATGTCAGATGGGCAACCTTGTGACCGATGCGATGCTGGATCGCGTTGCGGATCAGGGCGTGGAGATCGCGTTCCAGAACGGTGGTGGCTTGCGGGCGACCATTGACGCGGGAGAGATTTCTATGGGCGAGGTTCTGACAGTGTTGCCGTTCCAGAACACGCTGTCCACGTTCCAAGTCACCGGTGCGACCGTGCTGGCAGCACTTGAAAACGGTGTGAGCCAGGTTGAAGATGGCGCTGGGCGGTTCCTTCAGGTCGGCGGTATTACCTTTACCGCAGATCTGACGGCAGAGCCGGGAAGCCGGATCTCGGACGTCATGATCAATGGGGAAGCGTTGGATATGGAGCGTGTGTATAACGCGGTGTCCAACAACTTTGTCCGTAATGGCGGTGACGGCTTCTCAATGTTCCGGGACGCGATGAACGCCTATGATTTTGGCCCTGACCTTGCGGATGTGACGGCGGAATACCTGGCGAAGAACGCGCCTTACACGCCATACACAGACGGTCGTATCACGATCAATCAGTAACGCTTTGGATCGGCCGGGCGTCTGCCCGGCCGACCTGACCTTATGTGCGGACGCTTTGCCCTAACACTGCCTCAAGACGCGATGGCGCAATTGTTTGCAGCTGTACCGTCCAACGCGTTGCCGGACGTTCCGAACTATAACATCTGCCCAACCAATTCCGTTCACGCCGTCCATATCGTCGAAGGTCAACGCCGTCTTGTTGCGATGCGTTGGGGGTTCCTGCCGCATTGGTACAAAGCGGAAAACGGCGGACCTCTGTTAATAAATGCGCGGTCGGAAACCATCGCTCAAAAGCCTGCCTTCAAAGCGGCATGTCGCGAACGACGCTGCCTGATCCTCGCCACTGGGTTCTACGAATGGACGAAGGACCCCGAAGGCAATCGTTTGCCGTGGTACATCTATCCGAAAGACGCGGAGATGCTGGCATTTGCCGGCGTCTGGCAGGATTGGGAGCGCGATGGCGTGGCGCACCGTACCTGCGCGATCGTGACCACCAGTGCGAACCCTAAGATGTCGGCGATCCATCACCGCCAGCCGGTGACCCTGACCGCGGATCAATGGCCGCTTTGGCTCGGTGAGGCAGGTCACGGTGCGGCCACTTTGATGACGGCTGCTCCGGAACATGCGATGGAGTTTTACCGGGTTGACCCAAAGGTGAACTCCAACCGCGCAGAAGGGCCAGAGCTGATAGACCCGCTGGACGCTTGACGTTAGACCTGTCGCGACGACAACCGGGGAGGGCCAGACATGACCGCAGCCAATATCGACGCGACCGTCACAGCCTTGCGTGACCTGCTTGGGGATCGCCTTTCGACAGGGTCGTCGGTCCTTGACCAGCACAGCGCGGATGAAGCTTACACAACCCCTGCGCGCCCGGATGCGGTTGCGTTTCCAGAAACGGCGGAAGAGGTGTCAGCCGTTCTACGCATCTGTTCGCAGTACAAATGCCCAGTCGTGCCCTATGGCATCGGATCGTCTTTGGAAGGGCATGTGGTGCCGGTGCAGGGGGGCATCACAATCGACACCAGCCGCATGAACAAGGTGCTGGAAATCCACGCCAGCGATCTTGACGCGGTTGTTGAACCGGGTGTGACGCGTACGCAATTGAACGATGCGTTACGCGCGACTGGGTTGATGTTCACTGTCGATCCCGGCGCGGATGCGTCGCTTGGTGGGATGGCGGCAACGCGGGCCTCGGGCACGAATACGGTGCGCTATGGTACGATGGCGGACAATGTGCTGGCGTTGGAGGTTGTGTTGCCAGACGGTCAGATCATTCAGACCGGCAGCCGCGCGCGGAAGTCCTCAAGCGGGTACGACCTCACACATCTGTTTGTGGGCTCTGAAGGCACACTGGGGATCATCACTAAACTGACGGTCAAATTGCATGGTCAACCCGAACACATTGCCGCTGCGACGTGCGCTTTTCCTGGTATCGAAGCGGCTGTGGATACGGTGATCCTGGCGATCCAGATGGGTCTGCCCATGGCGCGGATTGAGTTGTTGGACGAGATGCAGATGAAGGGCATGAACATCTACAACTCAGATATGGTGCTGCCAGAGAAACCGCATCTATTCTTGGAGTTCCACGGGACCGAGGCCGGTGTCGCCGAACAGGTCGACAGTTTTGCTGCGCTGGTCGAGGACGCGGGTGGAACGGATTTTGCGTGGGCCAGAAAAACGGAAGATCGCAATCGCCTTTGGAAGGCCCGGCATGAGGCGTATTACGCGGGTAAAGCGTTGCGCAAAGGGGCGGAGGGTGTGGTCACGGACTGCTGTGTGCCGATTTCGGCTTTGGCCGATTGCATCGCGCGCACCAAGGATATTGTGGCGGCGTCCGGCTTGATGGCCCCATTGGTGGGGCATGTCGGGGATGGCAATTTTCACCTTCTGTTGCTGGTGGATCCGCATAGCGAGGACGAGATTGCCCGCGCCAAGGACGTTGCAGAGCAGGTCAACATGCTGGCGCTTGAGTTTGGCGGAACCGTCAGCGGAGAGCACGGGATCGGGTTGGGGAAACGTAAATACCTGCCGCAGGAACATGGCCCTGCTTATGCGTTGATGGGAACGCTGAAGCGGTCGATTGACCCAGATAACATCATGAATCCCGGCAAGCTGGTCACGTTGAACTGAGCCTTCGGCGAAACGCGACGACCGATTAGCCGTTGCGCGCCTTGTTGTCGGCAAGCACATCGTATCCCACTTGTAGAAGCACATGCGGGATATCGACGAACACCCAGTTCTCGGTCAGCAGATCGCCTTCGCGTCGCCACCAGTCGCAAACGCGCATGAAGAGCCGTTTTCCGTCTGATGGCTGCCCGAGAAACGGTTTGACCTGAACACCGGTCAGCGACGGCCAACCACCAGAACACACATAGTCGCCATCGCCAAACCGGGTAAAATGCTGGGTCATTCCGTTTCCGGCAGAGCCGCCGGACCATCCCTCGAACGCATTCTCAAAGGTGACTTGAAAACCTGCAAAGTTCTCGATCCCCACAAAGCTGCCAAAGGCTGCTGGCCCGTACCACATCATGTTTGGATGCCAATAGGGCCGCCATGCCTCATCTTCGGTGGCCAACCCGGCCAGCATATCGGTTACCATTTGGTAAGAGCTGTGGCTGCGCGCCGGGTCGCTTTCGTGCCAGATAAGACCGTCAGGCGCAGCGGGGCCGGGCAGGTAGCCGGTATAGCCGCGATCCCGACCGGGGCTGTCGTGGATTGGCCATTGGCCTGCAGCGATCATCAGTTCGGGGATGTCGAGGAAGATGTAGCTTTCGACCGCCTTGGCATCTTCCATGCGGTGAAATTCGCCAAACCGCAGATAGGCCAATGCATGGGTCGGTGTGATGCCAAGCCAAGGTCTGGCGAAATGGCCGACATAGTAACCGCTGCATGTCACCCAATCGCTGCCTTCAAACGATCCGCCAAAGGCGATGTAGTCAGAGCGATACATACCTTCGAATGCGCTGTTTAAGGGCGCAAGAAATGCATCGATGTAGGCATCGGTTCCGGAAAGCGTGTTGAAGGGATGGACCACATTGATTTGTGCGTCGCGGGCAAAGAATGCGCGGACTGCGCCTGAAAAGCCATCTGCCGCAGGATGCCTGTACGCTGCGCAATAGCTGCGCAGCGCTTGTTTGTTTTCCAACGTTGTGGACATGACGTCAGCCTTTGACGGCACCCGCAGTCAGACCCGATACAATCTGGCGCTGGAAGAACATGATGAGGACAAACAGGGGCGCTGTCGCGGAAACAACGGCTGCCACGGCAAACATTACGTTGCCTTTGGTTTGTGTCGTGCCAAGGAAGGACGCGATTTTGGGAACCATGGTCTGGTTTTGCTTGTCGAGGATCATCGCTGTAACGGCGAAGTCGTTGTAGGCAAGCAGGAAGCTGAAGAGACCCGTGGTGATCACGCCGGGCCACATCACCGGAATGATCACATGGCGGAAGGCCTGAAAACGGGTGCAGCCATCAACCATCGCGGATTCGTCTAGCTCTGCTGGGATGTTCTTGAAGAACGAGTGCAGCATCCAAAGCGTAAACGGCTGGTTGATTGCAACAAGCACGATGATCGCGGTTGGCAAATATCCCCAGATGTTCAGGTCAAAGAACACGGGCAAATAGCCCGAAACCAGCGTGATTGGTGGCAGCGCGCGGAAGATAAGAGCAATGAGCAGGAACCAGAAGGCATAGCGGTAAGTAGACCGCGCGAGCGCATAGCCACCCAGCGTGCCCAGCGTAAGGGATACTGACACCACGAAGAGGCAGACCAGTGTCGAGTTCCACGCTGCGCGCCAGAACTCTTCCTGGATCCAAGCGCCGTAATACCCGTTGTTTGTGAACGCGCCGCCGGTTTCGACCCGTGTCATCTCGCCCGTCAGGGCGTTGTCCCAATTGGTGAGCGAGAAGAAATCCGCTTCGACCTTGAACGATCCCCACAGCGTCCAGAAGAACGGGAAGGCGGCTGCGATCATCCATATGACCAACGTCGCCAGAAGAACGATCTGAAGCGCGAGGGGGCGTCTTTGTGCTTTGCTTGCCATTGTTCCGTCCCCTTAGGCTTTGCCGTAGCTGCGGTAGGTCCGTACCAGGACCGGCGACAAGAGTATGGCCACACCGATGACCGTTAGCACCGAGGTTGCGGCGGCTGATGATAATTGTCGCGTCTCACCCCCTAGGTCATTGAAGATGGCCCAACTGAGTGAAGTCGCATGCGCTTGCGCGTTGAAACTGATGATCGGCTCGAACACTCGGAAGTTATCCATCAACTGGATGAGCGCGATAAATGTTGTGAGCGGCAGAAGATGCGGGATCACCACGTGTCTGATCTGCTGCCACCGCGTGGCGCCATCGATGCGCGCGGCCTCAAGTGTATCTTTGCTGACCGTTTGAAGACCCGCGTAGTAGACGATGAATGCAAACGGGGCAGACGACCATACGCCGTAGACCATAAGCATTGTCCACATTAGCCCAGTATCGGCTTTCACCGACAGGCTTGGATCATCCGCGAGCCAACGTAACGCTGTTCCAATCACGCCACGGGCATCGACCATCCAGAACAGGATCAGGCCCCCGATAAGAGGCGTGACGATGTTTGGCAGTAGGGTGAAAAAGATCAAAGGCCCTCGAAACAGACGGGCGGCGCTGTTTACAGCAACGGCAATGATAAAACCAAAGACGATGGTGAGCGGAGTGACCACAAATGTGTAGGTGAGTGTGAACCCCAATGCCTTGTAGAAAGGAAGGTTCATCAGATCCCCGATGAAATCCCCAATCCCATCGCTTTGTGCCCAAAGCTCGCCGAATTCATTGACGGCCAGGTGGTTGCGGTCCTTGTAGACCTCGAGACCGGCGAACCGGCCCAGCGGTTGCTCTTCACGCAGGGCAGCTGTCGCTTCTTGGTCGATTGCGGTTGCGGTCTGACATCCAAACGGGCCGCAATTTTCAACTTCGATGATGACCTGTTCGTGTTCAACGTGGAACGACTGGACAATGATCGAAACGGTTGGAAAGAAAATGAATAAGAGCATCGCAGCTGCGGACGGAAGCACAAACCAGAAAAATGCACTGTGTTTCATGGGGTCACCTGCGATCTTGCTTGAAAAGGATCAGGAAAAACAGGGGCGGACCAGACCGCCCCTGTGCATACCGGCTTAGTTTACGAAGCCTTTTTCCTTGGCAGCAGCAGTATAGGCTGCTTCCACGTCAGCGAGCGTCTGCTCTGCACTTTCCTTGCCTTGCAGGAAGTCAGCGATGTTGTCGCCAAGCGCTGTGTGCAGAAGGCCGTGCTGCGGCAGCATCGGGTAGGGAATGGTTCCCATGGAGATCGCCGAGAACACGCCGTCATTCACCGGTGCAGGCTCGTAGCCTTCGATCATCCACACGGCCTGGCCCATGGTCTCGTCATTCAGAATGGCCGGGCTTGTGGCTTGCTTCATCGCAAGGAAGGTCGCTTCTGCGTCAGCATCGCTGATGTTTTTCGCAACGGTCCAGCCATCCCACCAGAGCGTCGAAGCGGCTTTGTCTCCACCGCCAACGGTCATCGGCGCGCCCACGACTGTGTTCTCGTAGACTTCGGGCGTTGACCCTTCTGCATCCATCAAACGGCCAGAGCGCGAGCCCCACATGTTCATCAGAGCGACATTGCCTGCTTCCCATTCCGCGCTTGTCGCGTTGGAATCGTGGGTGAGGTAGTCGGGGTTCATGTACTCGCTCAGTGCTTTGAGCATCTCAAGCGTTGCAACGCCCTGCTCGTTGTTCACCGCAACCTCGGCTGTGCCGGGCTTGTAGAACTCACCGCCATGACCGAGGTACATGTTGGTGAACTCCTGGGCGAGGTTCCAGCCAGCCGCAAAGGCGCCGCCGACCGGGTTCTCCATGATACCTTTTTCGCGGATCATTTGCGCGGCGGCCAAGAGCTCTTCGTAAGTTTTGGGCGGCTCGACACCGATCTCTTCCAACACGTCCTGGCGGTAGAGAAGGTGCTGCGCGTTGGCCATGAAGGCCACAGCCATCACGTTGCCGTTGATTGTGATCAACTGGTTCTTCGGAATGTCCGCACCGTGGGCCGCAATCAGGTCATCCAGCGGGCGAATGACGTCTTCGTTAATCAGAGCCACGATCGACGAGTTCGCAACGATCGCTGTGGTGTATTCGGCAGGGTTACCCTGCATACCGGGCAGGTTGATCGTCTGGTGGTCAGCCGTCAGGTTCGCTTTTGCGTCTGCAAGACCTTCGCAGCTTTGCGCCGCAGCGCCAACTGTCTGAATTGCTGGGAATTCGTTGCCGATGATGCTCAGACGTCCGTTAGAAATGCCGCAGTCGGCGGCCATCGCTGTTGTTGCACTGGCTGTGACGAGGAACGAGCCCGCCAACAGGATCTGTTTCAGTTTCATTTTTGGTCTCCCTGTGTGTGTTCGGGTGCGCCTTGCAAGTCCGCACCTCATGCTCCCGGTTTGCCGGGAATTTTGGAAATTAATCGCCGATGCGTTCGCCGGTATCGGCTGAGAACACGTGGCATATTTCGGGGGGTACGCTGATCGACACGGTGTCGTCGATTTCGGACCGGAAGGTCTTGTCGGCTTTCACCGCAACAAGTTGGTGGTCAATGCGGACGGACACCATCGTGGCGTCGCCCAACAGCTCAAGCGTGTAAATCGGCGCGGTGATCTGGCCGGATGTCCCCTCTGCAAGTGTGGCGTCTTCGGCGCGGAAGCCCAGTGTCACCTTGCCGTCTGGGGCGTTCAAGCCCTCAACACGGGTGTTTTCCGTTTCAAACACCCCGTTTTTGATCACACCATCAATGAGGTTCATCGCCGGGTTGCCGATAAAGCTCGCAACAAATGCGTTGGCGGGGCGGTCGTAAATCTCGGTCGGGCTGCCAACCTGCTGGACAACGCCCTTTTTCATGACGACGACCCGGTCAGCAAGGGTCATCGCTTCGATCTGGTCGTGTGTCACGTAAATCGTGGTGACGGCCAGTTCATGGCTCAGGTTTTTGATCTGTGCCCGCGTTGACACGCGCAGTTTCGCGTCGAGGTTCGACAGCGGTTCGTCCATGAGAAACACATTGGGTTCACGCACGATGGCACGGGCAAGTGCCACACGCTGACGTTGGCCACCGGACAATTCGGCGGGTTTGCGGTGCAAGAATTCGTCCAATTCCACCATCGCGCTGGCCCGGCGTACCTTTTCGTCATGGGTCGATGGTTCGATCCCGCGGACCCGAAGTGGAAAGCGGATGTTTTCGTAGACATTCATATTCGGGTAAAGCGCGTATGATTGGAATACCATCGCCACGTCACGATCTTTGGGGTCAAGATCATTCACTACTTTGCCGTCAATCGCGATTTCACCGTCGGTGATATCTTCTAGACCCGCGATCATGCGCATTGTGGTGGTCTTGCCGCAGCCAGACGGGCCGAGCAGCACGAGAAACTCTTTGTCGGCGATAGTGAGATTGAAATCATCGACCCCGATAAACGAGCCCCACCGCTTGTTGACATTTCTAAGCTGGATTTCCGCCATGTTCCGCCCCCCTGCGCAAAGACCGCGTTTTGCGTTAGAGTCGCAGCAAGCCACAGGGAATCTGGTTTGGCAAGAATTCTTTGCAAACGTGTGCAAAGAAACTTTTCCCAAGTCGTTTTGTGCTGAATGACCGACGATTTCCCTGCGGTTTGCGCAGAAGGGGAGGCCACATAGGGCTTAAAATACGCGACGTCACGTGGGTTTGTCGTTGCGTCGTGCTGGCAGATTTCGGGCAAATGCCACCAAAAGACTGCCAGCCAAACAGCGCAGACAATGTGCGACGGACTATTGGGAGGACAGCCATGACGTTTGCAACGGTTGCAGACCGCGATGCCATTGAAACTGAAATGCCTTGGGACGACCGAGATGTTCCCAAAACTCTATACGGCCAATTGCGCAAAACGCGCGATGCGTTCCCAAATCGCCCCGCCGTCAGCTTTCAGCTCCTTTCTGGCCCAACCGATAAAGCCGAAACGCTGACCTGGTCACAGTTGCATGACAAAACTGTTCAGGCCGCCAATCTGTTTCGCAAACTGGGTGTCAGTGAAACAGATGTGGTCGCGTATATCTTGCCCAATGCAAATGAAACCATTCTGACCCTTTTGGGTGGGGCGGTCGCGGGAATTGTAAATCCAATCAACCCGCTGCTCGAACCAGAACAAATCGGCTCCATCCTGCGTGAAACAAATGCCAAAGTCGTCGTGACGCTCAAGGCGTTTCCGAAAACCGACGTTGCCCAAAAGGTTGCTGAGGCATGCCGCCATGCGCCAAACGTGCAGACGGTGCTGGAGGTCGATCTCAACCGGTATCTGACCCCGCCCAAATCTTGGATAGTCCCGCTGATCCGTCCAAAGAACCCGGGCAATCACCATGCAGACGTTCTGGACTTCGCAAAAGAATTGAAAAAGCAGAACACAACACTCGACTTCGAGGACAGTGGGGGTGATCGCGTGGCGGCGTATTTCCACACCGGTGGCACGACAGGCATGCCAAAGGTCGCGCAGCATCAGTATTCGGGTCTTATCTATAACGGCTGGATCGGCACCAAGCTGCTGTTTACAGAGCAGGACAGTATCATGTGTCCGTTGCCCTTGATACATGAGATTGCATGCCGCGTGATCCATATGGCATAGGTCGTGACTGGTGCGCATTCCGTCTTTCAGACGCCGCAAGGCTATCGGGGTGAGGGTGTTTTCGACAATTTTTGGAAGCTGTGTGAGCGGTGGAAGACCACCTTTGTGATCACTGTCCCAACCGCGATGTCCGCTTTGATGCAGCGACCTGTGGATGCGGATTTGTCATCGATCAAGACGGCGTTCTCTGGCTCGTCACCTTTGCCGTTGGAGCTGTTCAATCGGTTCGAAAGCGCTTGCGGAGTGCGCGTGGTCGAAGGGTATGGCCTGACCGAGGCCCCATGTCTTGTGTCCTGTACTCCTCCGGACGGGCACAAGAAGGTTGGCTCTGTCGGCATTCCCTTTCCCTACACGGATGTCAAAATTCTGAGCGCGCAGAATGGGGACGTGAAGGAATGCGAAACCGACGAGATTGGTGAGATCTGCGTTGCCAACCCGGGCGTTTATGCTGGCCACACATATACGGAAGAAGCCAAAAACGCAGACCTTTATCACTTTGGCACGCATCTGCGGACTGGAGACTTGGGTCGCATGGATGCGGATGGGTATCTGTGGATCACAGGTCGTGCAAAAGACCTGATCATTCGCGGTGGTCACAACATTGATCCGGCTGAGATCGAGGAAGCACTGTTGGCGCATCCGGCGGTTGCCTTTGCGGGTGCGATCGGCCAGCCCGACGCCCATGCTGGTGAATTGCCCTGCGCATTTGTTGAACTGGTGGCGGGTGAAGAAGTGACCGAAGAGCAGCTGTTGGAGCATTGCAAAGTCCATGTTCACGAACGTGCTGCTCTGCCCAAACATATGACGATTCTTGAAGAATTGCCAAAGACGGCGGTGGGCAAGGTGTTCAAACCCGAGTTGCGCAAACACGCAATCTCGCGCGTGTTTAATGGAGCTTTAGAGAAGGCCGAAACGCCTGCACGGGTTGTATCTGTGATCGACGATAAAACCCGGGGACTGGTAGCGCAGGTGGACCTGAACGGCGCGAGTGTTGATGACGTGGGTCATGTTCTTGGCAATTTCACCAACCGGTGGGAGCAAGCCGCCTAAACGTTGGTCCCAAGTGGCGCGCTACAGGTTCAGGCGCTTTACGCTTCACATATCGGCCTTGGGTGGCATCGGATCAATCAGCGTAACAGGCAGGTTCAAGGCTTGTTCCAGCAGATGGGCCACTTGAAGCAAGCGCCCTTCACCCCGGGGCGGGCCGATCAGTTGCAGGCCGACTGGCATGCCGGACGGTGTGTAGCCGACAGGCAAAGACAAGGCGGGCAAGCCGGCAACTGTGGCGAGAAACGCAAATTGCAGCCAGTCGATGTAATCCCGCATCTTCCGCCCTGCGACCTCTGTTGGGTATTCGATCTCAACCGGTAGGGGGGCCAGACCATTCACAGGGCAGGCAAGCACATCGTAGGTTTCAAAGAAACTAACCATCGTTTGGTAAATCGTTGACCGATCCCGTTCGGCGCGTGCGTAGTCTGCAAAGGTCATCGCGTCGGCATCCGCGACGTTGCCCTTGATCGTGTCTTTGTAATGCTGGGCAATTTCGGGTGGCGTGGTCTGATAGCTGCCAAGGAAGGACAAGCACCGCATTGCGCGGAACGTTTCATCTAGGCGCGGCAGATCGGGGCAGTGCGCATCTACCGTGACATTGGGCAGTTTAATGGTGTCCAA
>ERZ1740067.1407-NODE-1407-length-16531-cov-6.926621_pt1 | contig 16531 bp, 16 predicted proteins | sample MGYA00581736_ERZ1740067 | MGnify/ENA primary metagenome ERZ1740067 (study PRJEB43018, sample SAMN04849236) | marine metagenome | isolation source: floating plastic debris | place: Pacific Ocean | collected 2008-08-27 | study: EMG produced TPA metagenomics... | reverse complement strand
CGGGCCGCATTCATCGTCCGAATCAGCAGCGAGCTTTTGCCCATTTGCCGAGGGCCTTTGATGGTAATAGTGACGCCCTGCTGCTGAATGGTATCTAGTGCGATCGCATCAGAGCCCCGCTCCACATAAAACTTAGAGTCCAAATCCATTGTCCCTTCTGGCAACTCCAGAGGCTGGGCCATTGGGCTCGGGGCCTGTATATCTTGAGGTGCGCGGGTCCGGAGGATTTTTTGCTTGAGGGCTTCCGTATTAATAGATAAATCGCCCCCTGCGATCGCCCGCTGCAAATCTTCAATCAGCTCAGGGGTATCTGAGGCATCCTGCCAAAAGGCCCAGTTAATATCATTCAGATATTCGCTCAGCGGATACTCAAACGGCGCTTGATAGGCCAATCGCACGGGCAAAATCGTTGGCCGACCTTGTTTGTGAGCGAGCTTATGGGCTTTTTGGATTTCCCGCATCACCATCTCGCTTTTCATGGAAGCTTCAGAGAGTAGCACAATCAAAAAATCTGACTGCTTCAGCTGCTTGTCAATCCACTCTAGCCATTTAGTACCCACCAGCATCGCTTGGTCGATGGCCACTTCGTGGTCTTCACTCACCACCCGGTGAAGCTCCAAAGCCAACGCTTCGACTGGATCACTATTTCGCTTATAGCTAATGAAAAGTCGAGCGGGTTCTATTTTGACGGGTGTTGGCTCAGGGGATGGGCTTTCTACCGGTAGCGTTTCTAGAGTTTCTGTAGGCAGCACTTTCTCTGACAAATCGACCTCTGGCAAATCGACTTTTGGCAGTGCGCTCTCCTCAGCCAAGACTGGTTTTGGTTTGCGACCAGATTTCTGTAACAGCACAGGGACTAAAGCTTCGTCCAAGCCGTCCATTTCAATCGCAGCACAGCCCCACTCATGAGCAAATTCCAAATCACGCCCAGCGCCCAGCGCATCGTAAAAGCCAATTGCAAATTGTAAGGCCGCACTCTCTCCTACTGCTTGGCTCATCCCAATCACAGTATCGATGTGTTTAGCGATCGACTCCGCTTGTTTCTGCGAGTGACAAGCGTTGAGCAAGACGCATTCCACTTGGTCAGAAACCAACTTAAAGAGCTTAGCTAAGGCACTCCCTGTGACCAGCTTAGGCTTGCCGCGATTATCTTCTAGGACGATACCATCCACCCCAGCGCCCTGGCCCGAGAAATGCACGATGTGAGGCTTTTCTGCCAAGATCGCTCGCTGCATATCCAGGGGCCTGGTTGCCCAATAAGGTTTGACGATGAAGCGACTTCGTTGCTCCGATCGCCTCAGCCCTTCTTCAATTTCTCGCACCTCCTCTTCCAACCGCCGTTGCGATGTGCCTTGGGGGTTTGCAGCCAGAATTAAGATAGTCTTTGCACAGGGCATTGTGGACATCAGACTACACGGAGATTAATTTGGAATTTTGGAGGCGGATTCGCCTCATAGGGCAGACGGCCGTTTTAGCGTTGGACTACCCCGTCTATATAGCAAACCATATTTAGCTATACAGAGTAAATATCAGCTCATTATGTGATAGTTCTGCAAAATCCGGGATTCAGCCAGCCTAATATAACTTAGTCAATGGAATGCAAGAATCTATCCCTATGATCTTCCAATCAATGATCAACATTCAGTGGCATCGGTAACATTTTCTTTTCCTTTCTAATGCTGTAAGTTTTCGCCGCCTTTTCAATTCACTCTCAGGGGCCTACTTTTCCTTGTTACCAGCGATTTTTTTCAGCCTTGGCCCTGCCACTGTGCTCTTTTTAACATTAAAAAAAGACGATACCGAGATGATTGCTCAAATCGACTTCCTTAACTGGAGAAGATCTGTTGTGAACCACAGGCTCGGCGTATTATCTCTTAGCTTGTCCTATCAGTCGCCGGACAAGACAACAAAGTCATGATGAAAGCCCAACACTGCGGCAACTTGTCATCAGTGTCGAGCGCCATCAACAGGATTGTTTTCATCGTATAGCGTGTTGCGAATACCGAAAATGTTGTCCGGGTCGGCGGCAGCTTTGATCTGTTTGAGTAAGGTAAGGCTCTGGGGAGAAAGCGTTTGTGGCAAGAAGGGCTGACGCATTTTGCCGATGCCGTGGTGATGAGAGAGAGAACCTCCATGAGTGAGGATGGTTTGGCGTAGGGCAGCGTAGAGTTGATTGAAGGTTTTGGCAGGGTGAGGGATGCCCTTGAGGTAGAGGCCCAGGGTGAAGTAGATGCAGACACCCGTGGGATAAATCTGGGTAACGCGGTAGCTGAGATAGGGGCAACCGGGGAGGTTATGCTGCCGGGCGATTTTGTTGAACTGCTGCGTGAGTTCGGCTTTGACGGCTTTGACGATGGGGGTGATGTCGCTCCAGGCGGCGGTGGTCTCAAAAGTTTCGCCGAGAATGTGATATTTCATAAGGAACTGGCCAATGTATGCGATCGCATAGGTCAACATATACCCGCTACGCCCATTGCTACTGCCGCCCACAATGCCCTGATGCTGCTTAGCCAGTTTGAACAGAGTTCGCTTTTGGTAAGCGACTTCTTCTGCGGTGCCTTCTAGAACAAGCGTCGCGGCGGTAATTTGCTGAGGATCTAGGCGGCGCAATTTGAAGAGATATTGCTTCTGGAGTTTGCTGATCCAGGCAGTGAGGCCAGTGGGCTGGGGCTTGAGGACCTGACTAAAGCGAAATTGAGGATTGTCGACTAGGCGAATACTGGCCGGGATGCAGTTGGCTTGAGTGATGTGGTGAAGATAGCTAATGCCGTGGTCGATGGTGGGAAAGAGAAGGGCATTGTAGCTTTTGACGTTGGGCAGGGGACGGATGCGAATGATGGCCTTGATGATGAGCCCAAGGTTGCCTTCGCTGCCAAAGAGAAGTTTTTGTAGAGGCATGCCGGTGGCAGTGCGTGGATAGGGGTGAGTTTGGCTAATCGTGCCCGTAGGCGTGATGAGGGTAATGCTTTCGACAATGTCTTCGATGTTGCCGTAGCGGTTCTTTTTCATACCGCTGGCATTAGTCGCGATCCAGCCGCCAAGCGTAGAGAGTTCACGGCTATCGGGTTCGTGACCGCAGGTGTAGCCGTGAGGGTTGAGGGCGGCTTCGAGGGCTGAACCCGTGATGCCTGCCTGGACGCAGGCACGCTGATTGTTCGTATCAACCCACTCGACTTTGTTCATTGCGCGAGTATCGACGGCGACAATCATTCGCTGTTCTGCCGTGGGCATCACCAGAGCTCCGCTGACACTGGTGCCGCCACCGTAGGGAACCAGACAAACATCATGCTCACTGGCGAGACGAATAAGCGTGCAGGCCTGTTCTTCAGTGTGGCAATAAAAGACAAGATCAACAAAACGATCTAGCGTTTGGTAAAGGACTTTCCAAACCTCTTCGATCATGCTTTGACCATGGCTATGACGCAGGCGATCGCAGTCTTCAAAAGAATAGATTTCTGGCGGAAATTGTTCTGCTAGGGCTGAGCAGAAAGCAGGGTCGCGACGGGGTGGTGGCAGCCGAACTTGGAGATTGTCGGGTTGAGGATGGTCCCAATCGATCGAGACGCCAAAGCCGTCTTCTAAGTAAGGAAGAAAGTTTGGGAGGGTGCGATCGCACAGTTCATACCGATTGCCGGTGAGAGTGACGCTGCGATCTGGATTGACAATAAACTGGGTATCGGCAAAGCCCCAGCGGTGGGGCCATCTTCTATCATCAGAACAAGTATTGTCAGGGCAGGAAGTCATCGCCTAGCGGTATTGTTTAGCGGCATCATCTAGCTGTCGGTGGGCTCTAGTCGAATGAGCTGTCCATTGCTCTCATCGGTTAGCACATATAGCAATCCATCTGTGCCCTGACGAACGTCTCTCACTCGTTGCCCAATGGAGATTGTTGCTTCATTGAGAACATTGCCCGATTCATCCAATTCTATATGGTGAATGTTTTGAGTAACGAGCCCACCTGCAAAGAGATCACCTTGCCAGTCGGGGAAGCGATCGCCCGTGTAAACGGCTAATCCTGACGGCGCGATAGAAGGCGTCCAAATCACCTCTGGGTCAACCATACCCGGAAGTGATTGAGCCGCAGAAATTAACCCCCCTGAGTATTCTCGACTGTGTGTCGCAACTGGCCAACCGTAGTTTTCTCCGCCTTCGATTTGGTTAACCTCATCACCGCCTCTAGAACCATGCTCGCTCGCCCACACCTGATTTCGAAGGGCGTCATACGCCAGACCTTGAATATTGCGGTGTCCATAGCTCCACACTTCTGGCTCGGCATCTGAGCTGTTAGCAAAAGGATTATCCGCAGGAACAGAACCGTCGTCGTTAATGCGAATCGTTTTACCCAGGTGGCTTCCCGTGTTCTGTGCCTGCTGACGAATAAATTCGCCGTCCATTTCAAGGGGTGGATTTCCGCCATCGCCAATGGAAGCAAGCAGCGTCCCATCCGGTAACCAAACTAGACGAGATCCAAAGTGTTGTCCGCCCGGTTTAGTTTGGGAGACCTCAAAAATCACCTCCCAATTGCTTAGCGCATTGTCATCGAAGGTCGCCCTGGCAATGCGCGTTCGGTTAGCTGAGTTTGTGCCATCTGAATAGGTAAAGTAAACGAGACGGTTTTGCTCAAACTGGGGATGCACCGCAATATCAAGCAGGCCGCCTTGGTTTGCAGAAAAGAGGTCCGGCACGCCAGGAATAGGGTCAGGTGTTAGCGTGCCATTTTGCACCAGACGTAGTCGTCCTGGACGTTCGGTAATCAGTATGTCTCCATTGGGAAGCCAAGCGAGTCCCCAGGGATGCTCCAGGCTATCTACAAGCGTGACGGCCTGAAAGTTTGGGTTATCGCTATTGCTTGAGCTGTCGGATTGGGCAACGGCTGCTGAGCTGTCGTTTGCGCTGGTTTGCGCAGGGGAGGACGGAGCAGCCTGCGGAGTACATCCGGTCGCACCGAGCAGTGCGATTGCGCTGACGATACCAGTCAGCTTCTGGAGACTTACAAACTTAGTCATTTTTTTCAACTGTACGAACATACTTGCTTGCAGGTTACTTCCCACGACGCTTCTATGAACAGCTCTCTATTGACCCATCGCTATGAGAGTATATCTCAATTTTTATATGAGCTGCTTTTCTGAGGCTTTTCTAATAATTGCCTGTTGGCCAACCTCAAAAACTAACCTTTCAGCTGATATTACATGCGAAATATCAGAGATATCGAAAACGAAGGAACTGTCGCGAATTCGAGTTTAGGCAATTGTTGCTTCGGCATCGTTCAGGGCACTTTTCAGGGCATTAATGAGCGTAACGTGCTCACTCGGAAGGCGAACGGCCAAGCGAATATGGCTTTTGTTGTCAGAAAATCGATCTGAAATGTCTTTGATATAAAGGTTGTGCTGAATAAGAAGCTCTTGAGAGATGGCCTGGAGAGTGCTGGGTGTACAAGAGAGGGTGGCATGTAGAAAATTGCCGCCACTGGGATAAACGGTTTCAACCATAGAAAGTGACTGTAGTGCTTGAGCGAGATGGGTGCGATCGCGCTTGGTTTGCTCGAATGCCTGGGTAAGCGCAGGCCGATGTTTGAGCAGGCATTCCAAAAAGTGCTCTGCAAGCGCGTTAAGATTCCAAATAGGTAAGCAGGATCGAAGAGCCTGATGAAGCGATGGGTTTGCACTGTACAAGTAACCGAGACGTAGCCCAGGCACACCCAGTGATTTGCTGAGACTTTTAAGGACAAAGAGGTTAGGCAGCGGTTTTTGGGCAATGAATGTTTCGAGGCTTGGCTGATCGGAAAAATCAATGAAAGATTCGTCTACGCCAATGGTGGCCTGGGGGTGACTGAGGGCAAACTCGTAAAGCTCTTGGCTGGGAAGGGTCGTTCCGGTGGGGTTGTTAGGATTGACGAAGAAGATAACGCTATTCGGCTCAACTTTCTGGTTGAGGTGCTGAAGATTGGGGTGGTCAGGATAACGAATGGCACTGGGGAAGAGTCGGCTGTACTCTCCGAAAGTGGGCGAGGGAACAAGAATAGTTCGAGGTCCTGAATCAGGCTCTACTTCGGAGACTTTGTCACCGCTAAAATACTGTTGTAAAAATGGAAAAGCTTGAGCGGCTCCGTTGAGCACAGTGACATGGGACGGGTCGCACAGAAGAAAGTAAGCCAGCTTCTGGTTTAGCAGCGTCTGGCTAGAGCCATAGTTGTGCAACAGATGGGGAAGACTGTTGCGCAGCTCAGAGAGGAGTGCGCCAGAGGGAAAGTGCATGTTTCTTAAGTAGCAAAAGTCGAGCACTGGGTAGTTCCAAAAGCCACCATGAGCACTCGCTAGAAGGGATTGCCGTTGCTCTGGTTCAAAGAGATACTGAGCGATTTTGAGATCGTTGGGATCGTCGATTTCGCTCCAGCGTTCACCCTGGAGCGGAACAGCATAGATAGTGTTGCGCTGGAGGTATATGAGAATGCCCAGCACCAGCTCGTAGTAGGCGTTACTGTCGATAGTGCGGGCGTAGTGGGTAATAATATTTTTGAAGTCGCCCTGACAAAATTCTTTTGAGAAGCGGTAGATATTGAGAGTTTTGTACTTGTGAGTGAAGTCGAAAGTCTCTGACTGAAGATGAGGCGGAATCACGCTAGTAATCACGTTTTGGGCGTCGATATCGACGACAGTACCATCCATGCCGCGCTGATAGCGATCGACGAGCGCTGCGTTAGGATGGGGTGCGTTGAGCAGACGGGTAAGAACACCAGGTTCAAAGATAAGGTCACATTCTATTAGCAGGATGTCGCTAGTAATAGAGGTGTTTTCGAGTGCGATCGCCATTGAGAAAATGTTGTTGGTTTCGGCGTAGCGCTCGTTGTGAATATACTCAAAAGTGAGCTGAGGATAGGCCTGATTTAGAAACGCGCGGAGGTCTGCGGCAAGGTAGCCAGTGACGATGACAATTTCAGTGATGTGATGGCTCAGCAGCGCGTCAATAATCCATTCAATGACGGTTTTATGATTGATGCGCAGTAGGGTTTTATGCGTAGTGTGGGTGAGGGGACGCATACGGCGACCGTATCCGGCAGTGAGAATGATAGCTTTCATTTGAGAGTGGGAGAATAAAACGGAGCAGCGGGAAGACGGAGCAGCGGGAAGAGCGAACACGCCACAGTAAAGAGCCGTACGCCAAAAGCTCAGGTCGCCGGAGCTGACCTTAGTTTATGTGTTTTACACGACAATAAAGACATCCGTTAAGCTGTGAGGACAGATAGAAAGCTCAGTGAAGATGACAGAATCTGTGATAGACCCGCAGGTGAGTAAGCAAGCAGCAGTCTCCGTGCCGAACTGGATGCGGGATGCGATCGCACTAGGCAATGAATTCACAGGGAAACAGACGCCTCACTGGCAGCATAATGCGCTAAACCTAGCTGTGTTCATTTTGATAATCGGCTGGCTAGTAGGTATTGGCTGGCTGGCGAACGTCCTGACGGTGTGGGCTTACGTGCCGTTGGCCGCAGTGGGGTTTGGCTGGGGCTATTTTGCATTATTTATTCTGGTCGTGCATGAGGCATCGCATGGGATGTTTTTACGAGTAGGACATCGCCGCCAGTTTTTAGCCCAGTCTTTAGGAAATTCGCGATTTTGGAATCGTTTTTTTGGCTGGCTGGTGTGTGTGCCGCTGGGGATCGACTATGTGCAGCACTGGGAAATAGGCCATCGAATTCATCATCGCAATCCTTGTCGGCAGGCTGATCCGCAGAACTGTCCGAGTACCTTATTTACGGGACAAGTCCTGTTCATTTTTCTTGCACAGACGCTACTGATACCGGGATTCATTCAGTTTTCTGGGGCGGGTTACCACTGTCCGGCGACGATGCGCTACGAGCGAAATATCTGGCTGATGCTAGGTCAGGGATTGTTTTGGTTGGGGTTAGCGACCAGCATGGTTGGGACTGGTCGATGGCAGGTATTGGTAGCGGCGTTTCTAGGATTGCAAATACTGGCGGTGCTGAATTTATTTAAGATTGCGATGGAGCATGGTGGAGCGCGGAGCCAGGCAGAGAATCCGTTCCTACGGTCAGCAAGTTCACTTTTTCCACTGCGGCAGCTAGTGATGCCGCTGAATATTTCACTGCATTTTGAGCATCACTTGCATGCGGGGGTGCCGTGGTATCGGCTGGGGGGATATCATCAGGCGCTGCGGGAACGGTTGCCTGAGGAAGTGCGATCGATTGTTCTCAATAAGAATGGCGAAGTGTGGCAGCAAATCTGCGAACCTTTTGTTATGGATTCTGTTGCAGATTCTCTTTTGAATGAGAGCAAGAGGTGAGCGCTAAGGTGTTTGTGAGAGGAGGTTAATAAATGGTAAAGAACACTGCTGAAGCTACTGCAACTAACCAGGAAGCTTTGGAAAAGATTGTTCCTAGTATTTTGGAGCGAGGGTTTGATGCCTTTGTGGCGAAGTGGGTTGCACCACAGGTCCCGCAGGGCATAACACCTAATCAAATTACGGTAGTGGGGTTTGGGTTTGGCATCTTGGCAGCGGTGGGATTGTTCTTTTTAGATCTGAATCGGGCCTGGGTGTGGGTCGTGGTCGTATCGCTACTGCTGAATACGCTGGCAGATAGTGTGGATGGGGCAGTAGCACGGCAGAGAGGCATGAAATCAGAGCGAGGATTTTTTCTCGACCATTTGCTGGATCAGGTGACGTTCACTGCCTGGTTTATGGGCGTGGGGCTATCGAACTATGCGCTGTTTCCGCTGGCAGTGATGGGCGCAATTGTTTCAAATTTCCATTTGATTCTTGATTTGTACTGGATTCACTTACGTCAGCGATTTCCGTTGCCACGGATAGGCCCCATTGAGATACGGCTAACGGCAATGGTACTAGCAATCTTCACAGCGGCGTGGCCAGATCCGCTGACAGCAATTGGTGGAGTGTCGTTTGGATGGTTTGACATGGTCAATGCTGTGGCAGTGCCGCTATCGTTTTTGGAGTGTGGATGGTCCGCGATTTCGCTATATCAGGTGCTAGAGGGCCCCCAAGTCGAAAAACATGATTGACATTAAACCCGTCGGGAAAAATCAGGCTGAACAGCTCGCGAATCTACAAGCTGATACGTTTAGACAGGCCTATTCGAATGTGCATTCGACCGAGGATCTTGAAGCTTATTGTCTTGCTCACTACACGCCTAAAATTGCAGAAGTAGACTTGTCATCAGCAGAAACAGTCTGCTGTATGGGGTACATCAATGCAGAGCCATCCGGCTACTACATGGTAAAACACCGAGACTGCCCAATTACGCTAGAGACGAAATCTTCTGAGCTAAAGCAGATATATGTCCTAAGTTCAGCCTACGGGAAGGGGTTAGGACCGGCGCTTTTTGATCATGCGATCGCATCTGTTCGCGCATCAGGGAGTGAAAGGGTTTGGCTATGTGTGTCAGATATTAACTATCGTGCACAAGCCTTCTACACAAAACTCGGATTCACAAAGGTTGGCGTTGGCCCTATTCTGCAGGTTGGTAAGGATAAGCTTACTTCTTCTGTACTAATAAAAACTGTCTGATAATGAGGTTAATGAGGTGAAATTGTCTTTAACGACTCAGATGAAAATCACTTATGCGGCCGCCACAAGTCTCGATGGATTCATTGCCAGAGAGGATGGAGATGTGTCTTGGCTAGATAAAATGAACATTGACGAAAATGAAACAGGCTTAGCAGCTTTTTTCGCTGGTGTTGATGGTCTTATGATGGGGCGGAATACCTACGACTTTATTTTCGACTATGGTGCTTGGCCATACGAAGATAAACCAACATGGGTCTGTACACAGAGTGAACTTGAGCCATTAAAAGGCGCAAATCTGATAGTTGTTTCAGATATTAAAGATGTCATGGAAGGGGCCGCAGGAAAAGGGCTAGAGCATCTGTGGTTAGTGGGCGGAGGGCAGCTCGCTTCTGCCTTCTTATCGCAGGGCTTGCTTACAAATGTGAGCATTTCAGAAATGCCAATCAGGCTGGGCACAGGAATACCACTTTTTGCCGAGCATACGCTGGAAGAGATACCTACTGAAAATAGAAACGTTATTCAGAAGAATGGCTATAGGCAAATTGAGATCGTCATTAAATGCGATCGCGACACAATAAACGAGTAAACGGATTTGACACAGAATTTGTCAAAAATGGATTAGCTGCGGACATACTTTCCTCCAACCTATCTGTTAGCTCCGATGCGAATTGACACCCAGGCATGACATAACCATGGAGCTAGCAAGAGTAGGTTTTCTGAGACTCTATTTTCTGAGACCTAGTATTCTACGAGTTTGATGATGTTCAACATACGTGCTTATGAATCCGCAGACTGGCCTAGACTGTGTGAAATACATGATGTTGCCCGTCTTGATGAACTGGGTTTGACTGTGGGCACAGATGCGTTTCTGACCCTTGAGCAAACGGCTGAAAATGAGGGCCTTTTTGAGGGCAAACTCTTTGTTGCAGATGTCGATAATGTTGTTCGAGGATTTGTTGCGTATGGCGAGGAAGAACTCACTTGGCTGTATGTAGATCCTCAATTTTATAGAAAGGGGGTGGGCCGAGCACTGGTTCAACATGCTGTTGCAGATTCAGCACCCACTATAGAAATTGAACTGCTTGAGGGCAACACACCCGCGCTGGCGCTTTATCTTTCGGAAGGGTTTGAGGTGATAAAGCGCGTAGAAGGTCAGCTTGAAGGGAATGAGGCGTTTGCTGCAACGGGCTTTGTGCTGAGACGTGCCGGCACTTAAGGTGCTACCTATTCAGGGCTGGATGATGGTGCGATCGCGGCCAAACTAGTTGCACTAGAATTAATTGTACTCGCAGCAAGGGATGAGTAGCCTATGGCACACGCAATCACACCGTTTCTGATGTTTGAAGGTGTCGCTGAAGACGCCATGAAGTTCTACGTCTCGTTATTCACGAATTCCGAAATTAACCACATTGAGCGCTATCAATCAGGTGAACAAGGTGCAGAGGGTTCGATCAAACGAGCCGACTTTACCGTCAGCGGGCAGAAATTCATCTGTATCGATTCGCCGATAGAGCACGCCTTCAGCTTCACGCCAGCCATGTCCATATTTGTGGACTGTGAAAATGAAGAAGAACTACAAAATGCCTTCCAGCAACTGTCGTCAGAGGGAAGCATTCTCATGCCGCTCGATGACTATGGATTCAGCAAGCAATTTGGCTGGCTAAATGATCGCTTTGGCGTTTCCTGGCAGCTCAATTTACAATAATAGCTGTCGCTAACTTTTAACCAAATAGCTATTCCCAGACACTGAGAGAGCGGAGGAGCCGTGGAATGACCTACGAAGAATTCAATGATTTTTGCCGCACACTACCGGCCACTTCGTACGTTGTTCAATGGGGTAGTTCCCATGTTTGGAAAGTTGGGGGGAAAGTATTTGCTATTGGCGGCTGGGGCGATGCTGATAAGCCCGCATTTACATTCAAGGTGTCCGAGCATAATTTTTATTTTTTAAGCGAACAGCAGCCTGGATATCGCCCGGCACCTTACATGGCATCCCGTGGAATGAAGTGGATTCAGCAATATGATGCGTCTATTGCAGAGGATAATGAACTCAAGGAATACCTTAAAGCCTCTCATTACATCGTTTCTTTAGGTTTGACGAAAAAGAAACAAAAAGAACTAGGACTTAATCAGGATTAACGGTGCGACTTAAAATAGAGACAGTGGATTTTATGAATGCATACATTATGAATGCAGGCACGTAGAGAATGGTTTAGATATGCTAATAGCAACAAATCTTGAGACGCCTAGACTGACACTCAAACCACTAGAGCCATCTGACATACCGGCCATTTACGATATTGCAAAAGAGAAAAAAAGCATTGAAGACTTTCAATATGTTCCTCACAGCCTAGATGATGTCAAGGCGTGGCTAGAACCTAGTCTCCACGATCCCGCTAGCTTACTCTGGACGATACGAAAAAAAGAACAGCCGATTGGGCTATTTGAAGTTTGCCTGGAGGCCGAATACTCTGACGTGGAGACCAATGTATGTCGGGTCGGATACTTCCTTGATTACAAAGAACACAATCAGGGATATACAACAGAAGCATTGGGTGCAGTCATCGACTGGCTGTTTCAGTATACAGATATCAAACGAATTGAAGCGGGAGTGACATTGCATAACATCCCCTCATATCGTGTTTTGGAAAAAGCAGGCTTTCTCCGTGAGAAGGTGATTGAAGGTAATTGGAAGTGGCACGACCAAGTCTATGACAGTGCTTACTACTATCTAGCCAAACAAAACTGAGCCGCCTCATGAGGTGATTCGGTAGAAGTTTTCTTCCTAGTAAAAATGACAGTAATATAGCTAAATAACAGGAGTTTCTGAGGAAAGACGATGTCCCTTGAATCAATCTCAGCTTTTATTATTGCATCAGCATTGCTGGGTATTGCCCCTGGTCCAGACAACATATTTGTTCTTACTCAATCAGCCTTGTATGGGAAAAGATCAGGAATTTTCGTCACACTTGGTCTTTGCACAGGGCTAGTGGTGCACACAGTCGCTGTAGCTCTAGGCATCGCCGCCATATTTCAAACTTCAGTTTTTGCATTCACCATTTTGAAAGTGGTAGGTGCTTTATATTTAGGGTACCTAGCGTGGCAGGCATTTCGAGCATCGGCAAGCACACTCAAAGCACCAGGCTCAAATCTACGGTCTAGTGCTGCGTTGTATCGTCGCGGCATCATCATGAATGTCACGAATCCTAAGGTATCCATCTTTTTTCTGGCTTTCTTGCCGCAGTTTGCATCACCAGAAAATGGTCAGATTGCGCCACAGATAGTCCTTTTAGGAAGCATCTTCATTTTCGTCACATTTGTAATTTTTAGCGCAGTCGCTTTGTTGGCCGGAGTTTTAGGAAGCTGGCTACACAAAGCGCCAAAAGTTCAGGTGTATTTAAATAGAATAGCTGGCACAGTATTTGGTCTGTTGGCCCTGAAATTGATCACTGCCAGCGCTGAAGGAGAGTAGAGAGGCAGGTAACTAATGTGTCGTAGGCGAAGACACAAATATGTTGGTGCCATATTGGAACGAATGTGGACTTCCTGTATCACGACAACAAACATAGCACGAAAACAATGTAGTTAACAGCTCCTCAAACAATGGAAAAAGTTTTGGTCATTACAGGAGGGAGCCGCGGTATTGGTGCAGCCACGGCTTTGCTTGCTGGCAAACGAGGGTATGCCGTTTGTGTCAATTATTTGCGTAACCAAGTAGCCGCAAATAACATTGTCAATGAGCTTGAAAATATGGGGGTGCATGCGATCGCTGTTGCTGCTGACATTGCATCTGAGGATCAGGTCAATCATCTTTTTGAGATGGTGGACATCCAGCTTGGTCGGGTTACAGCTTTGGTCAATAATGCTGGGATTCTAGAGCAGCAAATGCGGGTTGAAGCCATGAATGCAGCTCGTCTAAACCGGATTTTTTCAGCGAATATCACCGGGAGTTTCTTGTGTGCGAGGGAAGCTATCAAACGAATGTCTACCAAGCAGGGTGGAATGGGTGGAGCCATCGTTAATGTCTCCTCGGTTGCCGCGCGTTTGGGGTCGCCCGGTGAGTATGTTGATTATGCTGCATCAAAAGGGGCCATCGACGCCATGACGATTGGCCTGTCCAAGGAAGTCGCAGACGAAGGTATTAGAGTGAATGCAGTGCGTCCTGGCTTTATCTATACCGATATTCATGCTGATGGTGGTGAACCCAATCGAGTTGAACGGATCAAAAAACTGATTCCCCTGAAACGAGGAGGTCAAGCCAGTGAAGTTGCGAATGCGATTTTATGGTTACTCTCGGATGAGGCCTCGTACACAACAGGCTCATTTATTGACATTGCGGGAGGCAAATAAACGGGCATGGCTGAATTCAGAGATGAATCAGAGGTCGCCAAAGATAGCCTTTGCTTGAAGGTCACGATATCGTTGCAAGCTACGTTCCAGAATCATTCCCGCCGTGCGCTGTGCATTGATCACAGCTGAAGACTCATATGAGAAGACAACACAGTATGCCAGCTTATCGTTGACAGAAATTATGAAACGCATGCTTCACGTATTTGCCGGAAAATTCGCATCGCGCGATGAGGCGTGCCTATACACCGAGCCACAGTGGGAACCAGAACCCAATGACACCGTTAGCGATGAAGAATATGCGGCATGGGAAGCTCGCAATCCAATATGGCAGTTCCGTGACGATCTCGGCGATGTTTACCTAGATTCAGATTTCATTGAAACGATCGACGGACACCGACGCTATGAATATCTCAAATCTTATCTCGTCGAACAGAACGATCTGAGGAAAATTGAAGATATCGCCGCCGATGCAAACGTCCTTCTGTTGATTTTTCCCGATGCATTTGGAGAATTTGAAGCAACTCTGCATTCAACGCCAAGGATGGTGTACTGTGGTGCGTTTGATTTCTATTGGCCGCAGTAGAAGATAAAATGATGGTCAAATTGCTTGCAAATCATGCGGAGAATTTCACCACCCAGCCATCTGCACAGCGCAATCTGACGAGCCACTGACTTTGAATTTTACAGATTTCAGATATCACAGCAAATCAGATAGCATGCGGAAAAGCGGCTGTTCTACTGAATCCATACAGTAAGCTTGATTAGAATCGCTCTAGTAATTGCTGAATAGCCCTTTGTCCCTGATTTCTTATGATTCCTAATGTCGATCAGCTACGGACGTTGAGAATGGCGCTACAGGCTTCGCCAGAGAATGTGCCGCTGCACCAACATATTGAAGAGTTGCTACTTTAAAGATTCGAGGAGTAGCTGTTGTTAAGAAAATCTGTGGAGGATTCAGTGCTAAATAGAGCAAAAGAATGTCTTGCCAAACTAGCACCGCAAATCTTGGGAGCGCTTCAAGGACCAGCGTCTCAAGAGGAGTTCGACCAATTAGTGGAGATAACGGGGACACCGTTGCCAGAAGGTTTCTTACGGCTTTACGGAGAACACAACGGGACTGACCCCAATCAGTTCGTAAACTTCTTTTATGGCTATACGTTCTTGGGACTCGACGAATGTATTCGTCAGTCTGCAGACTACGCAAACATTGAAAATTCTACCGTCTTAAAGAATGCAGATTCAGGCATTAAGACGAACTACGTTTTTGGAGCCTGTAGGGTACCCATTGGCGACGATAAAGGAACAAGCCTAATCTGCGTTGACCTAGACCCTGCTCCAGGTGGGACATTCGGTCAGGTTATCCTCTTGGATTACGATAGTAATGTTGCATTGGCTCTTGCCGACTCAATTGAAAAATTTATAGAAGATTTTAGCAACGACCTTGCCAATGGACGATATACGCTGAATCAAGAAGCGCTCGAAGCTGGAGAACACTGGCTAGAAACAGACGCTGAAATCGATTTGATCAACTGGTACGGGACACAACGTTGGGCCTATGCTAAAAACTGGATCTGACTATCAACGGAGGATATTTTAATGGGCGATTGCAACCCCATTTACGATTTAGTCGTTTTTGGTGCAACAGGATTTGTGGGGCGTATTCTCTGTGGGTACCTGATTGACCAAGTGGGTGTAAATGCCTCGGTGAAATGGGCTGTTGCTGGTCGTTCTAAACAGAAGTTAGAGGCCCTTGTTGCCGAACTCGGCAATCAGGCAAACCAGAGAACAGACGAACTGCCTTATATTATGGCCGACGCTACTGACGAGGAGAGTTTGAGAGAGTTGTGTGCTCAAACTCGGGTTGTTATTTCTACCGTTGGCCCTTACGCCCTGTATGGGGAGCCTCTGGTGAAAGTTTGTGCCCAAACCGGCACTGACTATTGCGATCTCACCGGCGAGCCCCAGTGGGTCCGTCAGATGATTATTCGATACAACAGTGTCGCCCAAGGCTCCGGGGCTCGTATTGTTCACTGCTGTGGGTTTGATTCTATCCCCTCTGATTTGGGGGTCTATTACCTGCAACAACAGGCAAAACAGCGGTTTGGGAAGACCTGCGATCGCATCAAAATGCGGGTTAAGTCAGCCCAGGGCAGTGTGTCCGGCGGCACTGCCGCCAGTGGTGTAAACATAATTAAGGAAACGCGCGGCAGTTCTGAACTGCGCAAAGAACTCGATAATCCCTATTCCCTGTGCCCAGAGATAGATACAGACGCACCTAAAGCTACGGCACATCCTCCAACCCTGATTTCTGTACAGTATGATCCAGATTTTCAGGGCTGGGTGTCTCCCTTTGTGATGGCAGCTATCAATACCCGCATTGTGCTGCGGTCTAATGCTTTGCTGAATTATCCCTACGGTAAAAACTTTCAGTATGAGGAGGCCATGCTCAATGGGCCTAACGCTAGCGGATGGCTGGCCGCGCAGGGACTCAGTGTAGCGCTTAGTAGTTTGGCGATAGCCGTAGCCTTCTCTCCCACTCGCTGGCTCCTAAACCATACGCTGATTCCTAATCCGGGAGAAGGTCCCAGTCAGGCGTCACAGGACCAGGGGTTATATGATTAGCGCGATTGGGACACGGAGG
>ERZ1740067.1406-NODE-1406-length-16531-cov-13.593773_pt1 | contig 16531 bp, 12 predicted proteins | sample MGYA00581736_ERZ1740067 | MGnify/ENA primary metagenome ERZ1740067 (study PRJEB43018, sample SAMN04849236) | marine metagenome | isolation source: floating plastic debris | place: Pacific Ocean | collected 2008-08-27 | study: EMG produced TPA metagenomics... | reverse complement strand
TACAGTTGAGTGTGATTTTGACAAGGTAGAAACAGCGTATTTGATTTGCGCAAATCGGCTGTAGATCAATCTTCTTAATGCATCTGGCAGATTGATCTACACATAGCTAATGTTATTTGTGGCTTTCAGCGCTTATCTATGGTGTGAACTATGTGCAGCAAGCTACGTTTAGGACGGTTGGCAACTAGCAAAAACCGTTGCGTGGGGTCCCTCCGAGTTCCCTTTCCGGAAGGAGTTACGTTATCTCAATTAGGCACACTGGGTTTCCCTTGGGCAGGGCGTTCCACTGCCCTACAACCCACGGAAAAATATAAACGGTATCCCTAATGGCGTATTTGGGTGATTGGTGAGGTGATTTAGAATTTTTCGCGCTGCGACAAAATTCTAAAAGGAAAAGCTATCCCATTTCCCATCAGACAAAACAGCTATAGCTAAAACAATGAACCTGACATTATGCTGCTTCAGCTTTGAGTAAGTCAGCTCCGTATAACAGCCTGGGTTTTATTTAGAATTTAGCGGAAGTTTATTTAATGCTCGATTTTGTTAATTAGAGGTGGTATAAAAAGTGGCGCTTGTATGATCACGGTCAGATCGTGATAGATTACATCTGATGATTTCTGGCGTTGCTGCTCCTCGGGGTGATTTTCATTTGAAAGATGTTGCTACATGGCATATCTAACCGATCGATTCATCCTTTAAATCAGCAACGGCTAATTTTCCTGAGTGATGTTTTTGGGCATAGCCATCGTCTGATGGGCTGCCCACACCAGTAATTGTACTGAGCGTCTGTATCCTTTATTTATCAGGACTTTTTGGTTACAGGTTGCCTGCTTATCTCCGGATTGTATCTACCGTATCAGTAACTTAATTGGGGAGTATTGAGCAAGTTTGCTTGGTACTTATTCAGGGCTACCTCAGGTTGAAAAATTATAGAAAAAGGGCTGATTAGTTTTCTTATCTGGTTTCAAAAATGATAGGGGCTCACAACCTTATTTTATGTTTGTAGTGAGTTATTTATTCTTTGAACCGTTTATTTTTTTTCTGTGTCCGATGACTACATACTCCTGACCCATTGGACATTACAGGTATTTTGTTGTGGGCTTTCTAATTGCCGAGATGTTATTTACTGCGGACAGTTGTTAGAAGTGACCAGCCATGGATGATTGCCATAACAGATAATCTTCTGTGGAAATTAATGGGCGTTGCTGACCCTTAGGATGATTTTATCTGCAAGATACTATCTAATAGCGTATCGAGCGGTTCATCTTTTACATCAGCAACGGCGATCAATGTGTCTGCTGTATTTCAATAAAAGCGAACGCTAAACTAACTGCGACCAGCGGCCCGTTTACCTGAGCAGATTTAGACTCTCTTTGGGTTGCCTGCTGATTTTGTGATGGTGTTGTTTGTTTTTGTGAATACCAACTATCTATTGCTCTCTAGATTTATGTTGGCATTAATGTGATGCTTGATTTATCAGCATTGTTATTTGACTACGGTTTTTATTTTCTTGCCTTTTTCAGTGCGTTTGTTGTTGTTGTTGTTAGTGTACCCATCGTTAGGTCATTAGCTATCCGTTGCGGCCATGTGGATGTTCCTAGCGATCGCAAAGTCCATCAAATCCCGATGGTGCGTCTGGGCGGCGTTTCTATTTTTCTCGGTACGCTCGTAGCGGCTGTCTGTCTGTGGCGATTAGATGGGTTTAGTCACCTGCTGCCGATTGACCAACGGGAGATATTAATCATCTTATTAGGCGGCAGCGGCTATTTTTTGCTGGGTTTTTTGGATGATTTGCAAGAGCTTTCCCCCAGGTTTCGATTGGTATGTCAGCTTGCGATCGCAGCTTTAGTTTGGCAAAACGGCGTTCGGATTGACGCTTTAAATGTGCCAGGTCTGGGGTTGGTACACCTGGGGTTATTGAGTTTGCCCATTACGTTGTTATGGATTGCAGGCTTAGTTAATGCCATCAACTGGATTGATGGGTTAGATGGTCTGGCCTCTGGTGTAAGTGCTATTTCCACATTAATTACAGCGGGCATCTGTCTATTTATTGGTGAACCATCGGTAGCTTTATTGGCCATGTGCTTGGTGGGTAGTCTTTGTGGCTTTTTGCTTTACAACTTCAACCCGGCCTGCATTTTCATGGGAGATGGTGGCTCATACTTTATTGGCTTTATGTTGGCGGCTATCAGCATTACGGGTTTAGTCAAAGGTGCTATGGCAGTGACGATTCCTTTTATCGTATTAGCCGTCCCAATTTTCGATATGACATTAGTCATTATTTCTCGATTGATTAAAGGCAAGTCGCCTTTTGTTGCTGATAAGAGCCATCTGCATCATCGGCTCATCAAAGTCGGATTGCCCCATCGCTGGGCAGTGTTGTTTATCTATGCACTGTCACTTTGGATGGGGTGTTGGGCATTTATGGTTGTCCAAATTCCTTATGGAAGTCTGATGATTGCGGTAGTCACCTCCATTGCACTCATTATTTTTTGGAGGGCTTGGCAAGCAAAGGACGTCTCTCAAAAATTAGTGAGAGATTGAGATGCTTTCACTAAAGATAATTTTGTAGGATTCTTTCCTACTTCCATAAGACGTAGACCCTATTGCACTCAGTTTGTTGACCCATACACTATGCTTTTAACTAACCAAGCTACTACTACTGTTTTTGAGAGTGCTAAAGGAAAAAATGAAAAGGTTTTACTAGTAGCCAACACGGGCTGGTATCTCTATAATTTCCGACTGCCGTTGCTGTTAGCGTTGCGAGAGCGAGGTGCTCAAGTCGTTCTCGTATCCCCATGGGATAAGTATGTCGAGAAGCTGCAGGCCGAAGGGTTTTGGTGGATTGACCTTGATCTGGTGCGACGCAGTACCAACCCTTTCTTAGAGCTATATACAATTTTTAGGCTAGTTCTGATTTATCTGGTTGAGAAACCAGATATCGTGCATCACTTTACGATTAAATGTGTATTGTATGGCACGTTTGCAGCTAAATTAGCTGGGGTTAAAAATGTTGTTAATGCTATCACCGGGCTGGGATATATCTTTATTAACCCAAGCTTGAAGGCAAAGATCATCAGACTCTTAACCAAACCACTATATTATTTTGCATTGAACGCTAAGAGATGTAAGGTAATTTTCCAGAACCTGGATGATTTAGCGTTATTAGTTCGTCAAGGGCTGGCTACACCAGAGAAATCAATCTTAATTCGTAGCTCTGGAGTTGACTCTGAGCGATTTAGGCTTAGCTTACCTAAACTGAATGTTGAAGAACCTATTGTTCTTTTAGCATCCAGAATTGTCGGTGATAAGGGTGTATATGAATATGTTGAAGCGGCAAAGTGGCTGAAGGCTCAAGGATATACTGCACAGTTTAAGCTAGCCGGTGCACTGTATCCGGGTAACCCAACTGCGATTTCTGAAGAAACGCTTGTATCTTGGGAGTCAGATGGGTTGGTTGAGTGGTTGGGACATGTTGATAATATTGAGGAAGTAATGGCTGAGGCTGATATTGTAGTTTTGCCATCCCATGGTGGAGAGGGAGTACCCAAGATTCTCATAGAAGCAGCAGCAATGGGCAAACCCATAGTAGCCACAGATGTGCCGGGTTGTCGTGATGTGGTTGAGGTTGGTGTTAATGGATTTTTAGTCCCTCCAAAAGAATTTCCACCTTTAGCAGGTGCAATTGAAACATTACTAAATGACAGTAAACTACGTCAGAAGATGGGACTTATAGGTAGAGAGAAAGTTATTCAAGAGTTTGACGTTAAGGATGTTGTTAATAAAACTATTGATGTGTATGAACAGATGGGTGCTTTAAATACGGCTATAAGTCATACAACTCAAAATATTCTCCCAGAGAGAGATGTATCGTCACTTGAGCTCAAAGTATAAAAATACTCCAATTAATTGGAATAGGTTGATAACTTCTGAACTTCCCAAGTAGATAAGTAGGTAGCCAAAACTGTTCAATATTCCGGATCCTGCCAGATAAGCAGCTGGGCGATTCAGAGCTACGTTTACTTATAACCCTTACTTGTTACGTTAAATGGCTAAGAAAGTGGAATCATAAGCGTGTTCTACAAGTCGGAATATCACCACATGTTTCTACTAAGAAGTGATTTTAGTTCCATATTTGACAAGACTTAATCCTTTTGGGCTATGCAGAAAACTAAGCAACATCCTTTGGAAAAAACTTTATTGCATGAGCTGTGGCAACTCATTGGTTTTGTTAGCCGTCAGCGCCAACGTCAATTGAGTTTACTACTTATCCTTATGATTATTTCTTCACTGAGTGAAGTAGTAAGTTTAGGGGCAGTACTACCATTTTTAGAGGCTTTAAGTAACACCAGTGCAATATTAAATAACTCACAACTCCAACCGTTTTTCGATGTATTTCGCATTGAAACATCTAGACAGCTAGTCACTGGACTAGCGTTGGCGTTTATGGCAGCGGTTATCATTGCCAATGCCTTAAAGGTTTTAACTATAAATACCCAGACACATTTAGCAGCTAGAATTTCTAGTGATATCAGCTGTAAGCTCTACAGTAAGATGATGTCGCAACCTTATGAGTATCATATTCAGAGAAATAGTAGCGACTTAATTCAACTGGTAACCGGGGATACAAGGGGCCTGACAAATACTATCTTAATTCCACTGTTATCCTTAATTACCAATGGCTGCACAGTCTTAGCATTAGCGGTTGGGTTATTTTTAATTAACTGGCAGGTAGCGTTAATTGCCACGATAGTTTTAGGGGGAGCATACTTTGGTTTATATCGGTGGCGACGCACCTTACTAAAGCGTAATAGTCAAATAATTGTACAGACTAGTCAGCAGCAAATTAAGGTTGTTCAAGAGGGACTAGGTGGTATTCGTGATGTTTTAGTTGGTGGTACGCAAGATTTTTTTCAAATGGCCTACCGCCAATCGGATATTCCATTCCGCCGTACAGTTGCTGCTAATCTCGTGATTGCTCAGACGCCCCGATATGTAATTGAATCTATAGCGATGTCTGCTATTGCTTTGTTAGCCTTAATGCTGGGGCATGGGGGAGATTTTAGTCAAGTTGTACCTGTTCTCGGCGGATTAGCGTTAGGCGCTAATCGATTGCTACCTGCTTTGCAACGAGTTTTTGGAACACTCGTAAAGATTCAAGGAGCTCGAGTCTCTTTACAACGAGTTTTGAAAGGATTGCAACTCCTCGCGGATCCCTTACAAACATTTGTTCCAGAGCAAAGGCTCTCCCTCCAACAAGAGTTACGATTTGAAAATGTTTGGTTTCGCTATAACCATGATTCATGCTGGGTGCTTCAGGGACTAAATATGACAATTAGAGCGCAGACTACAGTCGGCTTTGTTGGCAGTACAGGGAGTGGAAAAAGTACAACAGCTGACTTAATACTTGGGCTTTTGAAGCCTCAAAAGGGTGAACTGGTAATAGATGGTAATTACCTAAAGAATGAACGATTGCGCCAATGGCAGCAAAGTATTGCTCACGTTCCTCAAAGTATTTTTCTGACCGATGCAACCATTGCTGAAAATATTGCTTTCGGTATACCACTCGAACATATCGACATTGAACGAGTTTATAGAGCAGCTCGACTAGCTCGTATAGATGAGTATATTCAAGAACTGCCTAATCAATATGATACTTATGTCGGTGAGCGCGGTGTGCGGCTTTCGGGTGGACAACGACAGCGTATAGGCATTGCGCGAGCCCTATATCGCCAAGCTTCAATCATCGTATTTGATGAGGCAACAAGTGCTCTAGATAATTCAACAGAGCGGGAAGTGATGGAAGCAATTAACGGGCTTAGTCACCAATTTACTATCATCTTGATTGCCCATCGATTAAGCACATTAGAAAAGTGTGATCAGATTATAGAATTTCATCAAGGTAGGGTAGTGGCTACTGGCTCGTATGAGGAACTGATGCAAAGATCTGGCAGTTTTTGTCAGATGTCTATGAGTGTAAGTAGCTGAACATAAACTTTACCCTAATGTTTCTTTACATCAGTAATAGAGAAAAATAGTTAGAAAAGCCTCGGCTAAGATTAATCAAGATTCCAAATCCGATTTGAAACTTTATTAGTAATATTTTAATTGGAGCCCTTATGAAGAAAAGAAATCTATTTAGTATTGGCGCTATGAGGGCAGGATCTACAACTATATATCATTACCTTTCTCAACATCCCGATATTTTTATTCCTCATATTAAAGAACCAGATTTTTTTATAGCTGAGCAAGCAAGACACAAGTTAGCTGAAGGCCAAAAAACATCGATAGAGATACAAAATCTAGAATACATACTGAATAAAGGTAAATATCGAACTCAAACTACATATGATTCTCTTTACTCAAATAAGGAAGAATTTAGATATTTAGCAGACTGCTCTCACTATTTGCATCACCCTGCCACAGCTCAACTAATTTATCAATATAATCCAGATGCAAAGATATTGATTTCGTTGAGAAACCCTACAGATAGAATATATTCAGAATATATGCTGTACTCACGAAGAGGCGATCTGTCTGAGGATTTTTCTGAATTTATTAGAAAAATGCTAACCAAAGATGGTCAACATATTAATACAATTGACCCAGATTCTAGGTTAGAAAAAGGTAGGTATAGTATCTTACTAAGACCTTGGCTTCAGTATTTTGATAAAGAGCAAATTAAGATTATAATTTTTGATGAATTGAAGAGCTACTTTGATGAAGTTTGCCGAGATATTTATACTTGGCTTGGTATTGACAACACATTCAAACCTGAGCAGATAAGAGCACAGCGTGGAGGGGAGCCAAAGTCAAAAATATTAGTACATTTTTTTAAGTCAAGTAAATTTCTTCCTCCAGTCTTAAAGAAACAAATGTCAGCGTCATTACGTTGGAAGATTAGAGATTTTATTTATTCTAAGACATTAACTAGACAGAATATGTCACAAGAGATGGAATTGCTCTTAAAAGAACTATATTTACCCTCTATCTGCGAGCTTGAGGTTCTTTTAAATAAAAATTTTTCTAAATGGAAATAATAGCTATAGAATTAGCTTTACTAGTTTTTTGTAGCTTATTACATAAACTTAAAAAAATCTAAGGAAAATCGTACCAATAACTTTTCCTGAAATTTGAGTTTAATTGAAATCTATACTCTAGAACTTTTTGTTTTCTCGAGATCTAGATTTCTGAATTAGTTCCTGACTATATCTAGATCTTGTAGTTCGGTATAGAGAATTGATAGATATTTTGACTTATGAATTCATCATAGCTTTATTTTTAACTAGAAAAAACAAAGCAAAGACAATCAAGAGAGGTCAAGATATTTAATTATTATGAGAAAAGACACTATTAAAATTGCTTTTGGGTCCGTGCCTAAGGGATGTGGAACATTTACTTTTTATCGAAATTTACGACTTGCTTTGAAAGCTTACGGCATCGACTTGCAATGTGTAACAGTCGGTAAGCGGGAAGCAGGGCTAGTTGAAGATGCTTATGTTGATAGTGGTTGTGTGTTGCTATCGCCTAATTCTAGCAATGTAAAAGAGCAATCACAGACATTTACCAAATGGTGTCAACAAGAGGCCATTGATATTGTAATGGCTATTAATTCTGAGGCTATTCTATCTGCCTTACCACATCTACCTAAGCATATTCGAGTTTTATCTCGCTGTGCCAATGGGTTTGATGAAGGTTATCGGGTAACACTGTCAGGCAAAGAACGATTAATGGGGATTATGACTCTAACCCCACGTCTAACCAATGATTTGGTCAATAAATATGGTGTCAGTTCAGATACTATTCACCTTTGCCCCAATGGCATTGATCCAACACCGTTTGCGACCATAACAGATTGTAAGAGGCATGGTCCTGAAGGTTCTCCTATACAACTCGGATTTATGGGCCGTTTAGAGCACAAGCAAAAGGGAGTTCTACATTTACCCAAAATTGTGCAAGAACTCAAACACTTAGGCGTGCCTTTTCATTTGCGGATTGCTGGTAAAGGCATCCATCGACCCAAACTTGAAAAACAATTGCAACCTTATATCCAATCAGGTGAGGTAGAGTTGATTGGCACAATTACCAGACAAGAAGTTCCCAAATTTCTAAAGTCAGCGGATGTTTTTCTGTTTACTTCACATTTTGAAGGTATTTCCAATGCTCTGCTGGAGTCGATCATGGCGGGTTGTGTTCCAGTTACTTTTTTGATTAAGGACCTGACCGACTTTGTATTAGATCACGGGCGGACAGGGTTTATTGCCCCCATGGAAGACTGCTCCGCTTTTGCTGGCTATGTAGCCCAGTTGGCTAATGATAGGACACTTCTACAGCAAATGTCAGAGTCTACACTGGCAGCTGCCCATGAACGATTTGCAGTTCCTATTGCTGCTGCTAGACATGCTGAGTTGTTTGGAAAGGTCATGGAGATGCCATTGCCAGACTTTGAGCCTTTACCATGGTCACAGTTTGAGATTGATCCAGTTTATCGAAAACGGTGGACTGGATATTTGCCGGAATTTATGAAGAAGAGGGCGAAGAGTATATTGGCTAACCGGTCATAGCTTAAAAATGGGTTGGCTGATTCTTAAAAAAGGGCGTTACTGAGTCTCGAGAGAATTGCATCTAAAAGTTACTGTTATGTAGCACTTCTAAGAGATCGGTTTATCCCTTAAATCAGCAACAGCAAAAAACTCCTGAAAGTGAAACAATAAAAGTCACTTTTACTGCAGGCCATCGATTATGAATATTTTTACTCTACCTTGTGGACCATCAAACGATAGCCAGAAGTCAGCACAAAAACTTGAAAGATTATCACTGATATTAACTACTCTGGTTTTTCTTTTGAGTGGTATGCCCAAGCTACGTATCGTAATTGGAGCTCCTATTTACGCAGTAGATTTAATTATTTTTTATCTTTTGATAAAAACACCAAAAACACAGTCATTAAACTATGGAGGAACTGCACGATTGATCACTCAATTAGCCAGTGGATATATAGTTCTGATGGTTCTTGGTGAGCTTTATGGTGGATGGGTCTATGGCAGATACTTTGACTCTATATACATGCTATTTCGATGTTATCTAGCAGCTTCTATTATTCGTATAGTGCCTCGTCAGGTAAAAAACCTTGAGGTATTAAAATTACTGTTAAAGGGACTCTGTATAGGCTTATTTATATCTGCTGTCATCTCAATTCTTTATTCATTTCCTAGTACTCGATGGTTAACTGATTATATCTTCTCCGTCAAAATGCTTGCTCCCGATGGGGAGCAAGTGCTTGCAGGTAATAATGTTTATGATGCTGCCTATGGAGGCGGTTACCGGGGAAGAAATCTTATTGGTACATCAACGTTTACTTCTGGGGTAATGGCTTTACTTTGGCCATTGGTCTTTATGTCCAAAAAGCTTTTTCGTTCGGATGTATTCTGGAATCGATTGAGTATAGTGACTTTATGTGTTGCTCCACTAGCAATTCTAGCGACCTATGGACGTACGGCTTGGCTTAGTGTCATCTTTGTATTGCTATCAATTCTAATATTAGGCTCAGATCGTGGAAAACTTCATATTCTCTTGGGTATATTGGTAGCTAGCCTTCTGTTTGGACAGGTTGGACTTGACTCAATCACGGCCAAGCTACCGCTGGTTAACCGAATAGTTACGAAAACACAAATAGTAGCTGCATCAGGTGCAGAAAATGAGTCAGAGGCAGAACGCTTTCATGCTTATGTTGAGCCCTTTGAACACGTCCTTCGACATCCCTCGTTCTTTTTTGTGGGTACAGGTGTAGCCCAACGAAAGTTTGACGGTAATGCCTTTGAGGAAGCAACAACAGCATCCCATGCTATACCTGCTATGGCTTACTACGCTTATGGTGTAGGTGGAGCATTTTGTCAAATCGGGTTTATGCTTTGCTCCTTTAAACTGATCTATTGTCGCTTGCGACAGGCCCGGAAAAAGCTACCTTGTTTGGCATGGATGTGGCAGTCATTGTTAGCAGCCTGGTGTGGTCTTTTCCCATGGTGGTGTTTTGCTCATGGTCTTGTATCACAACCCCGTGGAGCCATGGTTTTCTTTCTTTATTTAGGTATTTTGTTGTCATGTGAGCACATCTATAGACAAATGGACTGGCTTTATTCACGGCACCTATCAAATTCCTGATGAGTACACGTATGAAAAATAATAAAACCGTTGTTATTCTCTTGTCGGATAAGCGTTCTGGATCAACGATGTTTCAACGGGAGCTGTGTAAACATCGAGAAATTCAGACAGTTGCTTATTCTCCCCATACCTATTTAGAAACTCATCATTGGCTAAAAGCTGCTGTCATGTTGGATATTGATCCAAGCTTGTTTATTGGTGGGAAAATATATTCTGGTTATGGCACACAGAGCAATGCTCGAACTTATATGGAAGATTGCATTCGCAAAAATATTCCAGAGTTTGATTGCAATTGTGATGACCATGATCTGATATTTAAGGGATGGGAGGCCCTGTGTGATCGGTTTACTCAGCCAGTGTTTTTTGAAAAATCACCTCAATTTTTGTCCCATTGGGGATGTCTTGAGTTGATGTTGCAATGGATTAATCAAACAGATTATCAAGTAAAGGTGATTGGCTTAGTACGCAATCCTCTCTCTGTCTTGTATTCAGCCCAGAACTTATTTCATACTGATCCTCAAAAACGTCAATATTACTGGTTAGAGACTTATAAGAATTTATTACGATTTCAGCAACAGATTTCTCCAGATAACTTTCTAATGTGTCGATATGAGGAGATGATTCATCAACCGCTTCAGGCATTTGCTGATGTTTGTCACTTTATTGGCGTATCTGATTATCATGAGATTGGCGCAGGAACCCATACTAGCTCTGTAAAAAAATGGGCAACAGATACATACTTTACACTACAGCTAGCTGACGAAGTGAAAACTATGGCTCAGCGGTTTGGATATACAAACGATGAGTTACGTAATCCAGTTAAATCTCATCCTCCTTTGATCTATCGGATAAATCGAAATATAGAAGCAAGTCTTAAATTACTATTTGCACGTTTGAAAGATCGTTTTATATATCCCATAATCCTTCGTAATAAAAACTATTAGAATAATTTGTCTTAATTAGTTAAGTGTTATTTGTAGACTTAATAAGTAGGTGGCAACAGATAAACGTAGCTCTGAATCGCTGAGACCATTAAGTGGCAGTCTTCGAGATATTGAATAGTTTTGGTCGCCTACTTACTGCTGAATTATATCTGTATAGTTGAAAATTAGGCGTAGTTAGTGAGTAAATATTAGAATAATGACTAATAAATCTACACTTGGTGTTGTTGCCATTAGCTATAACGAGCAGCGAGATCTACCTGCTTTTTTAGAACATCTACTTCCATGGGTGGACGAAATTGTTATTGTTGATGATGGTTCTACTGATGCTACAGAAAGGATAGCAACATCTGCGGGCAATAAGATAAAGTTCATCATTTCTCCCAGGAAGCCAAGTGAGTATTTTGCTCAGCAGCGTAATAAGGGAATTGAAGCAGCTACTAGTGATTGGCTACTACATATGGATATTGATGAGCGAGTTACACCAACACTAGCTGATGAAATTTTAGAAGTCATTAATAATCCTGACAAGGATGGTTATCGCTTTTGTCGACTAAACTATTTTCTGCATCGTCCAATGTATGGCGGTGGTTGGCAAGACTGGAACATGTTGCATCTCGCCCGCCGCCGTCTTTTTCACTTTGAAGGAATGTTTCACGAAACCTGTATTTTGGATGCTACTGAAAATAGGATAGGTCAGTTAAAAGCTAAGATGTGGCACTTAAATGACTCATCTTATAAAGACCGCATGCGTAAGAGTTTTAATTATTGCGAAGAACAAGCAAAGCGGCTCTCAGAGCGTTATCTACAGATAACATGGCTTCACTTATTTAGTTTACCCATATTTGAATTTATTCGAAAATTCTTCTTTAAAGGAGGATACCGTGACGGTACTTTAGGACTCTTATTTGCTATGCATGCATCAGGGGCTATGTTTCGTGCCTGCGCATTGGTATGGGATGAGCAACATCGAGTCTCCCGTGGGAGCATTGAGCAGCAGTTGCAAGAAATATGGAAAAAAGACAATTTGAATCTATGCCATGCTGAAAAATAATCCTTTAGTTTCTGTTATTGTTCCAACTTACAATCGAGATCATATTATTATTGATGCTCTCAAAAGCATTTTTAATCAGACATATCGTCCTCTTGAGATAATTGTTATTGACGATGGTTCAACAGATAATACCAAATCTGTGGTTCAAAACTGGGCTCAGGCCTATAGAAATGAGAATACTCTTTCAGTCCGATACATCCATCAGACCAATCAGGGCGGAAATCCCGCACGTAATCACGGCATTAAAGAAGCTTCTGGCAAGTTTATTGCATTCCTAGATAGTGATGACCTTTGGCATGCTAATAAGCTGGAAAAACAGATGGCCGTAATGCAATCAGCCTCTGATATTGGGGGTGTTTATTGTGGTCTGAGGCATGTTTTTCTTGAAAGTGGCGTCATTCAACCGCCATCTCCTCGAAAATATCCAGATGGCGATCTGCTGCATAAAATACTAATTCATGATGTAACGGCACCCACCTCAACCTATTTGATACGAGCTGAGGCTTTTGAAAAGGTTGGTAGTTTTGACAAAGATCTCTTAGCACGTCAAGACTGGGACATGTGGATCAGACTTGCAACCCAATACAAAATTGGGGTTGTCCCTGAGGTATTGGTAGACTATCGAGAGCATGAAGGGGTACGTACGGCATCTAATCCACAAAAAGAAATCAATGCTTATAAAGCGATCATGGGCAAATATGCTCATTTAAGATCTCAATGCCCTATAGCAGTCAGACAAGCTTCAAAAGCATCATTTTATCGAAGAATGGGGCGAGTGTACTTCCATCAGAAGATTTCAAATAGCCAAGCATTTGGCTATTTGGTTTGTTCTATATTAAATTGGCCATTTGTGTTTGATAGCTATACAGCCCTGTTTGGTATGTTACTACCCAAACAGTTTCGGGGTTACCTTCATATGACATGGAATCGTTACTTAGGTTCTACAGGATTGGCTATTAAAAGCCATTAAATCTATCTTTTATGAATATTGCTTATTTTTCTAATCAATTTGCGTCCGCCTCAGGACATGGCATCGCGCACTATGCCCATCGACTCTATGAGGGACTGATAGAGTGTTCAAGCTTCAATATTATTCCTGTTGCGACCGGCAGTGATCGAACGCTTGAAAATCGCCAGAAGTTACAGGAGGATACAAATCTAAAATTGTTACCTTGGGGACGAAAAGTCATTCCGCTTAGTTGGATGATGCTTAATGCCCCACCCATTGAATATTGGCTAAAGGAAAATATTGATATCACCCATATTGTTTCACTAGGCTTTCCGGTAGCTACGCGCAAGAAGTTAGTCGTTACAGTGCATGATATTGGGCCTCTGACTCATCCAGAGTACTTTACAAATTCAAAACCGCGCTTATTTAAGCTTAGTTTTGAGCATATGGTGAGATATGCAGATGCCATTATCTGTGTGTCTCAGGCAACAGCTGATGAAGTAGTTGGCTATGCAGGAGTGCATTTATCAAAGCGGATACACGTCATCCATGAGGGTGTGGACGCAAATTACTTCTCTCAAGAGCCATTAGATCCATATAAAGAACTGCAGCATATGCCCCCCAGAGGTATTCCTTTTATGCTGACAGCTGGCGCTATGAGTCCTCGTAAAAATATTAAGCGAGTTTTAGAGGCTTTTCTCAAAGTCCAAGATTCAATTCCGCATCATTTAGTTTTAGTGGGTGGAACTGGCTGGGACTGTGACGAAGCTTCAAACATGCTGAAAAATCCAACAGTCGCTCAAAAGGTCCATCATCTGGGCTATGTCTCAGATAACCAACTACAAGCATTGTACAAATATGCTGACTTTTACCTTCATGCTTCTCTATTTGAAGGATTTGGCTTAACGGTATTAGAAGCGATGGCGGCTGGTTGTCCCGTCATTACATCGAACATATCCTCATTACCTGAAATAGCGGGTGATGCAGCTTTATTCTTAGATCCTCGTTCTATTCAGGAGATTGCAGCAGCAATGAAATCATTGGCCACTGATGCACAATTACGTTGTGGGCAGAGTGAGCGTGGACTGACTCATGTCAAAGCTTTTCAGTGGGCTAGCACAGCTCAAAAGGTCGCTGCAGTGTATCAGGAGGTGGGCTCTTGAAAGTACACCACATCATCAATGATATAGGCTTGCAAAACGGAGGCGCACAGCGTGTAGTCCGTCAGCTTCATCATGCATTACGGAAGGATGGTATTGACTCACGGTTGGTGGCTCTGTGTCACCCAACTGATGATGTATCTGCAGTCATCTGTTTGGGTAATGAAAAGCCCTATGGGGCAAAATCTTTTTTGACTGTAGTTAACTATATTCGTAGCCATTGTTCACCAGAAGATACTATTCATGCGCATCTTTTTCCAACAATGTTGTATGTCTCACTGGCTACTAAGCTATTGGGTTGGAAAGGGAATTTAGTGTGCACAGAGCATAGCACCCATAATCGTAGAAGAGATACGCGAGTGGGACGGTTGATTGATAGGCTGATTTATCCAGCCTACGACCATATTTATTGCATTAGTAATGGTGTAAAAAAGTCTCTTGCTAGCTGGTTATCTAAGCAAGAGAGTAAGCTAAAAGTCATTGAAAATGGTGTTGAACTTCCCTATGAAAATCATCAAACAAAGAAAGTAAAGGAGAGACTGATAATAGTATCAGCTGGGCGATTGCATACCCTAAAAAACTATGAGACTGCCATTGCCGCCATGGCACAGTTAAATGATATCGATTATGAATACCGAATTGCTGGCATAGGACCGGAAGGGCAAGCTTTAAAGGCGTTATGTAATCGATTAGGGGTGGACGATAAAGTACATTTCTATGGTTATGTAATGGATATCTTTGACTTCTTTAAACAGGCCGATATATTCCTAATACCGTCATTATGGGAAGGGTTTGGACTTGCGGCTGTAGAAGCCATGAATTGTGGATTACCGGTTATTGCGAGCAATGTTGATGGTCTTAGAGAAGTTATCGATACAAAAGAAAAATGCGGGATATTAGTTTCTGCTAAAAGCTCAGATGAGATTACAAATTCAATTAGGTTCTTTTGTGAGATTGAGAAGCGAAATTACTATGGAAAAAACGCATTTAAACGGTCAAGGTTCTTTTCAATAGAACGTATGACTCAGAAATATATATATGAATATAAAAATGTAGAGATGAAATAATTTAATCAGAAAATATACTTCTAGATAATGATAAAAATTACCTTAGAAATTATATTTTTATTCGCTCTATAAATAAGTATATTACTTTACAATAAATTTATTAGAATTGAAAAAAATCTTCTATTATTAAAAATCTGAAGGATTACATTGAGATGATTTAGTATTTCATTCATCATTACAATTAATTCTTACTTGTTTAGCAATACTAGTTTTTGTATACGTGATAGTTAGACTGAATTTATAGGAGAAAATAATGGAGCGACCATATACTTTCTTTATCGGGCCGCGCAAGACTGGCACGACTGCATTTTACAATATCTTAAAAGAACAGAGAGTACAAATAACTAGCCGTGTCAAAGAAACCTTCTTTTTTGAGGCTGAACAAATAGACATATCTGAGTATAAGAGAAATTATGGGATCAATCCGAATGAGCCTTTTGTTGAAATTTCTCCTTCCTATTTTACAAAATTAAACGCTCTTTCAAATATTCAGCAATTATTTCCGGAAGCGCGTATTGTGATTAGTCTTCGTGATCCTGTATTGCGAGCTATGTCAGCAATGCGTCATACGCGAAGAATTGGATTAATAAAACAATCGGACACTCTGAGCGACTTAGCTGTAAATAAACATATAGCGAATATTATAGATGGTAGTAATTACGAGAAGCATATTGCTTTATGGGCGAAGACATTCCCAAAGAACGTTTTACAGATAAAGCAACAAAGCGATGCCACATATGGGAACGAAGCTATTGCTGCGCTAAATGATTTTTTGAACCTAAACATTAATGTTGAACATGCTAAAAAACATCGCGCTAATCAGGCCACAGCTGCACGCTCAGAAAGCATGGTTGCGCTCGCACGTGGAGTACATCGTAAGCTACAAGACAAGAAGGCTTTCGGGGTGATAAAAATCTTTAAACCATTCAAGCCACTTTTATTTACTAGCAATGCGAAAAAAAAAGACTCTGATTTTGATGATGTTATGCAAGAGTTCTTTTCTAAAGAACTACAGGATAGTATTTCATATTACGAAAAAGCACCTATCGTGAAGTTACTCTAAGAGTACACACCTGCCTGCCTGACAGATCTCAGATGCCCTCACTAACATCTCAAGTCCGACATCGTATCGACCGAATACGGGAAAACCAAATCTGGTCATAGTACCGTTGCTCAGCCTTGTTAGACGCAAAGCAAGG
>ERZ1740067.1405-NODE-1405-length-16542-cov-7.817735_pt1 | contig 16542 bp, 16 predicted proteins | sample MGYA00581736_ERZ1740067 | MGnify/ENA primary metagenome ERZ1740067 (study PRJEB43018, sample SAMN04849236) | marine metagenome | isolation source: floating plastic debris | place: Pacific Ocean | collected 2008-08-27 | study: EMG produced TPA metagenomics... | reverse complement strand
CGACGTCTAGGCGCTGTAAATCAAGCAGATCGTTGATCAGGCTAATTTCTCGCTCACATTCTTCTTGCAATATGCAAAAGTAGCGAGCCATGCGACTTTGTTCTGTTTGGGGCTTTTTCAGCTCTTCCTCTTCTAGGCCATGGTCTTTTTTGAGGGTAACTTCTAGCAGCTGTAAGGCGACGCGCATACTGGTCACTGGGGTGCGCAGCTCATGAGACACCGTGCTCAAAAAGTCGTCTTTGAGGGTGTTGACATGCTCCAGCTCGCGGACCTGGGACTGAGACTCCTGATAGAGACGGGCCTGACGAATGGCGATCGCACATTGATTGGTCACCTGCTGCACAAGGCGAATATCCAGCTCACTCAAGCAGCTATCTACATCATTAATCAGCCACAGATCACCCAATACATCGCGATCGTCCAAAATCGGCGCGGCAAACATCGACACCCTGCCTCGCTGGGGATTTGGTGAAATGGAGCAAAACTGAAGATATTGCCCCGCTAATAGCTGATGGTAAACCTCGGAATAGGCTTCCATTTGTGACACCCGCCCCCGCATGGTGTTGGTCCCCTGCGCACATTCGTAATACACCGTGGAGGTACCTTGCTCTAGGTCATAAAGAGCTGTGTTGGCCTCTTTGGCATTGAGGGCATCAACCAGCTCTTCGACCGCAGCCTGTAGGATTTGCTCTTCATCCAAGCTATCGCGCACACGGTCCGTAATGCGCTTGAGAGTTTCTTCGAGGAGTAAAGCTGTCTTGAGCTCAGCTTGGTTACTTTTTAGCGCTTTGGCCAGCGAGACATTTTCTTGTTGAATCTGCACAACAGCAGTGATGTCTTCCAGGCTGTTGAGCAGTACCTGCTGACCTTCTACAGCCACAAATTGGCGATGACCGATTAGCTGGCGACCATTAATCGTCAGGGAAGAAGCGCTGATTTCACTTTCACCAGAAAAAAATATTTCGTCCTGTTGTCGCAGCTGACGGGCTACTTGAGAGGGCAAAAAGTCTACTTCACTGCGGCCCAAAATTGCTTCCGGCGCTAAACCGAGCAGCTCTGAGCCAGCCGCATTAATGTAGATCCACTGATGGTCGGCGTTTTTCACATAAACCGGCTGCGTAATCGCACCGAGCAAGTCAGACATAACTGTTGATTCAGACAGATTTGTAGATAGACTCATTACGCAATTCAACGGATATCAGGTACCGGTAGGATGCCCGCTTGAATCATAAAAATATAAGCCATAGTTGATATATCCAAACAATAATCGACTCATTTTCTGGCTTAGTACACAACTATTCACGTTTACCTGTTAAAAAATACGCCAGAGGCTCTCAAGAACACGTATATTCTCTGAGCATCTTTGCCGTAATTCACACCCGTAATCTTCATGCTGATCATGAATACTTGATACGCCTGCTTGCTACGGAATCATGCACAACTGCCATGAATGCAGTGGCGATCAATATACTGTTACCAGCTTTTCACGATATCGCTCATGCCATCCGATTCAAATGCTGCGTCTAAGACAACTGCTTCTGAAATCGAAACAGTTGCGCTAGTGTCGCCCCCTGCAAGTGTGCACACTGCCCTTGCAGCTGACCAAACCAATCAGCCAGTTGCAAATCAGCCAGGCCCTCACCCACCGCTGAGGCTAGGCAGCATGGCATCAGGCAGTGGCAGCAATTTTGAAGCGATCGCAGCTGCTATTTCAGCAGGCGAACTCAATGCCACTATTGAACTGGTGATTTATAACAATCCTCAAGCCAAGGTCGCTGAGCGAGCCGCCAGACTACACATCCCTGCTGAGCTGCTCGACCATCGCACATTCGCCAACCGAGAGGCGCTAGACGATGCCATCACCGACCGGTTTCGTGCCTACAACGTGACCTGGGTCATCATGGCAGGCTGGATGCGCCGCGTCACAGAAAGGCTACTATCCGCCTTCCCACACCGCATTCTTAATATTCACCCCAGCCTACTCCCCAGCTTTCCAGGCATTCGAGCTGTCGAGCAAGCGCTCAACGCCGGCGTCAAAATCACAGGCTGTAGCGTCCACTTTGTAGAGCTCATCGTCGACAGCGGTCCCATTGTGATGCAAGCAGCAGTTCCCATCCTGCCGGGAGACAGTATAGAGACGTTGCAAGCGCGCATTCAGCGGCAAGAGCACGTGATTTTTCCGAGGGCGATCGCCTTAGCCGCACAGCAAATATCAGCATCTCCCACGCCAACACCGCAAACCAACACACCGCAGACTAACTCAGCGTAACAACCAAAAGAAGATGGCTCTTCACACAATAGTCATTCTCATCCAACTAAGTTAACAGAACCCCAGCAGAAATACGTAAGTAATACTGACAGTGTTATCACAGAAAAAATCGATCATTTAAAGAGAAAATTTACAGACAGATCACAAACTTTAATTCTCCACTTTGTACGATTCATAAATTGAATAATACAAGCCCACAAAAACAACATACAAAGATAAATAGGATTCTAAAATCATAGAATTCAAGTATCAGAATAGATATAAGGATGTCACATTAAATCCCTAAAAATACAGGCTTTCACCTAATAAAACCAGCTTTGTTGGACAAAAGCATTAACCAAAATAGTTCTTTCAACGGATTGAATCATCAATTCAAGTTGCTATTTTTGAATTATCCGGGTGATTGTCAACTCCTTAATGATTAATCTCACGATTAAACTGATTTTCTAATCTTTTTTTCCGGAGCATCATAGCCAGTCATAGAAGACAGGAGTATGAGTCATTAGGGTTCAAAAAAATATGTTTGTAATGTCAAATTTTAAGTCTCGATCAAAAGGTCTTGAGTCGTTGGTTCGTACCGCAATGACTCATGGGGAATTGGCCCCTGGCGTTGCCGCTCAAGTCAATTGCTACCGTAAGAGCAAGCTATCCTGCGAAGAACAGAGGCTGCTTGCTATTTTGGATGATGCGATTGCAGACGGCTGTATTGTGCCGATTGAGGTCCCCGCCATTGCAGTACCTACGCGCCAAGTTGCTTACAGCATGGGCTAATAGGGCATATTACAGCGCCCCACAGAGGCATAACACCGAAGGCGACACAAAGCGAACGGGTACCGTGCTGAGCGTTTGGGACATAAGCCTTCGTCCGACACGATGTATCTAAACCAAGTGAGCAACGCTATCGTTCGAAGACAGCACTTAACAACCTTATTCCTTTTAATTTCAGCCCTTTAATAGGTGCTGTAAGCGACAGCAATAAGGTTATATAGATAGAAGGCAAGCAAAAGCTCCACCGCTGCTTGCCTTCTATTTTTTTGAGCTGCTTTTGGAGCCACTCCACAGCCCCGCCAGAAGTTATGGTCACAATAAAACCTCTGGCAACCCCAGCAAATTATGGCGTTGATCAGTCCTCTCGAATTCTCTCGCTGGATGCTTTTTTCTATGGGCGTCCGCATTCAAGTGCACCACAGTAAAAGGTTGCCGAGATCGCCTTTTTTAATGATTTCTAACCATCGCAGTTTTCTGGACGCGCCGCTACTGGTCGCCACTGCCGCTCAGCCTGTGCATTTTGCCTGCCACCACTACATGTCACAGGTGCCTGTTATGAACACGGTCGTCGAAGCGCTTGGGTGTTTTCCTCTCGACGGGCCTAAAGAGCGCGGACGAACTTTCTTTCAACAGGCCAATCAATTTTTGAAGTCGCGGCACTCTATTGGCGTATTCCCAGAAGGCACTAACCCGATGGTGGAGCTAACGGCTCCAGACCAAATCAGCGGGTTTCATCGCGGCTTTGCGCACCTTGCTCTGAGGGCACCGGTCGAAGATTTACACATCGTACCCACCGCCATCATCGCCCTTGAAGAAAAACAACGAGACACTGTCCCATTTAGGGTTCTAGGCTGGTTTGACCCTAGCGAACCCTTATTTCAACAGCCTGGGCTTCACCCTGCCGTGATTTATCAGAAAGTGGCTGTCATCGTAGGCAAACCCATTGCCATCGGCGACCTCAGGCAGCAGTACCACGGCAAGACAGCAGGCAAGGCAGCCATGGTCCTGACAGATACTTGTCATACGGCTGTTGCGTCCCTACTAAAAGGAGGCTGCTACTAAATGTCGCCTGTATGCATCGTCCAGTATCTGGGACCAGATTATCTGAGGCCAGATTGTCTGAGGCTGGATTGTCCGAGGTCAGGTCTACTGCGGTGAGTCCACATAAGTTTCTATCGCCAAATCCAATAGACCCGAGTAAGCCACTATTTATTTTTCTACCGGGAATGGATGGCACGGGTAGACTGCTACGCCCGCAAATAGAAGGACTCACGCCTTGGTTTGACATTCGCTGCCTGGCACTAGGATCCAAAGATACCAGCGAGTGGCAGCCACTGGCCCGGCAGCTGAGCCAATTAATTAACCAAGAATTAATAGCCAACCCCACTGAGCGAAAGCGCACTGTTTATCTCTGTGGTGAGTCTTTTGGCGGCTGCCTGGCCATGCAGGTACTCACCCTCTCGCCCCACCTGTTTGACCGAGTTATTCTGGTCAACCCAGCCTCTTCTTTCCGGCGATTGCCTTGGATGCAGCTAGGTCCACTGATCACACGTCAGCTGCCGAACTTGGCCTATCGGTACAGCACCAAGGGCATTGTGCCTTTCTTAATAGAGCCATCAAGGGTAAGCAGACGTGATCGCGTTGGCTTGGAAAATGCGATGGAATCCGTACCGGCAAAAACTGCTGCTTGGCGTATGTCAATGCTGAGCAACTTCGAGGTAGAACGTCTTCCCCTAGAGCGCATGACCCATCCTGTGCTACTGATTGCGGGCGGCAACGATCGCCTGCTTCCTTCTGATCGCGAAACGAAAAGCCTCCTAAGGCGTTTCCCAAATGCTCAGCGAGTATTGCTGCCTCGCAGCGGCCACGCCTGCCTACTAGAAACAAAAACTGACCTGGAGAAAATTTTGGCCCAAGCGGGCTTTCTTCCAAGCTGAGACAGCCTTGAGAGCATCTTCAGATAATGCATTTGAGTGCTAAGTCTTGGCCAAAAGATTAAAATGAATGCCCACTTTTTTGTAAGTCCAAATGGTGTTGATAATGCCAGAAACCATGAGACCACAGGTGGTGGCGATCGCAGCACCCATCACCCCATAAAGCGGAATAAGCACTAAGTTGAGTATCACATTAATCAATACGCTAATTAGCCCAGTGATAGCTGTAAACTGGGCGTTCCCAGTCATACTCAGCACCGTTGGTGCGAGGCCGACCAGCACATACAGCACCTTACCCACACACAACACCCTCAGTGCGTCGAGGCCCTGATCAAATCCAGGGCCAAACACTAAAAGATACTGTCTACCAAACAATAGTAAGACTGTTGTTGCGATCGCAGAAATCAACAGACAGACACGAACAGCCTTGAGCAACAGCTTTTGCAACTCCTGCCTTTTTCCGGTGGAATACAGGCTCGCAATCGTAGGTGAGAGTGGCCCATTGAACGCCATCAGGACAAACACAATCAGCTGGGCACCGCGGTTCACGGGCACATATATCCCCGTTGCTTCCACACCATTGAGCTGGCCTAGCATCAGTAAATCAGCACGGGCATTAATAACATTGATGCTCTCTAAAAACATAAATGGCAGTGCCTGCGTCAGCCAATTGACCCGGTAGTAGCGCGGGAGCGCCGTCTGCACATTGAAAGGCAACACTCGCTGGAGCTGTATCACGCTCAGTGCAAACGTTATCCCCGTTGCGAGCACATACATGCCAACGGCCCAAGACGGTGTAAAGTTGCTTCGCAGCCACACTGCTCCTAGCCCCACCAGCATTAATATCAGCGCGGGCGCTACCAGCATTTCTGGGAATAGCCCTAGCACAATTCTGTTAAGCCCTCTCATAGAGCCCCTACGAATATTTCGCAGTGCCATCATCGGGAGCGCCAGCAGCACTAGCAAAAAACACAGCAGCAGCTGAGTATCATTTTCACTAACTGAGATAATGCCAACTGCTGTGGCGATCGCAGCAATTACAAAAGAAGAAACAATCGTCAGCAGATTGGCCCATTGCAGCAAACCGCAAATGTCGCGCCAGGCAAACTTAGCCTGATAAATAGAGACTTCTCGCCCAACGAGTCCCTCAAATCCTAAAGTTGCAGGAATCGCCAGCAGATATACCCAGCTCACAACATAGATATACATGCCAAACCCAGACTTGCCCAGCAAACGCGCTAAAACAACGCTCGTCACAAAGGTCAAAAACGTATAAGAAATTCTCAGGCCAAAGGTTCCAGCAGCACGTCTGAGCAAACGCTTCATAAGACACTAGCCTTGACTATTTAAAATAGAAATTAGAATATTGCGCCACCTAGGCCCTTCCAGGCAACAACGGCTAGCCAGTGAATGATAACACTAGGCCAAATTGACCTAGAACGAAAATAAGCAGTCGTACACAGCACGCCCAGCAGCGTGACAAGCAAAAGAAAAACCGGATCGAAGAAAACCGGACGTGCACTGGGAAAGAACGTTAGTGCTTCGATGGGATGCCACACGACGTAGAGGGTGACTGAGGCGTTCGCATACCACAGGGTCCAACGCCGAATAACCAACCCTCTGAAAACAACCTCTTCGGCCAGTGCCGGAATCACAAAAGCGATAGCGGCAATTCGCACCACATCGGCAAAAACCGGCATCTGAGAGAGATCAACCAGGTGACGACCAAACAGTGCAGCAACCAGAGCAAATAAGCAAACAAGCCCTAATGACTGGAGCACATCACTGAACGTAGGGAGCCGCTTTAAAGCATCGAGCATGGTTCATTAGCCGTCAGTACATTTAGGCAAATCAGGAAGCGACGCCACAGCACAAGGAAGATTACACCAGAAGCGCTATCCTCACGCACAATTCCTCTATTATTTAAAGCACACCCTTATAACTCACTAAGGCCCATGTCAAAATCCTTTGGCTGGCTTCGACAGCTAGTTTGCTTTGCCGCAATTGTACTTTTTACGCTTCCCCTACTGGCCACACCGGCCCTTGCCACTAGCCTGTACAGTATGCCGCAGACCTTAAAAAGCGATACCTGGGTCGTCGATGAAGCCTCACAAATCTCCCGCATCAACGAAGGCAAAATCTCCAGCGCCCTAAGTCAGCTCGCCAAAGAAACGGGCAACGAAGTTCGCTTTGTCACCATCCACCGGCTTGACTACGGCGAAACCATCCAGTCTTTTGCAGATAAACTCGCTGCACAGTGGTTTCCTGACCCCGAAGTCCGCAGCACTCAAACTGTCGTTGTACTAGACGATGTCACCAACAATATTGGTATCAGTGTCGGCGATGCCTCGGCAGATACCCTCACTGCTGATATCGCCCAAAGTGTCATCGGTGAAACAATGAAAGTTCCCCTGCTCAAAGGGAATCAGTACAACTTAGCCTTCAATGATGCCACTGAGCGGCTCGTTGCAGTTCTCTCCGGCGAGGCCGACCCCGGCCCACCTGCGGCCTACGATGACACCGTAGACACGGAAAGAACATTCGCCACTGCTGAAGAAACCGAAGCCACTCGCGGCTCTTCAACCACTGTGGTGATCGTTTTGCTGATTGCGGCTACAGTCATTCCCATGGCGACCTACTACTGGTACGTCTCTGTCGGTGGCTAAAGTCACAGCTTCGGCCCGTAAGCGATTAAAAATCCAAATACACTAAAACCTTGAGAACCCTCTGCTACTACTGCGAGGGCTCTTTTATATAAAAATACATATGCGCAAATACATGGATATGTATACACATGAAAACCCTTATTGGACTGACCATGCCATTTCGCTGTGTCATTCCGAGAAGGAGTCAACAAGCCAGCTACAGCAACAAAATACCAAAGATGACAGCAATTACAGCAAATATCCACGGCTGAGATGAGTCAGGCGCTATCTGCTCTTCATCCATATCTAATGAAAAGCTATCTAGCGAAGACGGGGCATCCGAAGACAACAGCGCGTTGAGATTGCTGTGCGTCAAGCCACGCTGCTGAATATGTCCTTGTGCATTCAGCAATGGTGACGGCAAAATCTGATTAGGAACAGACAAAGAGGATACAGCTCGAGCTGATGTGGAGAGCGTGGGGGTAACTCGGCGGGACACAGGTGGTAGCTCCCGATGAAAACCGCAGTTAAGGCAATCAAATACGTTGCTAGAACGCTCTACAATAGAGCGCTTGCCACATTTGGGGCACTCCACAGCATCAACCGATGCACGCGCGCCGAAAGCCATTCCTGATATGGGGAGGGATGAAGCGGGCGGGTGAAGGTCCGCAGAACTACCCGACATTGAGGTAGAGAGCAGTTTTTTCATGGGAAGTAGCACCTAGACAAATAAGAAGTCAATTTACGGCAACAGTAGGCTTACGAATACGAGCAAGCTTACGATCCGTACTATCACTCTTAACTATTCTCATATCTACATAGGATCGCCACCGGTAGAACTACGGAAGCATTTACTGAGACCCCAAAAGTGGCCATTAAAAACAGTAAATCTACCCAAAACAACACTCAAACAAATCAAAAATTGATAAAGCTGATTTGAGATCGATTTGAAGCACCGCAAACACTATCTTCGGATTATCCGTTAGGCTTGTATCACTCGTGATTGCTTTTAAGACATTGTCTATGGACTGGCTCAATCGACTGCCACGCTGGATGGTGTGGGGACTGGCATTACCATTACTGGCACTGAACGGTTGGGTAGCACTCCTAATTTTTGAATTCTTTCGCTCACAGTTCACAATCTTTCTGACGGCAACGCTACTTTCTTTTGTATTGAACTATCCCGTACAGCTTTTTTCCCGGTTTCGTCTGCCGCGCTCACTCTCCATTCTTCTCGTTCTCCTCTGCACCTTCTCCTTTCTCGGCGTCTTGGGCGTTATCCTTGTTCCACCGTTGGTTGAACAGCTAAATGAGCTTTCCGGTCGCCTACCCTCATGGATCGATTCTGGATCCTCCCAATTTGTTGCCTTCCAGAACTGGGCTGTCAGCCTCAACCTACCAATTGATTTAGCCAGTCTGGCCGTTCAGCTTCAGACCAAAATCACCTCACAGATCCAAAGCATTAGTGCCAGCGTGCTTGGCTTGCTGCCCGATGCAATCAGCGGAGTCGTTGACTTGGGCTTAACCATCGTGCTCACTTTTTACTTACTACTTCATGGTGAGCGCCTTTGGGACGGCATATTTGAGTGGCTACCTGACGAGTGGAATGACCATGCTCGCCCACTGATTAAACAAAACTTTCAAAACTACTTCCTGGGCCAGGCAACCGTTGCGCTCATGATGGGGACGGCGATGACCATCGCCTTTGTGCTTATCCGTGTGCCGTTTGGTTTACTGTTTGGCATCGCGGTTGGGGTAATGGCACTTTTTCCCTTTGGTCCGGCGCTGAGTATTACTATCATCAGCTTTCTGACTGCGCTGAAGAGCATTTGGCTCGGGGTAAGGGTAGTGACAGTAGCCGCAATTATTGATCAGGTGGTCGAAAATGCGATCGCCCCCCAGCTCATCGGTGGCTTTGTCGGACTCAACCCTGTTTGGATTTTAGTTTCGTTGCTGCTTGGGACAAAAATTGCTGGATTTCTTGGTCTGATTGTTGCTGTACCCGTTGCAAGCTCCATTAAGAGCATTTTGGGGGACCAAAAGACACCGCCTTCTACACCATCAGCCATCCAGAAGTCTATTGAAAGCACAACATCTTCTGCCAGTTCAGCAGTCGCTGCACTGTAGATAACTGTAGAGATTTTCAAGCTGAATGCTCCATCACTACAGTCGCTCTGCTACTTGCTTTAGCCTTTGCAACTGAGCTGCCATGTCTTGCTTAGTTAACTCTGCCGCGAATGTCTTGAAACCAAAGCTCACCAGTGGATTGGGAATGGTGAATTCAAAGCGGTTGAGTAGGGTTGTGCAGGGCTGATTGCCGCCGACTTCTGGCTGAGCTTCCCAGCGGTCGCACCCCTGAAAGAAACCGTCAAACTTCCACACGACCAGCCCTGGCTCTCGTTCTACCACTACCGAGTGCAGCGTCGGTGCCAGTAACGGCACTTTTAGTCGAAAGTTAAACTCACTACCCACGCTCGTTCTCCAATCTCCCACCGGTTCGCATACCAGTGCAGGATTCAACCACCGGTGCATCAACGTTTGCTCAGTAAAGCATCGCTCCACAGTAGTCGAATTGGCTCGAATAAAAACGGACTGCTCATAGACAAGCGACTGAGACATTTACCCCATCAAACCCCGAGAAACCACCCAGAGCTATAGTAACGCTCAGCCAAACAACGATATTTTTCATTTCAAATCAAGCGGTCCCTATCGGTAACGACACCGTAAACACCGAACCTTGGCCCACTTCAGAGTGAAATGTCAGCTGCCCTTGATGCGCTTCAGTGACGACGGCCAGCGCCACAGCCAACCCCAGCCCCCTACCCTCACCCACTGGCTTAGTGGTAAAGAATTGATCGAATATCTTGTTATGAATTTCCCTGGGAATGCCCACACCGCTATCGGCAAACTGAATCACAATGTGGCCGTCATGCACAGTGGTTTCCAAGTTCAACAGCAGCTCTACCTGGGATTGCTCCTCAGGCGATAAGCTTAGATACTTTTGGTCAATGGCATCGATGGCATTGTTGAGCAAATTTAAAAACACATCGTTGAGCTTACTCGGGTAGCAGCACAGTAACGGCAACTCACCATATTTTTTCACTAGGTTGATTCCAGGACGATCATGCGGCGTTGGTGCAGCTCGCAAACGATGCTGAAGCAGCGCTAGCGTACTATCCAGCCCACTGTGCAAATCCGTCTCCTTGTATTCTGCTTCATCCAGGCCAGCAAAGGTGCGTAGTGCAATCACAATGTCGCGAATGCGCTCAGTCCCCGAGCGCATAGAATCCATCATGCTAAGCGCATCCGAGCTAACAAAGTCAAAATCGATTTCCTCCATGTAGTCACTCACAACTGGAGGCGTCTGTGTATGCTGCTGATACAGCTTCGATAGGGAGACCAAGGACTCAACATAGTCCTGTGCAGGTCGCAAATTCCCATGAATAAAATTGACAGGGTTATTGATTTCATGGGCAATGCCAGCCACAAGGCAACCCAAAGAAGCCATCTTCTCTTGCTGAATGAGACCCGCTTGCGCCTTTCGCAGCGACAGATGTACGTTAATTCTTGCAATGACTTCTGCACCGTCAAAGGGCTTGGTAACGTAATCTACTGCGCCAGCATTGAGCCCATGCACTTTATTAACAGTGTCCGAGAGCGCCGTCATAAACAACACTGGAATATTCCGGGTTACGGGATTTGCCTTCAGCCGAGTGCAGGTTTCAAAACCATCGATACCCGGCATCATCACGTCTAGAAGAATTAAATCGGGCAAGATATCGTTTGCGAGGGCAATTGCAGCTTCTCCGCTCTGCGCAACCGCCACCTGATAGTGCCTTTCCCCAAGCAGATCGCATAAAAGCAACAGATTTTCAGGTGTATCATCTACTACCAAAACGGTATCTTGTCTGGCAGTCGAAAGTGTTGATAAAGAACTTAAAGGCTGAGAAAGATCGGATAGCATAGCAAGCTACAAATGCTAAATATCGTGCAACCATCTGATATTTAGCAGGCGTATCAAAAGGGTTACAAGTGTTAGCTTTCCCCATCAATTATTCAAAACCCACTTGATACAAAGATTCCGTTCCTAAGCCGACATTCCAGCAGCTTGTTCAAAAGCTGCTGTCGCTTCAATCGTCGCAGGTACATTGAAGAAAGCTTCAGCGATCGCACTCGAAAATGTAAAGGTATCTACCCCCTGCGCCGCCAACGTCGAAATGTCTTCAATGTTACGAATACTCGCCGTCAAAATTCGCGTTTCTGAGCGCACATTGTTCAAAATCTGCTGCATTTTGGCCACATTTGCCACACCATCTTCACCCGCATCATTCATTCGCCCCAAATACGGCGCTATGTAGCTCGCGCCTAGCGCCGCAGCAATCAAGACTTGATGCACGGCATATACCGCCGTCAGCGTCACAGGAATACCCTCTTTCGTCAGCCACTTTGCCGCCGTTGTCCCTGCCTTCGTCGCTGGCAGCTTCACCAGCACCCGACGATCGATTCGTCCCAAAAACTGCCCAGTCTCAAATAGCTGCTCAGGACCCTCACCCCAAGCCTGCAAATGCACCTCCTGCATCCCATAGTCAAATGCATGGCGTGCCAAGTTTTTTAGCGAGGTTAGCTCACAGGGCACACCCGCCTTTTCCAGCAGCGTAGGATTACAGGTCACCCCATAGAACATCCCTGTCGGTAGCCAAGCTTCCCACTCATCGACATTAGCCGTATCTAAATAAAGCCGCAGATTTGGAATATGGGGCCTGATTGAATCCTGTTTCATCCTTGACTTTCTCCGCCAACAACAACATCTCTAATTCGCAAACTTGGGCCACCACAGCCTACTGCTAGACCGCTCTGGCCCCCTTTTCCACAGCCACCAGACTCATCCCAGTAAAAATCATCGCCGATCGCTTCTACGTTCGCTAGCGTACTAAACACATTGCCTGAGAGCGTCACGTCTTGCACAGGCTCAGCAACTTTACCCTTACGAATCATCCAGGCTTCGCCCGCTGTAAAGGTAAACAGCTCACCGTTTGTTTCACCGCCGAGCCAGTTGCGAGCATAAAGCCCTTCTTCAATACCTGAGAACAGCTCATCCACTGGTGTCTCCCCCCGTTCAATCCAGGTATTCGTCATTCTCACTAGCGGTGAATAGTGATAGTTCAAGCAGCGAGCGTTACCCGTCGGCATTTCGCCGAGCTCCCCGGCGGTTTCTCGTGAGTGCAGTCGCCCAGTAAGGACGCCATCTTTTATTAGCTGTGTTGTGGTCGCGGGCGTCCCCTCGTCATCGTACAGGTAACTCCCTCGATGCCCAGCAGGCGCGGCGCCGTCAAAAATTTGCAGCATCTCTGGGCCAAATCGCCGACCCAGACTCATGGTTTCGCGCAGATCCGGATTTTCGTAGATCATATCGGCTTCAGATAGATGGCCAAAGGCTTCGTGCACAAATAAGCCACTAAGAATTGGATCAATGACCACGGTGTAGGTTCCGCCTTTTGCAGGGGGTAAGGTGAGCGCGGTTGCCGCGCGATCGCTCGCAGCTTTCACCTTCGCATCTAGCCCCAGCACATCTTCATAGGCCCGACGAGAGCCCACTGTTTCTCGACCTGTTTGCACCTTACTACCGTCACGCGCTGTCGCCACGAAACGCATTTCCATGTCCACCCAGCTCTGATCGATCAATGTTCCCTCAGAAGTAGCCAGCAAAATTTGCTGATGGCTGTCGCCATAGCGAACTGAGGTGGAGGCAATAGCATCGCCCGCACTGCGCAAAATATCGGTGTAGTGATGACACAGCGCTTTTTTATCTGCCAGAGGGACCTGCCTAGGATCGCTGCCAGTCAGCGGCAATTGACAGGTTGTTTGCACGATATCGATCGGCGCGAGCTGAGTGTGGTCATTGCCGATTAGGCGAGCCGCGGCGATCGCATCTTCTAACCGCTCGGACAAATCACTCAGCCGATTAAAGCTAGCAAAGCCCCAGCCCCCTCGATGACATGCCCGCACTTGCCCCCCGATGGAGACACCTTCACTCAGCGCTTCTGGCGTGTCACCCCGCAGCCGTACCTGACATCCCTGCGATTTCTCTAGCCGAATGGCCAAATAGTCCACACGATGGCGGTGGCGTGCAATGGCATCGCTGACCCAGTTTTTGTACTCGTCCATAAATCAGAATTGGCTTCCAGGTATTTTTATAGCGGTTTTCATAGCGCCTTGCACAATAGCAACACCCACTACGGGTAAGTGCGCTTTGCTATACCATAGGGCTTATTCACAGCCGCTTCTCTACGAGAGCTTAAACCTGCTATGACTGGTGAACTTGGTTATTCCCTACCGCCGGCTATTCGACGCATCTCCACCAACTTTCGTCGGGTGGGCTGGGTAGGGCTGTGGGCTCAGGTTGTAATCGGCGTCATTGCGAGTCTTTTATTCATTGTTAACGCGCTTGAGCCCAATACTGATGTCTCTAGTGCAACTGCCGATTTATTCACGACCATAGGGATTGTCGCTGTTTTTGTCAGTGCGTTTTGGGGGTTCCGCTACGTTCGCCTCGGACGCAAGCTTAAAACGAGCAATCCAGACTTGCGTCCCAAGCCTAAGGACGCACTTAGGGCCGTTCGTATTGGCACCTTAATTAGCTTAGGCGGAATGCTCGTTACGATCTTTGGGGCAGAAGCTGTGGTCGCGTCACTTTGGTTGCGGGCACTGCGCCAAGTGGCAACCTTTGGCGGCATTTCCCAGGACTCTACTGCTTTTATTAATGCAGCAGATATTGCCGTTGTATTTTCAGTGATTAACACTATTTTTGCTCATTTTATTGGACTATGTGCTTCACTCTGGCTGGAGTACATCACGAACCGCTCATAGCAACAAAAAGCTCTCTAAGAGCTCTCTAAAGGTCCTACTAAAAGCGCGATCCTGGGTGCTGCAAAAACTCAAGTTCTTCCGGCGTACCCACTCGGCCAAGCACTGCATTTCGGTGGGGGAAGCGACCAAAGCGTTCAATCACGTCTCGATGACGAACAGCATAGTCTAGGCCATTGGCAAGCCCCTTTTCGAGATTGGGAAACTCATGGTTAAGTGCTTCCATGAGTGCCACACAGCGGTTCTGATTTTCCATGGCTTCACTGTGCTCAAACGGCACATACACAAAAAAGCGCTGGGCCGGGATTAACCGTTTGTGTGCGCCCGAGTCTACCAGTCCTTGGGCCACACTCAGAGCCTTTTCATCGGCACTAAAGCTACGCGGATCACCTCTGTATATGTTTCGAGGGAACTGATCGAGCAGCAGTAATAACGCGACGGACGAAATCGCCGTAGATTGCCACTGGTCATAATCGCCTTCAGCCGCTGCTTCTACAGCTAGCAGAAAGCGCTGACGGATTTGACTATCGAACTCAGCGTCTTTTGTAAACCAGGCTTTTCGGTACGTCCCGTAGTCTGGATCGGTGGGGTTGCCGAACCAAAACTCAAGCACAGTATCAGCGGAAACAGTGGGTTGCATGGCCAATCGGTTCTGGTATTCCATATAAAATCGGGCGGTCGTCTACTGTTTTTTGACTTACGCTAGCAAATAGTCACTCCACTCAGACAAGAAAAGTGCCGCGTCAGCTGTTGAGTTTCCTCAAAAAATAGGGAAGTGTGGGAAAAGCTGTCTGCTGTGCCTATCGCCTATCGGTAATCTATGTCTTTTCTTTCTATTTTGCTTGCGATCGCACTGCTCTTAGCGATTACTAGCTGGCTCACAGGCTATCGGCTCCCAATTTACCGCCAAGTTAAAGGCGGTGGGCATACCAGTATTCAGCGCAGTCGCGGCGTCGCACGGAATACTCGCGCACAGCTGCTACGCCTAGTAGGTGGGAATGCAGCCGTTGCTCAGAGACTGGTGCAAGATGTGAGTGATCGCAATCCCGGACGTACTGAGCAGTGGTGCTGGGAAAAAGCTATTTACGATATTGAACGAGATCGCCGGGCGTAGACGACAGTCTAATCGCAGAGCGTAGGCACCAGCCTAATCGACGGGCGTAGACGATAGTCTAATCGCAGAGCGTAGGCACAGGCTTAATCGACGGGCATGGACGATAGTCTAATCGAAGAAGGCAAGAAATATTCTAATCACACAGCTCAACCATTTGCTCAAAAAATGCAGAGAGCGGCAAGCTTTTTCTAAAAACATCAGATATCCTTGAGCAACCTAACCGGATTTTGGCAAATTAAGCTGCCGCCTTAAAGATATACAAAGGACTCAAAGCACTCTACACACAGAGTGATGTTGTTTCCACGTATTACTGCGCTGATTTCTTTTTCTGGCCAACTGTCAGCGAATTTACCAGGCATTTATCGCTAGATCCTCGCCATAAAGAAATGCATAGGCAAAGTTACTATCAAGTATTCTTGATTTGCTGAAGCTTTTGGGGAATCCTGTGATAACTAACTGGAACGTACTCCGCGCTGTATATCTCATTTTCGCTTGCATAACTAATCAAGGATTCTCCATACAATGACGAAATTGAAACGAGCACTGATTACCGGCATCACCGGCCAAGATGGTTCATACCTTGCTGAGCTGCTGCTAGAAAAGGGCTATGAGGTCCACGGCATTATTCGCCGCACCTCCACGTTCAATACTGACCGTCTCGACCATATTTATGTAGATCCCCACCAAGAAGACGCTCGCCTATTTCTGCACTACGGCGATCTTAACGACGGCACCATGCTACGCCGCATTTTAGAACAGGTACAGCCCTCAGAGGTCTATAATCTTGGCGCTCAGTCTCACGTGCGCGTTAGCTTCGACTCGCCCGAATACACCGTTGACACTGTGGCGATGGGCGCGCTGCGCCTGCTAGAAGCAATTCGCGACTATCAGCACCGCACAGGCGAAGAAGTTCGCTTCTACCAGGCGGGCTCATCCGTAATGTTTGGA